>Ga0208117_100061_pt1 | contig 108942 bp, 102 predicted proteins | sample LakWasMet26_LOW6_2_FD_183870 | JGI IMG/M metagenome (GOLD analysis project Ga0208117, IMG submission 183870) | Freshwater sediment methanotrophic microbial communities from Lake Washington under simulated oxygen tension - Sediment Metagenome... | ecosystem: Environmental > Aquatic > Freshwater...
GGAAGCTCAATCTGCGTGAGCGCTTTCAGTTCTTGTTCCAGACGTTCGGATAGCGCTCCGAAGGCACCGGGATTGCGCAAATCGGTATAGCACTTGGCTGCCAGGAACACATTGAGAAAACGATAGTTGGAATCCTTTCGATCCAGCAGGTTCAATATCAATTGCTCCGCAAAGCGCGGTTCGAGTCGTGCCGCAATCAAGCGCAGCACTTCGTGCCATTTCTCATCCGCCCAATGTGCCGTGAAAGTCTGTTGTTCAAGCTGTTCAAAGGTCAGCGACTTTTCCTTTTCAAATCGCCACACCCAGGCCCAGGCGCAGAAAAATTCCAGGAAGGTTCGGTGGACGAAAGCGAAATAATCGTCTCCTAACAGGCAAAGGATGAAATTGCGCTCGCGCAGTTGCCGGATAAGACGGACGGCGAGCGGGCGCGCCTTGTCATAGCCCTGAGTCTTGAGATGGGTTATCAGTGTGTCTTCCAAGTCGGTTTCGGCTAGCAGGTTACCGGCGAGTCCTTTCGCTTCCGTTTGCATGCGGAAGGCGACGGCCCTCAGAATGGCTTGTTTGTCCTTGTAGTCCAAGCTATATTCCGCCAGTAAGGGGTCGTCCTTCAGAGCTTTAGTGGCGTCCCATTGTTGCAGCAGGATGCGCGAGGCTTGCTCGTACAGTTCGTTGCGATCTCTGGGCAATTCCTGATGCCGGTTCAGCAAGGCCATCAGCGTGAGCAACAGCGGATTTTCCGCCAATTCGCGAATGGCTGCCACGTTGCTAATGGAGGCGCACAAGCGGTTTAGTTTCTCCGCTCGTTCATGGCTTTCCGGGTAAGCCAATTTATGCCAACGGGTTAAAAAACGGTTTTGCTGCTCTTCGTCCAGTTCTTGCAATAGATAATGTTGAAAACCGGCGTCACGCAGTATGGGGGCCACCAAATCGTAGCCAATGATTCGCGAAGTCACCAGGAAGCGGGCGCTGGGGTAACGTACACAAAAGCGTACCAATTGACTCGCGACTTCTTTGCGGGCCTCCGGATCGAAAATTTCATCCAGGCCATCCAGCAGGAAGATAGCGCCGCCGTGCTTGAGCGCAGCATCCAATTCCCTCTGGTCAAGCTGGCCCACGGCGCCGGGGCCGTGATCCAGGTATTCGAGTATATCGCGGCAATGCTTTTCCTGGAGATTCTTGATGTAAGCTTTCAGCTCTACCAGCAAGGGAATAGGTAAGCTTGCCCGTTCGACAGGGCGGCGCTCCGCCCACTGCACGGCTAGGGTATTAAGCAGCATAGACTTACCGGAACCGGGGTCGCCCAGTACTACGGTCAGGCGCTGACTGGGGTCCCCGACTACTTCCAGCACTGGTCGGGGCAATTGCTGGAGAAAACTTTCGCGCTGGCGCTCGATGTGTTCTTCGACCTGCTCCCATTCAAGCGCTCCTTTCTTTTGTAATCGACGGCGGTGCTCAATAGGCAGTTCATGAACGCGGGGATTGAATTGTTGGCAGGAACGTACGGTTTGTTCTACGAAAATCTGGGTGAGCCTGATCGGTTGATGGTCAGGGTTGGCGTCGAGGCTTTCCAGCTTAAGATGACCGTAACGCCGTTTCAAGCCTTCGGCATACTGCGCTGTATCGAAGCCGGGGTTCAATCCGGCGAGTTGCTGAACGGTCATTGCTGTTTGCGCCGTATGGCGGGAATCTAAGAGCGAACGAAGTTTTTCAGAATCGCGGAATATGGCTAGTGCCTTGCTTTGGTAGCGACGACAGAGCTTGGCCCAATCGAAGTCGTCAGGCAGACGTTCGAGTTTTAGTTCGTTCCAGGCTTGCGCCAATTGCCGGGAATTCACGGGCAGTTCCTCAATCACCGCACTGCCCAAGGTGAGGCGAACCGGCGGATGACGCAGGAAACTTTGTAGTGACTTGGCATAAGCCTTACAGCTAAGCTCTGTTTCCCCCGCGCCTACAAGTTCGTTTTCCACTTGTTCCAAAAACGCTTTCAGTGCCTGAGCCACGGCTTTTTGCCATTCGTCTTGGCTAAGCAGAAGGTCCTTAAGGGAGTCTTTGCAGAAATCTTTGACGAAATCTTTCGCGGTGTCTTTTGCCAAATCCTCAATAACCATGCTAAAGACAAAGTTCCATGCTGCTGATATACCCAAGTAGGCAAGATAGTCCACCATAAACGCCTCTATTTTTTAATAATCGGATTCAAAATTTGTTTGCGCCTCAAACACGACAAGGCGAAATACATAGGGAGCAGTGACGTTAGCCGTAGCTCTGTATTGGGTTGAAAATGATGCAACACGTTACCTTTCTATTGCACCGTACATAACTATCAACGCGTGTAATCTGAAGGTTTCTTTCGTCCAAGCATTAAACTTGCCGTACCGGTCCTGGGTACTTTGCCACCAAAGCATCCGCTGTTAGCAAAGTAATCCCCTCAACGGTGGCTTGCGCAACAAGAATGCGGTCGAATGGGTCTTTATGGATGGGTGGCAAGCTGTCGATAGAAACGGCGTGTTCAGCGGTAATAGCCAATTCTTGATAGCCGTTGTCCAACAGCCCACGACGTAGCACTCTTGCATCGACCTGAAAATCGGAACCGTCCAAGCCCGCGCTTAATGGCAATTTCCCAAAGGCTGGCCGCACTGAAAAGCAGTTCGTTCGACGGGTCTTCCAGCAATGAGCGTGCCTCTGCTGACAACTGGTCAGGAGAACCAGCCGCCCATAATAATAAGTGGGTATCCAGTAGCAGCTTCATTCTTCATCGCCAAAAAGCAGCTCGATTTCCTTAGCGCCCATGCTGTCGAAATCATCAGGAACGGCGATCTGTCCTTCCATGAAACCTAGCCTTCGGATTTGTCCGCCCGATGGAGCATCCAGTCGAGTCACCTTGACCAGCGGCTTTCCAGCTTTGGCGATGATGAAAGACTCACCTTTTACCGCTTGATCTATCAAGCGAGACAGTTGGGTTTTGGCTTCGTGAATGTTGACGGTTTGCATGATAAACCTCATTGGGTTAAGTTCAGTTAGTTTAGTCCATGATATATGATTTAGAAAACTAGGGCATCTAATAGGTTTGATATGTGTCAGGAACAAACCAAGGCTACCTCGTTCCCACGCGCTGCGCCGCAATTCTCTATAAACGCCGAAATACAGAGAATCTCAACGTAGGACGCAGCGCGTCCCATATCGCATTCCCACGCAGCGCGTGGGAACGAGGCAGCGAGCAAAGTTCTCTCCGTCCATCTGCGACACCCAAGCAAATCGGCCTTAACGATCAAACCAATACTTGCCTCAATCCTGAGTAGCCTCTATGATTTTACTTTCACTCGATCGATGGCATCATCACAAGGTTGGTATGATTTCGGCTAAATTATCTAGTAAGTTCCAGTTGGCTATACCTAAATCCATTCGGGATCAACTTGACCTGAAAGCGGGCCAGCAGTTTACGCTGATCGCTAAAGGCGACATTATTGAGTTGGTTCCGGTTCGTTCATTGTCAGCAGCTAGGGGCAGTTTTAAAGGTTGCAATCCTAACGGTTATAGAGATCATCAGGATAGAATCTAATGGCTGCGCTGGTCGATACCTGCGGCTGGATAGAATGGTTAACCGACGGTCAGTTAGCGGATGCCTTTGCGCCCTATCTGGCCGATCCGGCTGAATTGATCATTCCCACTACGTTGCAATTTGAACTGTATAAATGGGCCAAGAGGGAAAAAAGCGAGGTTGAGGCTCTGGAAGTTATCGCTCTAACCGAACAAGGGCAGGTCTTGCCGTTGACTACCCGGCTATCTCTTTATGCGGCAGACCTGGCTTTGCAACATCGATTATCGTTTGCCGACGCAATTATTTATGCTTCCGCAAGACTGGTTGATGTGCCGCTGATAACGGCTGACGATCATTTTAAGGACTTACCGGAAGTCATTTATTTCTCAAAAAACGGCTAACCGGTTAACGCCGATACAAAAACATCAATAATAAGAAGATGACTGATGAATAATCTACTGAAAAACTCCATCTGGGTACTGATTGCTGCGCTCGGTGCGGCAGCCGTTGGCGGGATTGCTTTAAACCGCGGCGAGCACATCAACACGCTGTGGTTTGTCACCGCCGCTTTGTGCGTCTATGCCATTGCCTACCGGTTTTATGCGGCGTGGATTGCCGCGACGGTGCTGGCGGTTGACGAGACGCGGGCGACACCGGCCGAGCGTTTGGACAACGGCCGCGATTTCGTGCCGACCAATAAATGGATCGTATTCGGCCATCATTTTGCGGCGATTGCAGGTCCTGGGCCGCTGGTCGGGCCGACGCTGGCCGCGCAGTTCGGCTATTTGCCGGGCACGCTGTGGATTTTGTTCGGTGCGGTGCTGGGCGGTTGCGTACAGGATATGGTGACGCTGTTTTTGTCGACCCGGCGCGATGCCAAAAGTCTGGGACAGATGGCGCGCGACGAGTTGGGCGCATTGGGCGGCACGGCGGCGTTGATCGGCACCTTTGCGATTATGATCATCCTGATTGCGGTGCTGGGGCTGGTCGTGGTCAATGCGATGAAGCACAGCCCGTGGGCGACGGCTACGGTATCGGCGACGATTCCGATTGCGATGATCGTCGGCCTGTATATGCGCAGTTTCCGTCCCGGCCAAGTGCTGGAGGCTTCTGCGTTGGGCGTGGCGTTGTTATTGCTGTCCGTAATGGGAGGCGGCTGGATCGATGACAATCCTACCTTGCGCACTTGGTTCGATCATGAAGGCTTGATGCTGGCTTGGTGCGTGATGGCTTACGGTTTTGCGGCCGCGATTTTGCCGGTTTGGTTGTTGCTGGCGCCGCGCGATTATCTGTCGACTTACGTGAAGCTGGGCACGATCACTTTGCTGGCAGTGGCGATTATCATGCTGCAACCGACCGTGAAAATGCCTGCGCTGACGCAGTTCATTGACGGTACCGGGCCTATTTTCGGCGGCAAGCTGTTCCCGTTCGTGTTTATTACCATCGCTTGCGGGGCGATTTCCGGTTTTCATTCATTGATCGCGTCAGGCACCACGCCGAAATTGCTCAGCAATGAACGCGATATCCGCATGATAGGCTACGGCGGCATGTTGCTGGAATCCTTTGTAGCGATCATGGCGATGATGGCAGCAACCGTGCTCGATCCCGGCGTGTTTTTTGCAATCAACAGCCCGGCGGGCGTGGTCGGCAAAGAGGCTGTCGATGCCGTCGCCAAAATCTCCTCATGGGGCTTTCCGGTCACGGTTGACCAAATGCAGCTGCTGGCCAGTCAAATGGGTGAGGCGACGTTGTTTGCCAGAACCGGCGGCGCGCCGTCTTTGGCCGTCGGCATGGCGAGCATTTTCGGCAGCGCGTTCGGCGAGAGCATGCTGGCCTTGTGGTATCACTTTGCGATTATGTTCGAGGCGATCTTTATATTGACCACGCTCGATGCCGGAACACGCGTGGGGCGCTTCATGTTGCAGGACATGCTCGGCAATATCTGGCCGAAAATGGCCGAAACCTCGTGGACGCCGTCGGTCGTTTTGACCAGCGCGCTGGTGGTCGCTGGGTGGGGCTATTTTCTGTATATCGGCGTGATCGACCCGAACGGCGGGGTCAATATTTTGTGGCCGCTGTTCGGCATCGCCAATCAAATGCTGGCCGCGATTGCGCTGTGCGTGGCGACCGGCATTTTGATCAAATCCGATAAGCTCAAATACGCCTGGGTGACCGGCCTGCCGCTGACCTGGCTGGTGACGATCACCAGCACCGCTGCCTGGGAAAAAATCGCCAGCGACAATACCCGCATCGGTTTCTTTTCAGCGGCCAATGATCTGGCCAACAAGCTGGCGGCAGGCGCGTTGCCGCCGGAAAAAGCGGCCGTTGCGCCTCAACTGATCTTCAATCTGCATCTGGACGGCTGGATAACGCTGTTTTTTGTGGCTTTGTTATGGTTGATCGTGTTCGACATGCTGCGCGTTTGCAGCCGTTATCTGGCCGGAAAGCCGGTGCTGCCGCTGGCGGAATCGCCGCATAGTCCGAGCCGTTTGATTGAAGACTGGGTGAGGGATTGATGATTAGCAAACTCAAAACGCTTTGGCGGCTAGTGCGTCGCCTTTCCGGGGATGATGCTTACGAGCGCTATTTACAGCATCATGCAGAGCATCATCAAGCCGAAATGCCGTTAAGCAAAGAAGCGTTTTTCAAGCAGTGGCAGGATGAAAAGTGGAATGGGGTTAAGCGGTGTTGTTAGTCTGAGCAGACCTTCCAGGTTTTAAAAACCTGGAAGGTCTAAATTTGGGCTGGAAACTAAACCTTCCAGGTCTTGAAGACCTGGAAGGTTTTACTCTCAAGGTTAAATATGTCAAAAGAAACGCCCTTACTCAACGGCCACTATTACCATATCTATAATCGCGGCAATAACGGCGAAAACTTGTTTCCGGAGGAACGAAATTATCGCCATTTCCTCAAACTTTATATCCGTTATATTTATCCGATTGCCGATACTTACGCGTATTGCTTGATGAAAAACCACTTTCATTTGTTGGTCAGGATTAATCCCAAGCCAGACCTTCCAGGTTTTAAAAACCTGGAAGGTCTAAATCTGGGCCGGGAACCAAACCTTCCTGGTCTTCAAGACCTGGAAGGTTTTACGTCGCGTAACTATTCGCAATCTTTTTCAAATTTGTTTAACACTTATACCAAAGCAATCAACAAAGCTTACGGCCGTTCAGGCAGTTTATTCGAGAAAAACTTCAACCGTATCCTGATCGACACAGACCGCTATTTCATTCACCTGATCAGCTATATCCATCGTAATCCGCAAAAACACGGGTTTACTAACAACTTCCGCACTTACCCTTATTCTTCCTATCAAACGATTCGACAGCAGAAGCAAAGCCGCATTGAACATCAACAAGTTTTACAATGGTTCGGTAATATGCGGTCTTTTGAAAATTATCACCGGCAATTTGATAACGGACAAATTCAGCATTTGATTGGCGACGATAATTTTAACTAAGCTCTTTTAAATTCATGACAACCCACACATCACATCCAAATCGCCAAACGCTCTATGTCGCTATAGCGCTAGTGTTGGGCATTATCGTCGGCGAGCTGCTTAGCCTGACCCTGGGAGGAACCGAAGCCATGAAGCCGATAACCGGGATTTTCGCCGCGCTGACCGATATTTTCCTGCGGCTGGTCAAGATGATTATCGCGCCGCTGGTTTTTTCCACGCTGGTAGTCGGCATGGCGAAAATGGGCGATATTCATACCGTTGGGCGGGTCGGCATCAAGGCGATGCTGTGGTTTTTCTCGGCGTCTATTTTTAGCCTGCTGCTGGGCATGTTGCTGGTGAACTGGTTTGAACCGGGCAGTTCGCTGCACATGGCGCTGCCCGAGGTCGGGGCGGAAACGGGATTGCCGGAAGCTGTGCCGACGCTGGCTAATTTTGTCGCGCATATGTTCCCGAAAAGCATTATCGAAGCGATGGCGGCCAACGAGATTTTGCAGATCGTGGTGTTCTCGATGTTTTTTGGCATGGCCTGCGCCTCGCTGGACGAATTGGCTCATCCTACCGTCAAGTTGCTCGATTCATTGACGCATATCATGTTGAAAGTCACTGGCTACGTGATGCATACCGCACCGGTTGCGGTGTTTGCGGCCGTGGCTTCAGTCATCGCGCAAAACGGCATTGGCGTATTGGCGTCTTACGGCCGGTTTATCGGGGAATTTTATCTCGGGTTGCTGCTGCTGTGCGTTGCGTTGGGCAGCGTCGGCTTCTTGATTCTGGGGCGCAAAACCCTGTCTTTGATCCGTCATATCCGCGAGCCGATGCTGCTGGCGTTCGGTACCGCCAGCAGCGAGAGCGCCTACCCGAAACTGTTGCAGCAACTGGAGCGTTTCGGTTGCGACGAAAAAGTCTGCGGTCTGGTGCTGCCGCTGGGCTATTCGTTCAACCTCGACGGCAGCATGATGTATATGACCTTTGCGGTGCTGTTTATTGCTCAGGCTTACGGCATCGATATGACGCTGGGCGACCAGCTGATCATGCTGCTAACGCTGCTGTTTACCAGCAAGGGCGTGGCCGGCGTGCCCAGGGCTTCGTTGATTGTTATCGCCGCCACGCTGTCGATGTTTCATATTCCCGAGGCCGGTTTGCTGTTGTTGCTGGCCGTCGACCAAGTGCTGGACATGGGCCGTAGTGCCACCAATGTGTTCGGCAACAGCATCGCTGCCGCGCTCGTAAGCCGCTGGGAAAAAAACTTGCGATAGATTTTCAAGGATTGCTAAACGTAAGGGGAAAGGAATATTTTGGTTAAATAAAGAAAAGTAGTTAACATCAACATAACATTAACTCTGTAGTTTAAAAAATATGCCACATAGAAGCTTCAAAACCAGCAAGCCAAAATCCACAATTACCATGCTTCCTGAATTGGGCATGGACGAACAACATCTTGTAGCCGACTTTAAGCGCTATTACAGCCACCGTCTGGGCCGGGATGAGCACAATACTTCGCCGCATTATGCCTATGAGGCGCTGTCGATGGCGATCAGTGATCGGTTGATAGAAAGATGGAAAAAAACTTTCAATACCTACAAAGATTCGGATTGCAAGAGAGCCTACTATTTGTCGATGGAATTTTTAATGGGCCGCACCTTAAGTAATGCCATGCTGAATCTGGGCATTACCGACACGGTTGAAAAAGCCATGTATGATCTGGGGCTTGAGATTGAAGAGTTAATTGAAAACGAGCCGGACGCCGGTTTAGGCAACGGGGGGTTGGGGCGTTTAGCGGCCTGTTTTATCGATAGTTGCGCAACCTTGCAATTGCCGGTGACCGGCTACGGTTTGCGCTATGAATACGGGATGTTTTCGCAGGATATCATTAATGGCGAGCAGGTCGAAAAACCTGACCACTGGCTGCGTAACGGCAACGTGTGGGAAATTGAACGTCCTGAGTACACGGTCAGGATCAAATTTGGCGGTTATACCAAGTCGCATATTGATGAGATCGGCAATAAAAGAACCAGTTGGGTAGAGACGCAGGATATACTCGCGGTTCCTTATGATACGCCGGTTCCCGGCTACCGGAACGGCACGGTGAATACCTTGCGTTTATGGAAAGCGCAGGCGACTGAAGAATTTGATTTACAGGAGTTTAATGCCGGCGATTACGCAGAAGCGGTAGCGGAAAAGAATACCGCCGAAAATATCACTATGGTGCTGTATCCGAATGATGCCAATGAAAACGGCAAAGCGCTGCGTTTGCGTCAGCAATATATGCTGGCGTCAGCCAGTTTGCAGGATGTGATCGGCACTTGGGTTGGTCGCCACGGTAATAATTTCTCCGAGTTTGCGGCGAAGAATACCTTCCAGTTAAACGACACGCACCCGAGCATCGCGGTAGCGGAATTGATGCGCTTGTTGTTGGATGTTCACGGCCTGGTCTGGGATGATGCCTGGGCTATCACCCGTAAGACAATGGCATATACCAACCATACCTTGTTGCCGGAAGCGCTGGAACGCTGGTCGGTTAATCTGTTCACGCAGATGTTGCCAAGGCTGATGGAGATCATTTTCGATATCAATGCCCATTTTTTGGCCGAAGTCTCAGCACACTGGCCGGGCGATACCGATCGGTTAACCCGCATGTCTATTATTGAAGAAGGTCATGAGCAATATGTCAGAATGGCCTATTTGGCGATAGTCGGCAGCTATTCGGTTAACGGCGTTGCCGCGTTGCATTCGAAATTATTGCAGCAGGGCTTGTTCCGGGATTTTTATGAGTTCTGGCCGGACAGATTCAACAATAAAACCAATGGGGTTACCCCGCGCCGTTGGCTGGCGGCTTGTAATCCCGAACTGGCCGAACTGATCACTGCGACCATAGGCGACGGCTGGTTGACGGATTTGTCGTTGTTAAAGAAGCTTGAACCTTACGCTGACGACAAGAAGTTCCGCAAGCGCTGGCATGAAATCAAGCAAGACGCCAAGCAAAGGCTGGTTGATTTCAAAAAGATTGAATATGATGTTGATTTTAATGTAGATGCGCTGTTTGATGTGCAGGTCAAGCGCGTTCATGAATATAAACGTCAACTGCTGAATGTGTTGCATGTGATACATCTGTATGACCGTATCAAGCGTGGCGATACGGCGAACTGGACGGACCGCTGTGTACTGATTGGAGGAAAAGCTGCGCCGGGCTATTACATGGCGAAGAAAATCATCAAGCTGATCAATAATGTCTCCAGCGTCGTGAATTCCGATCCTGATGTGGGCAGAAAATTAAAATTGGTGTTCTTGTCCAACTATCGGGTTTCCGCGATGGAAAAAATATGTCCGGGCGCGGATCTTTCCGAGCAAATTTCCACCGCCGGCAAGGAAGCTTCGGGCACCGGCAATATGAAATTTATGATGAACGGCGCGTTGACGATCGGCACGCTGGATGGCGCCAATATTGAAATTCGCGAAGAAGTCGGCGATGAGAATTTCTTCCTGTTCGGCTTGACCGAGGAGCAGGTTGAAGAAATGAGACATCACTATGATCCTAATGCGATCATCGATCAGGATGAAGATTTAAATAGGGTCATGAAGCTGCTTGAGTGCGGGCATTTTAGCCAGTTCGAGCCGGGAATTTTTGACGATATTCTGGCCTCGATAAGAAGCCCTCATGACCCCTGGATGACGGCAGCCGATTTCCGTAGTTTTATAGACGCGCAAAAACGTGTGGAAGCCGCTTATCAGGACCAGGAGCATTGGGTCAAAATGAGTATTTTAAACTGCGCCGCCAGCGGCAAGTTTTCTACCGACAGAACCATCACCGATTACAACAACGACATCTGGAAACTGACGCCGGTCAGCATCAAGTCCTGATCGTGTTTCATATCGTTTTGTTTGAGCCGGAAATTCCCGCTAATACCGGCAATATCATCCGGCTTTGCGCGAATACTGGCATGCAGTTGCATTTAATCAAACCGCTGGGTTTTGAGTTGGATGACAAGAAATTGCGCAGGGCGGGACTGGATTACCATGAATGGGTGGCTGTGAGAGAGCATGATTCATTGGCTGAGTTTGTCGACAGTATTAAGCCGGGGCGAATTTTCGCGCTGACTACCAAAGGCAAACAGATTTACAGCGATGTGGCTTTTCAGTCTCAGGATGCTTTTTTGTTTGGTCCTGAAACGCGGGGCTTGCCCGCAGATGTGTTAGCGGAGCTGGGCCCGGGGCGATGCTTGTATTTACCGATGCAAGCGGAAAGCCGGAGCCTGAATTTGTCCAATACAGTCTCTATTGTTCTTTACGAGGCCTGGCGGCAGACGGGTTTTGCGGGTGCGATGATAAAATAGATATGAATTCCACCACGAAGAGCACGAAGGAATAAAACTTCGTGCTCTTCGTGGTGAATTAATGTTCTTTCTATGATTCGGATTTTTGCTCTCGAGCCAGCAGGTTTTGTACGGCGGCTAGCGGAGCCAAGCCTTCATATAGAACCTTATAGGTTTGTTCGGTAATAGGCATGTCCACGCCGTATTTTTTAGCGAGCAAAAAAGTTTCTTTTGCCGCTGAAATACCTTCAATTTCCTGGCCGATTTCCTCTGTAGCGGCAGTTGTATCCTTGCCTTGTCCCAAGGCTAGGCCAAAACGCCGGTTTCTGGATTGATTGTCGGTGCAAGTCAGTATCAGGTCGCCGAGGCCTGCCAACCCCATAAAGGTTTCCTGCTTGCCGCCAAGTTTGACGCCGAGTCGAATGATTTCATTGAGTCCTCGGGTAATCAGCGCGGCTCGGGTGTTTGCCCCAAAGCCAAGCCCATCGGCAATGCCGGCGGCAATAGCCATGACGTTCTTTACCGCCCCACCTACTTCTACGCCAATCAGATCCGAGTTTGTGTAAGTCCGAAAACGTTCACTGTGCAGGATGTCGGTCAAAAGGCCTGCAAAATCCGGCTGCGCTGAAGCAATGGTAATGGCTGTCGGCAGTTCAGCCGCGACTTCGCCTGCAAAACTGGGGCCTGAAAGCAGGGCCGCCGGTGTTTGCGCAGAAAATATATCGGCTACAACTTCATGAAGCAGGGAGCCGTTATCAGGATTAAAGCCTTTGGTTGCCCAAGCTATTTGCACGTCATTGGATAAATGCGCTTTGAGCTTAACAAGCGTATCTTTAAACGCATGGCTGGGCACGGAAACCAGTATGAGGCTGCTAAACCCGGCGACCTCAGCCAAGTCGGAAGTAAGGGTAAGGTTCTCAGGAAAAATCAGGCCGGGTAAATAGCGTTTGTTTTCACGATCTTGTGCCAGCGATGCCATGTGTTCCGGATTATGTCCCCATAATAGCGTCCGGCAACCATTTCTAGCTGCCAGGATTGCCAGGGCCGTGCCCCATGAACCGGCGCCAAGGACGGCTATTTTTTTATTCATCGAGCGAATTAGTTAATAGCGTCAGAGCCGGGCGTTTGTTGTGCTTGCTGTAAATGTTGTGAGTATAAGGCGTCAAAATTTACCGGGGCTAAAATCATTTGCGGAAAGCCGCCTTTTGTGACGAGGTCTGAAATGGCCTCTCTTGCATAAGGAAACAGAATGTTAGGGCAGAAGCTGCCAACCATCGGTCCCATTTCTGCATCCGTAAAACCGGCTAAAGAGAAGATTCCAGCTTGATTGACTTCAACAAGATAGGCTGTCGCATCTTCGTTTTTCACGGTGATGGTTACCATGAGGGTTACTTCGTACATTGAGTCTTCTAAAGGCGCAACTTGAGTGCCCAGATTAAAGTCGACAGTGGGTTCCCATTTTCCGGTAAATACTTTAGGCGAGTTAGGTGTCTCAAAAGACATGTCCTTGGTATAAATTTTCTGGATCGAAAATTGTTTTTCTACTGGGTTGGTTTCTTCAGCCATAATGAATTTTATAAGTAGGGTTTAATGTGAGAGCCGTATATATCGAGCACGAATTTAGTTTTTGTGCTTGCTTGGCGATTTTATCGGCAGTTTGTAGTCGTTTTCCCAAGCTTGCATGCCGCCGGTAATAACGAAAACCTGCTCGAATCCTGCTTTAGTCAATATTTTTCCGGCTGAGGCTGAGCGTGTTCCTGTTTGGCAGGCTATAAGGACAGGTTTGTTTTTGTGTGTTTCCAATTTTGACAGGTGAGTGGGCAAATTACCCAATGGCGTGTTGATTGAATTTTCAATATGGCCTTTAAGAAACTCTTCCGGTTCGCGTACATCGATAACTATTGTATCGCTGTCGTTCATTTTGGCGACAGCCAGCAACGGGGAAACGGAGCTGAATTTTTTGAATGCGGTATCGAACAATTCCTGGATTAATAAATAAGTTACTACAGCCAGAGCGAGAGAGAGTATGTAGTGATTTAAAATGAATTCTAGATAGCGGTCCATGGATAGATTGTAAAGTTTAAGTGAAAAGATGAATTAGTAGTTAGAGCAGAAGACATCCCGCATCATTTTAATGAGCAACAGCATACGGGCATCGTCAATAAAATAATAAACACGGTTGGCTTGTTTTTTGGAGCCGAGAATATTTTTTTCCCTGAGAATTGCCAGGTGCTGAGAAATGTTGCTCTGGCTGGTGCCAACCTGGTCGACAATTTGTTGTACGCAGACTGAATCACTGCCCAGAACGCATAATATCTTTAAGCGCAATGGATGTGACATTGCCTTTAAGCAGAGAGCCGCTTTGGCTATGTCGGTATCGTCATACAAATTGTGCGGATTTTTCGTTTTCATAGGTCTGCTTAATATTTCTGGTTTATTGACGATTAAAAAGAACCCGTGAAGAATTATTTATACACAACTGTTGTCAACGTGTATTAATATAATGACCACTTGATTGCGTGATTGGCATGTTGCCAAGTATAAAAAACCAGTGAATCTGGCAAAATAATACATCACTACGCCCATTTTGGGTAATGAAGAATCCAATGAAGCACAAAGTGATTTGTTTGCATAGAAGTAGTGATGCGGATTTTTTTAGTATCGGAGATAAATTTAAAGATGGTAAATCGACCAAAGCCGGTGGTATTGCTGATCCTTGACGGATTCGGTTACTCGTTGGATAAAGAATACAATGCCATTGCAATGGCTAAGACACCTTGCTGGGATCAGTTACAAAAAGATTGTTCCGTGACGCTGCTCAGTTGTTCCGGCAATGTCGTAGGATTGCCTAGCGGACAAATGGGTAATTCAGAAGTTGGGCATATTCATATCGGTACGGGCCGCTATGTTCCGCAGGATTTCTCCAAGGTTAACGATGCAATAATCGACGGCAGTTTTTATTCTAATCCTGTTCTTTGCCGAGCAGCGGATCTTGCCAAAGAAAAAAATAAAGCTTTGCATGTCATGGGATTGCTGTCTCCTGGCGGTGTGCATAGCCATGAAGAGCAGATTGCCGCGATGGTCGAATTAGCCGCCAAACGCGGGCTCGATAAAATTTACCTGCATGCCTTTCTAGATGGACGCGATGTCCCACCCAAGAGCGCAATGGCTTCCCTGAAGTTATTGGATGCAAAATTTGCGACGCTTGGCGTAGGCCGGATTGCTTCAATCGTGGGCCGCTTTTATGCAATGGACAGGGATAATCGTTGGGATCGCATAAAACAGGCCTATGACCTGATCGCCAAAGGCGAGGGCGCTTTTAGCGCGGGCTCTGCAATACAGGCCTTGGAAGCGGCTTATGAGCGAGGCGAAACAGATGAGTTCGTTTTGCCGACAACTATTTTTGACTCCGAACATCGGACGGTTGCTCTTGATCCCGAAGATTCGGTTGTGTTTATGAACTTTCGGGCCGATCGTGCTCGCGAAATCTCTGTGGCACTAACGGCACCAACATTCGATGCATTTGAAAGAAGTCGCGCGCCTCACACGGGCTATTACTGTACGTTAACGGAATACCAACAGGATTTTGACTATGATGTGGCTTTCCCTCCGACTGATTTAAAAAATTGTCTCGGCGAGTATTTGTCCAATCTGGGCATGACCCAATTGCGCTTGGCGGAAACGGAAAAATATGCGCATGTCACCTTTTTCCTTAACGGCGGCATAGACATGGCTTTTCCTGGAGAAGATAGAATATTAGTGCCCTCACCCAAGGTCAGGACCTATGATCTGCAACCGGAGATGAATGCAGGAGAAGTTACCGATAATTTGGTCGCTGCCATTACCGGCGGTAAATACGATGTCATCATATGTAATTATGCTAATTGCGATATGGTTGGGCATACCGGCATAATCGATGCGGCAATTGTGGCTGTGGAAGCGGTTGACGCTTCGTTGCAGCGCGTAGTTAACGCCTTAAAATCTGTGGGTGGGCAGATGTTGATAACTGCCGACCACGGCAATGTTGAGCAAATGGTTGATAAAGAAACCGGGCAGCCGCACACAGCGCATACTACAAATCCTGTGCCTTTGGTTTATGTCGGTGGGGACAAAGCATTAGATGCAGGCGGCAGTTTGTCGGATTTGGCTCCAACAATATTGGCAATGCTAGGGGTTGAGCAACCTGTTGAAATGACTGGTCGATCGCTTATTAAAGTTGTTTAATCTGTGGATGAGAAAGAAGTTGGTTTTTTGTTTTTTGCTGAGTGCGTTCGTCCATGAGGGTAGGGCGGAAGTCTCGGAAAGAAGTGAAGAGCTAACTAAAGTTCAATCAGGAATTAAAGCGGCCGGCGAAAACTTGCAGCGCATTCAACTGCAAAAAAACACTTTAAACTCGCAGTTGGGTGAAGTTGAGAAGCTCTACGGGAGGACGGCCGCTTTATTGAAGACATTGCAGGCTCAAGTTGAACAAAAACGCCAGAATTTGAGTAAGATTCATCAGGAAAAACAGAGCCTTCAGGATGAAGTCGCTAAACAGAACGTAGAATTGGCGGGTCAAATAAAGGCAGCCTACGCAATGGGGCAAAAGGAACAATTGAAGTTGCTGCTAAATCAGCAAGATCCTGCATTATCCAGCCGAATGCTGGTGTATTACGATTACCTTAACAAGGCTCGCCTGGCAAAGCTGGCTAACATTTCAGAGTCTATGCGTCATCTGGAGCGGCTTGGTAAGCAGCAACAGCACGAAACCGAACTTTTAGAGAAAAGTCTTGAGCAAAAGAAATCGGAACAGATAGCGGTAGACGACGTTAAAAAACGAAGAGCTAAATTGCTGGCGCAATTAAAAAGCGATTTTTCTTCAAATGAACAGCAAATAATTCACTTGAGAGAAAGTGAAAACAAGTTGAGAAATCTGGTATCTTCATTACAAAGATCGACTAATGATCTTACTTTTGAAGTTGAGCAAACAAAAAAATTGCACAAAACTGCCGAGGTTCCGGCCGAAGAACCTGGCAAAGACTTACTGAATTCCAAGGATAATTTTCCTAAGCTTGAAGGTGATTTTTTTTCATTTAAAGGTCGACTACCATGGCCTGTTAAGGGGCAGTTGACTAATAAATTCGGCAGCGTGCGGGCTGAGAGTACTGAGAACATTTGGGATGGAGTTTTAATTGACGCTAGCGAGGGAACGGAGATCCATGCGATTACCAGCGGAAAAGTAGTTTTTTCTGATTGGCTACGCGGATACGGCTTGTTGATTATTATTGATCACGGCAAGGGCTACATGACTCTTTACGCATTTAATCAAAGTTTATATCGACAAGTTGGTGAATGGGTAGACGCCGGCGAAGTCGTTGCTTCAGTGGGGCAAAGCGGTGGTCGTAGCCGGCCCGGGCTGTATTTTGGGATACGCAACAATGGTAAGCCGGTTGATCCGCTTGAGTGGTGTCGGAAGTAGTCGGGATCAAGTCAATTAACTGCTTAATGGCCGTGTTTTTAGGAAATCGAATGTTGGAGTTTTAAGATACATGTTAAAAAAGAAAAATATTTTCATTTTGTCCTTAGGGATTATGTTGGGTGTTTTTATGGGAATCTGCGGCAGCGTTTTTGCCGAGCGGGATAATGTCGAGCCGGTAGCTGATACAGCGGAAGCTCTGCCCTATGAAGATTTGCGCACATTTACGGAGATTTTTGGCCGAATTAAAAGGGACTATGTAGAACCCGTTTCCGACAAAAAATTATTGGAAGATGCTATTCGCGGCATGTTGAGCGGACTTGATCCCCATTCCGCTTATTTGATTGCCGAGGAGTATCAGGAATTAAAAGAAGGCACAACCGGCCAGTTCGGCGGCTTAGGCATTGAAGTAACAATGGAAAACGGCTTTGTCAAAGTGGTTTCCCCTATTGATGATACTCCCGCCCAGAGGGCCGGAATCAAAACCGGAGACCTGATTGTCAGGCTTGATGATCAGCCGGTAAAAGGCATGACCTTAGCTGAGGCGGTTAAGCTTATGCGTGGCGAACCGGGCAGCACAATTTTACTTACCGTTGTTCGTGAAGGGGTAGAAGCGCCTTTAAAAATAAGCATAACCCGGGACATCATAAAGGTTAAAAGCGTAAAAAACCGGATGTTGGAAAAAGGATACGGCTATGTGCGTATTAGTAGTTTTCAATCAGGAACCGGTGAAAGCCTGAAAGAGGCCCTGGCCGCGTTGAAAAAGGAAAATGCAGGCAACTTAAAAGGCCTGGTTTTGGATTTGCGGAATAATCCAGGCGGAGTATTGAATGCAGCCGTTGAGGTGAGTGACGCCTTCATCAAGAGCGGTCTCATTGTTTACACCGAGGGTCGTATTGAGAACTCGGAAATGCGTTTTAATGCCGCTGCCGATGATCTCCTTGACGGTGCGCCGATAGTCGTATTGATTAACGCCGGTTCCGCGTCGGCCTCTGAGATTGTGGCCGGAGCTTTGCAGGACCAAAAACGCGCGGTGATCATGGGTGAAAAATCGTTCGGTAAAGGTTCGGTGCAAACCATATTGCCAACCAGTGGTGGTTCTGCAGTCAAGTTGACCACAGCTAGATACTACACGCCTTCAGGACGCTCCATCCAGGCTGAGGGTATCGAGCCGGATATTGCCTTAGCTCGCGTCAAATTGGAGGAGTTGGAAAAATCCGAGTTCAAGCCGGTCAAGGAAGCCGATTTGTCGCATCATTTGCAAAACGGAAAAGGCAAGGAGAGTAAGGAGGCGGCGCAGGAGAAAGAGAAGGAAGCCTTGGAAAAAGATTATCCTTTGTATCAGGCGCTGACCTTGCTGAAAGGCATCAGTATTATGAAAAAATAAGCACTAGCTTGTAGCGGTAATCGAAAACCCGGATTTTGGCAAATAGGGATGTTTGCTGGGATTCGGGTTTTTTTATATGTTGAATTTGCCGGGATAAGATTTCTATTTTTGTCGTAAAGGCTTTGAATTAAGATAAGACACGGAGATTTTACAATTATTGGTTGGAAATTAAAGGAGCTTACAATGGCAATGAAGTTGAAAAATATTTCGCTGCTTTACAGCAATATGAAGACACAGAAGCTAAGCAAAACAAAATTTGAGTTTCGTTTTCGAACTCTTTTGTTCTCCGTCATATATATTGCAGAACAATTTCCTCATGAATTATTGTTTGGGTGCCGTGCACACAACCTTTTTTTCGTTGTGCAAGTGTCAAAAGATTTTACTATTTCAACGTATCTGGGAGATAGTTACGGAGCTCTTATTAGGGCCTTAAATTTGCGTTCAGATTCTGATAACCCGTTTAGTCCAAACGTATTTTTTAATGAGTTTCAATTAGCGATTCCTTGTGCAACCACTGCAGCAAATACGCCGACCATGATCGAGATAGCTTCCAGTAGCCGTGATGTTGAGGAGGCAGACAAAATCTATTTTTATGGGTGGCTAAATCACGATGGGGTTAACTCAAAACCTTCCCCTGAAAATTTGTTGAAGACTAAAAGAATATGCGGGAATACTACACATCAGATTTGTCACCGTTATCTCATAAGTAGTCGTTGGACAGACGATGAAAGCAAAGCGAAGCAATACTTTGAACCAACGGTTTGAAATTACGGAAATTACGGTCAAGAACTCGGAAGGATGGGTTTCGCTACGCTCCCCCATCCTACACCACGTCGTGCTCTTCGTGTCTTCGTGGTGAATTAATGCGTATTAACTGATAGATTTTTGATAATTCACGCTAAAGTCATTCAGATTAGACAGTGCCACAGGCAAATCTTCGGTCTTTTCCAGGCTAAAGGCATTAACGCCGACGCGCGACAAGTAATATACCTGATCCCGCATGAAGTGGCCTGTTGCCCTGATTTCACCTTGATAGTTATAGCGGCCTCTGAGCAGCCAAGCATGGGAAAATATGCGGCCATCAGCAAAGGCGGGAAAATCCAGCTCGATTAACTGGATGTCTTTCAAGTCGGCAGCAATGTCTTCAACCGAGTCGGCGGAGCCGATCCTGACGCCTATTTTGCCGTTAGCCTTAAGCAGCTGTTGCTTGTCTTTTTTCCATCGGGCTAAGGAAACGCTGATGTCGCCGTTTTTCAGATCGGCGTCATCGGCAACATAGCTCCAGTTGTCGTCAACAATCTGTTTGTCTTTAATTATTTGCATAGACTTGCTCTTTGAATGGGGTGATGCCAACGCGTTTTACCATGTCCAAAAAAGACTCGTCATCCAGGCGTTGCTTGATGTAAACATCCAGTATGGTAGTGACGGCTTTGGTGACTTGATCTTTGGCAATGGAAGGGCCGAGCCGTTCGCCGATAGCTGCCTCGTTTTCAGAGGAGCCGCCTAAAGTCAGCTGGTACCATTCCACGCCTTTTTTATCAACGCCGAGGATGCCTATATGACCGACGCTTTGGTGCGCGCAGCCGTTCATGCAGCCGGACATGTTAATTTTTACATCGCCGATGTCATGGAGGTAGTCCATGTCATCGAGCGCTTCATTGATTTCTTTGGCGATGCTGATTGTACCGGCGTTTGCGAGCGAGCAAAAATCGAGGCCGGGGCAGCAAATCATGTCGGTTGCAGTGCCGTTATTCGGCGTAGCCAGTTTCAATGCGTCTAGCTGTTGCCACAACTCGAACAGATCGGCTTGTTTGACGTCGGCAAAAACAAGATTTTGCCTGTGCGTGCTTCTGATTTCGCCAAAGGTGTAGCGGTCAGCCAGGTCAGCAATAGCGTCAAGTTGCGTATCGGTCATGTCGCCGGGAGGTGAGTCCGGTGCTTTTAACGACAAAAATGCAGCGCGATAGCCGGGCACTTTGTGCTCGGCCGTATTGTATTTAACCCAGGTTGCGAAGGCCTTGTTCTCGAGTTGGTGCTGCGCAAATCCGGTATCATGCGCTGCATCTGCTTCGTAGGGGGGTAATGCGAACTGGGCTTTGATGGCTTCAATGCGAGCGGCGTCAAGTTCCAGGTTATCCCGGATCAGCAGCCACTCGTTTTCGACCAATTCGGAGAATTGCTCCATGCCGGATTCTTTAACCAGAATTTTAATACGCGCTTTGTATTTGTTGTCACGGCGTCCGAACAGGTTGTAAATGCGCAGTATGGCTTCCAGGTAAGACAGCAGGTGTTTCTTTTCCAAAAAGGGCTTGATGACTTGCCCAATGATAGGAGTGCGTCCCAATCCGCCACCGACCAGCACTCTAAAACCGATTTCTCCGGCATCACTTTTTACCAGATGCAAGCCGATGTCATGAAGTTGAGTCGCCGCGCGGTCATGCTTTGCGCCGCTGACGGCAATCTTGAATTTACGCGGCAAATAAGCAAATTCCGGATGCAGGGTTGTCCATTGACGGATTATTTCGCAGTAGGGGCGGGGATCTTCAATTTCATCGATGCAAACGCCGGCCAAATGATCAGTTGATGTGTTTCTAAGACAATTACCGCTGGTTTGGATGGCGTGCATTTGGACGCTGGCCAATTCTTCAAGAATGTCGGGCACTTGTTCCAATTTAGGCCAATTGAACTGGATGTTCTGCCGAGTCGTAAAGTGACAGTAGTTTTTGTCGTAGGTACGGGCAATGTGAGCCAGTTTTCTGAATTGCTTGGAGTTAATCAGGCCGTAAGGGCCAGCTACCCGCAACATCGGAGCGTGAGTCTGCACATAAAGACCATTCATTAAGCGCAATGCGCGAAATTGATCGTCTGAAATTTCGCCTTTCAAAAAGCTTTCGGTTTGCTTTCTGAATTGGGATACCCGTTCTTCAATGAGTGTTTGGTCGTTGTTATTATACTGGTACATAAGTGAGCGCTGAGCGCTTGTATAGGCAATTAATTACAACCATTAATCATATACTGTGGGTCATAAAATGACAAAGGTTATTGTATGATGCTAAGATTGTCGGCTGAATTTTGGGTGTTTTTTGGTTAATTTTTGAGATAAAAGTTAGGGGGTTATTTTGTTACGGTCATTGTTTGTGGTGTTGTCTCTATTGCTGTTGCCTGGAATGGCAATGGCAGGTGGTTTTGAAAGTCTCGGCTTGACAGGAACAGAGCGGGGTATTTATACGGTTCTGATCTTTATCATTGCCTATGGCTTTGTTATGGCAGAAGAATTTACGCATCTAAGTAAATCCAAACCGGTTATCTTAGCCGCTGGCATTATTTGGGCGAATGCGGCTGTTTTGGCTGCTCAAGCCGGTGTTTCTGCTGAGGATATGCATGAGGCTTTCGAGTACAACTTAAAAGAATATGCAGAGTTAATGTTATTCCTGCTGGTTGCCATGACTTATATTAATTCAATGGCCGAACGTAACGTGTTTGAGGCCTTGCGTTCTTGGTTGGTAAGAAAGCAGTTTGGCTATCGCAAGCTGTTTTTGATTACCGGCGTTATCACATTCTTTTTGTCCTCTGTGGCTGATAACTTGACGGCGGCTTTATTAGTCGGTGCGGTTGTGATGGCGGTAGGGGCTGATAATCCTAAATTTGTCAGTATCGGCTTTGTTAATTTAGTGGTTGCAGCTAATGCGGGAGGGGCGTTCTGTCCTTTTGGCGATATCACAACCTTGATGGTGTGGCAGGCTGAGTACGCTGAGTTTTTTGATTTCTTCAAGTTGTTTATTCCATCGATGGTGAATTACGCTGTGCCGGCAGCGGTGATGTATTTTGCGGTTCCTGATGAGCAACCTAAAGCCACCACAGAAGAGGCCGTGCAGTTAAAACCAGGTGCGGTACAGATTTGCGTGATGTTCTTGTTGACTATCGTTACGGCGGTAAGTTTTAAACAAGCTCTGCATTTGCCACCGTTTATGGGAATGATGGTCGGGCTTTCTGCGTTGATGCTTTATGGCTATCGCTTAAAAACAGTTTTCCGTGTTGAAGGTGATGACGCGTTTGACATTTTCGATAAGGTGCGTCATGCGGAATGGGATACCTTGTTGTTCTTCTTCGGCGTAGTGTTTGCGGTTGGCGGATTAGGCTATATCGGTTACCTTGAGTTGCTGTCCAGTGCTATGTACGACGGGTTAGGTGCGACAACGGCAAATATTTTAGTGGGTGTGATTTCAGCAATTGTTGATAACATTCCTGTTATGTTTGCGGTGCTGAACATGAATCTGGATATGGATTTATATCAATGGTTATTAGTGACGTTAACTGCCGGTGTTGGTGGGTCGTTATTATCTGTTGGTTCTGCTGCCGGTGTGGCGTTGATGGGGCAGTCTGACCATAAATATACATTTTTTAGCCATTTAAAGTGGACGCCTGCAATTGCTGGCGGTTACGTAGCAAGTATTGTTGTTCACTATCTAATTAATGGTTGATAATTCAAGCATGCACTGCACGTTTCGTGCGGTGCTCGGCAGCTGCTCAGGACGTGGTTTCGACACCTGCATAATCCATGTGGATTATGCAGGCAGTTCTCGCCAAATATTTCTGTCAGTGCGGTCACGGTTGTTGGGTGAGGTCAATGGCTGGCAATAAAAGCTGGCGCTCAGCCTTTTCAATCTATATTCAGCCGCAAGTGCGCGGCATGATTTTTCTTGGTTTCTCCGCCGGGCTTCCTTTCTTATTGGTTTTTTCGACGTTATCAGCCTGGTTACGGGATGAGGGTGTGGAGAGATCCGTTATAGGTTTTTTCAGTTGGGTCGGGGTTACCTATTCAATAAAGGTCTTTTGGGCTCCTGTTATAGACAGGTTGCCTTTGCCATTCTTAACGAAATTTTTGGGTAAAAGGCGCAGTTGGATGCTGCTTGCGCAATTAGGCATTATTATTGGCTTGATTGGCATGGGATATTCGGATTCGCACAGTCAATTGCAGCAGATCGCATTGTTTGCAGTGTGGGTAGCGTTTTGTTCAGCTACGCAAGATGTGGTTATTGATGCTTATCGCATTGAATCTGTGGATACTGAATATCAAGGTGCTATGGCGGCGACCTATGTGCTGGGGTATCGGATTGCGTTATTGATGGCGGGCGCAGGCGCCTTTTATATTGCGGAATATGCCAGTTGGAAAGTGTCTTACTTTGTGATGGCATCTGCCATGTCTGTGGGGCTGATTGCAACTCTTTGTATTAAAGAGCCAGAGCATAAACAATTTGACGAGCGACTGCGCAAAGATGTTGATGCAAGTCAGCGGAGTAGTATTTGGCGGCGATTATTGACAGCTATCGCAGATGCTGTATTGAATCCTTTTGTGGAGTTTTTTGAGCGCAATGGCAGAATCGGTTTATTGATTTTGATGCTTATCGCGCTCTATAAAATGAGCGACATTACTATGGGTGTTATGGCTAATCCGTTTTATCTTGATTTGGGCTTTAGTAAAAAGGATATTGCAGATATTAGCAAAATTTTTGGTTTTTTTATGACTATTGCCGGCGCTGCAATAGGTGGAGTATTGGTTGTCAAGTATGGGGTTATGCGCCCTTTATTGCTGGGTGCGGTTATGGTGGCGGCTACTAATTTGCTGTTTGCCGTTTTGGCGGTCAGCGAGCCCAATTTGCTGCTGCTGTCAGGTGTTATAAGTGCGGACAATTTAAGCGGCGGTATCGCCACGGCAGTGTTTATCGCTTACCTTTCCAGTCTAACTAACACTGCTTACACTGCTACTCAATATGCGTTGTTCAGTTCGTTGATGACTTTGCCGGCACAACTATTAGGCGGATTTTCCGGGATAGTTGTAGATAGCTATGGGTACACGTTTTTTTTTATTTATGCGTCAACAGTAGGTTTACCGGCAATCGTGCTGGTGCTTTTATTGATGCGTTATCAAAGCCGTTCTACTGATCATGGCCATAATCCATAATCCATAATCAGTAAGCGTGATCGGAGAATCGCTCATCTATTATAAATAGATGCTGCGTTTATTTTATCTTTAAAGACAGGGTTGGTTATTTGATAACCAATGCGCCAGTCAGCAATTTTTACCCAAGAGTGGCCTCTGTTTGATCTCCATGCGTCTTGTCCAACCCCTTGGTTATAAGGGGTTGGATGTATCTATCCATTGACTATCAGCTAATAATTGGTCCAACCAGGCTCTTTCTTTCGGTAAAAAGCAATTGCCTTGAGTTTCTTAAGTCGATTTCTTTATGAGTCATGCTCCAGCTGTCTCAGATTATGTGGTTGCGGTGATTTTATGAATAAGGCGCAAGTTTTTCCATGAATTTACACCTTAAGGTTTGGAGTTCTCTTGGTGAGTTGGAGAGCAAATAAAGCGACCTTTCATATCGATTCCTTGTCAGTCTGCCGTTGATAATTCGATCGGGCTCTTTTTTGCAATATAAAGCAATTCCACTTTAGCCTTTTTTAAGAATCATGATAAAAACAATGATAATTTGAAGGGAAAAAGGATCAAAGCTAAGTTAATCCAGCTGACATTTCGTTTCTTATATACAAATAATATTTAGTGTCTCGTTGCTGCATCCATGTAAAGAAACCTTTGTGCTCCGCGGAGCGGATGCCGTTCGCATCTAAAGTAATAATACGCATAAATATAATTGAGTTGCGAACTTTAAATGAAATACGTATTATACGGGGTTCTCTAATAAGTCGTAGCCCTTGTGGGTAATGTGAAAGTGATATGAAACCAGAAATTCATCCAGAATATAAACAAATTACTGTAACCTGTGGTTGCGGTAATAAATTTGAAACCGGTTCTGTATTGGGTAAGGATTTGCAGGTTGAGGTTTGCTCTTCATGCCATCCTTTTTATACAGGAAAACAGCGCGTTGTTGATACAGCGGGGCGAGTAGATAAATTCCGTAAAAAATACGGCAAATAAATTTTGTGGACTTATGCTGGGCAGCTGATCCTAGCATTGCCACAAAAAGTTCGTTATGCCGCAATTTAGTAAATATATGGATTGGTATTTTTGATGCATATATGCAAAAAGGTATGTTAACCGTTTTGATTTTGTAGGCAGCCATAAAGCAGAAAGCCAGTGCAACAAATGTTGCACTGGCTTTCTGCTTTATGGCTGTTAGCTTTTGGAGATATTGGTTTCACGACTCCTTTCCCGGCTCTTCTTTATGTATTGGGCTTAAGTAAAGAGTCCATGCAATAGCTGATTTGTTAAAGCAGGGGAAGTGCTGTTGCGTGGTGATGCCAGCAAAGAACTATTTTAAAAAGAATCTAAGCCAGACAAACCTTCAATAGACCAGTTGGCAAAATCAACAGAGCCTTCTTCATTATCGCCGTTTTTATAATTAATGCGGCAGACATATTTTTTAGTAACAGTGCTTGCGGTGGCGCTTGTGATGTCGATTTCGGCATTAACGACATATTGGTAATTTCCTAGGCTCCATGCATTAAGAGGTTTTTCTGGAAAATTAACAGATACATCAGGGCCAAGCTTGGATCTGATGAAGTTATTGCAGTGTGAGAAAGCGAGCTTAGTTAATGAGTTGGATATAGGGTCTTGTCCGCCCTGGTCTTTGCTGTCAACAAGAAATAAGTCTGATTGAATCACTTTATAAACGAGGGGCATGACAACTTTGCTTTGCACTAAAAGCAAGATTCCTAAGCTAACGATAAAAAATAAGAGGGTGTATTTCTTCATGGATTCGGTTTCGAAAAAGTAAAATTGAAATTAATTCTAACAGGAATCAATGTTTTAAGTGTAGAGGAATTTACCAGGCAAAGTCCGAGGTCAAGGAAATTAATTTGGTGTTTGTTTTTGACTTGACAAGGCTAATTGAACTGGTAGACTGACAGCTCACTAAATTGACTTAGTGTCATTGGTCCTTAAAGTTTTTATGGTTCCGGTGAAAAAAAGGAGTTGTAACTATAACCCCTAGCTATCACAAGTTGGGGATTTGATAATTTTTGGAGGTAGAAATGGCAGCTACAACTGAATCAGTGAGAGCTGATGCTGCGGAAGCACCGCTGTTAAACAAAAGAAACATGATCCTCGGATCACTGTTATATGTAGTGTTCTATGCTTGGGTTCGTTGGTATGAAGGTGTCTATGGCTGGTCAGCTGGTCTGGATTCATTCGCACCTGAATTCGAAACATATTGGATGAACTTTCTTTATATCGAGTTCGTTTTAGAAGTTGCAACTGCAGGTATCCTGTGGGGTTACATCTGGAAAACTCGTGACCGTAAAGTAATGTCAATCACACCAAGAGAAGAGTTGAGAAGACACTTTACTCATTGGACTTGGTTGGTAATGTATGCTTTCGCTATCTACTACGGCGCTAGCTACTTTACAGAGCAAGATGGTACATGGCATCAAACTATCGTTCGTGACACTGACTTTACACCAAGTCACATCATCGAATTCTACTTGAGCTATCCAATCTACATCATCACTGGTGGCGCTGCTTTCTTGTATGCAAAAACCAGACTTCCTACTTATCAGCAAGGTTTGCACCTGCAATATATGGTTGCGATCGTTGGTCCTTTCATGATTCTGCCAAATGTTGGTTTGAATGAGTGGGGTCACACTTTCTGGTTTATGGAAGAACTGTTTGTTGCTCCTTTACACTACGGCTTCGTATTCTTCGGATGGGCTGCTTTAGGTATATTAGGGGTTGTGAACACAGAAGTTGCAGCAATGGCTAAGCTTCTGAAAAAAGACTTAGCTTAATTAAGTCTTGGTTGTAATTACTATCTCCTCTCGGCTGTTTCGCTTTTTTCGGAGTGAAACAGCTAAAGTGAAGATAGTCAATTAATAAAAATAATTTAAATCCTTTAGGAGGTAAGCTAATGAGCGCATCTCAATCAGCTGTACGTTCACGCGCTGAAGCCGTTAAAGTTTCACGCACGTTCGACTGGCTAGTTCTGTTTACATTGTTCTTCGTTGTACTAGGTGGTTATCACATTCACTACATGTTAACCGGTGGTGACTGGGATTTCTGGACTGACTGGAAAGATAGACGTCTATGGGTAACTGTAGCGCCAATCGTTTCAATCACTTTCCCTGCTGCTGTTCAAGCGTGCTTGTGGTGGCGTTACCGTTTGCCATTCGGCGCTGTTGTTTGTGTATTGGGTCTTCTCTTAGGTGAGTGGGTCAACAGATATTTGAACTTCTGGGGTTGGACTTATTTCCCAGTAAATTTCTGCTTCCCATCAAACTTGATGCCAGGCGCTATCGTTCTTGACGCAATCTTAATGCTGTCAGGCAGCATGACATTGACTGCTGTTCTTGGCGGTTTGGCTTGGGGTCTGTTGTTCTATCCTGGCAACTGGCCAATCATTGCTCCATTACATGTTCCTGTTGAATACAATGGCATGATGATGACACTTGCTGACTTGCAAGGTTACCACTACGTAAGAACTGGTACTCCTGAGTACATCAGAATGGTTGAAAAAGGTACATTAAGAACTTTCGGTAAAGACGTTGCTCCAGTATCAGCGTTCTTCTCTGGTTTCGTGAGTATTTTGATCTACTTCTTGTGGCATTTTTTCGGCAAGTGGTTTGCGGGTACTGGATTCACCCAAAGCGCGTAAGCACTTGGTTTTAAGAAACACACAAAAAGACTGATGTTGGCTAGGCTAATTAGGCTGTTGACATTAGATACTCTAAAAACTATAGATTCTCTATTATAGAGGAGGATATATGAAATTAATTAAAGACAAGGTTGCTAAATTATCCTTTGTCGCACTGCTGATAACTGTTACGGCAGCGATGTTTTACACACCAACTGCATCTGCTCATGGTGAAAAGTCGCAAGCTGCATTTATGCGTATGCGTACAATTCACTGGTTTGACCTGAACTGGTCAAAAGATACAGTAGCTGTTAACGACACTATGACAATTTCCGGTAAGTTCCACGTTTTCGCGGGATGGCCTGAAACTGTTGATAAACCAGAAGTTTCTTTCTTGAACATCGGTATTCCTGGACCTGTATTTATTCGTCAAGGTTCTTGGATCGGCGGTCAATTAGTTCCTCGTTCAGTTACTCTGGAACTGGGTGAAACTTATGAGTTTAAAGTATTGTTGAAAGCACGTCGTCCAGGTGACTGGCACGTACACACTATGATGAACGTACAAGGTGGTGGTCCAATCATCGGTCCAGGTAAATGGGTAACTGTTACTGGTTCTATGGGATCATTTGTTAACCCAGTTACTACGTTATTAGGTGATACTATCAACCTGGAAACGTATAATCTGAGCAACACTTACTTCTGGCACGCTTTTTGGTATGCCTTAGGTTTGGCTTGGTTGGCATATTGGGCTCGTAAACCAATGTTCATACCACGTCATATTGCTATGGAAGCTGGCAAGGCAGACTCTTTGATTACTGCTCTTGACAAGAAAGTTGCTATGGGTTTTGCAGCAGGTACTATGGCGATTGTTGCTTTCGGTATGAGCAGCACAAACGCAGCTTATCCTGTAACAACTCCTTTGCAAGCTGGTTTGTTGCGTGGCATGAAACCAATTGAAATGCCTGCTAAAACAGTCAACGTTAAAGTTGAAGATGCAACTTATCGTGTACCAGGTCGTGCTATGCAAATGACACTGACTATCACTAATAATGGTGATTCAGCTGTACGTTTGGGTGAGTTCAACACTGCTGGTGTTCGTTTCTTAGACTCAAAAGTTCATGTTGATGAAACAGGCTATCCAGATGACTTGTTGGCTGAAGACGGTTTGACTATTAGCGATAATAGCCCAATCGCTCCAGGCACTTCAAGAACTGTACAAGTTACTGCTTCTGACGCAGCTTGGGAAGTTTACCGTTTAGCTGACTTGATCTATGATCCAGACAGCCGTTTTGCTGGTTTGTTATTCTTCTTTGATGAAGCTGGCAACCGTCAAATGGTTATGGTAGATGCTCCATTAATTCCATCTTTCATCTAAATGAAATAATTAACTGACAACTTCAGTTGTCAGTTAAGGAATTGAGACCCTCGTTTCCAATAGGGAACGGGGGTTTTTTTTGGAATAAATAAAGGCTCTTATTGGATTCCAGGGGGCTAGAGCACTTACCTGTAAACATAGCCTGAATTCTTGAAGAAGTTTAGGCGCTCATTAGCTGGAAACTGATCAAGTAATTGGCCGGTGGTTTGCCAGAGTTTGTCGTATGTACGCTCAGCCGTCTTACGTAACAAGGCCTTGAGTTTAGCAAACACCTGTTCAATCGGATTCAGATCAGGGCTATAAGGCGGGAGGTATTTCAGCGTAGCGCCTTGTGCCTGAATAATGTCTTGGACTTCTGCCACTTTATGAGCCGGGAGATTATCACAGATGACGATATCGCCAGGGCTTAACATCGGCCCCAGCTGAGAGCGACACTATTAACGCTTCGCCATTCATGGCCTGATCCACACACCAGGGGGGGCATGATTCTATCCGCACGTAACGCAGCTATAAAAGTCAGGGTCTGCCAATGTGACCGGCTGGAGCGCTATCTTGGCAAGGGGCACCACCCAGGGCTCGGCTATAACGACGGATCATGTCGGTAGACAGTCCGGTTTCATCGAGAAAAATCAGTTTCGACCAATCACTACTCTGTTGCCACGCTTGCCATTGTTCTCGGGTCGTCGCGGTATCCTCTCGTTTCTGTTCACTGGCGACTACGGTTTTTTTATAGCGATAGCCCAATTGTTGGCGAAGAAATTTGTCGACACAGGATAGGGAAACGCTTAATCCCTGCTCGCTTGCTAACCAAGCTTGCACTTCTTTCAGCGTCATCGAAGGGTGGGCTGATAATTGTTCAGCCAGTAAGGCCACATAAGGCTCCAGAAAAGCCCGTCGGTAACCGCCGATCTGCTTAGGGTGGACATGGCCGGTTTGGAGCCAGTGTCGATAAATAATTGAAACGAAAGTAGGGCTCACTTGAAACAGGCGCTGACTTCGCGAGTGGTTTTGCCATTGGCTACGGCATTCACTACACGGTGCCGTAAACCTTCGGAATAAGGGCTGGTCATAGCAAGGTGCCTCTTTTTACTACTCAGTACCTAATTGTGTTAACAATAGAGTTGTTTATATGTAATAGATAATTGCTCTAGCTCTTGATCAGTTCTAACAGCGAGTTTAACAAGGCTTTGCCACGTTTTTTTTGCGTTATGCACAAACTCGAAAAAACCTAAGCCTGAGTTTGGGATAAGAAAACTGAGAATGAGCGCCGCCCTTTTGGTGTAAGATTTTGTTTCCGCAAACAAATACTAACCTAACCAGGTGACGCACATGGACGGTTTAACCGAAATTTATTGTCTGATCGATGATTTTGCCGTGCGTTTGAGTCGGCATGGGAACGGCATTTACTGGCGACGCGAGCGAAACGGCGTCAGCGGCCCAGCCTGTTGAGTCTACCGGAGTTGATGACTGTTGACGCTCGTCATCCTGTTCCATCAGTTGCGTTTCCGCCAGTTCAAGAGCTTTTACCTGGGTTATGTCTGCCGCCATCTGTGCGCCGAATGTCCCAAACTGCCGAGTTACACGCTGTGTGGAGCTGCGGCACCGCTGGCGGCTTTGTTCGATAACCTCAAGGGTTCTTGCGACGGCATTGCCATCGCCGATGCCACGGCCTTAGCGGTTTGCGATAATCAGCGTATTCCGCATCACAAGGTCTTCAAAGGACGTGTCGAGTGGGGTAAGACGTCGATGGGCTGGCTTTACGGCTTTAAGCTGCACGCCATCATTAACTCGAAAGGCGAACTGCTCCGGCTCAAGCTAACGCCTGGCAATATCGATGACCGCAAGCCGATGCCTGAGTTGTGCTAAGGGCTGTTCGGGCAAGGCTTTGCCGACCAAGCTATATCGCGCAATGGCTCACCCGAAGTATTGATCGAGCAAGGCCTGCAACTGATCACGACCCTCAAGAAAAATAGGAAGCCCGTGCCACGCACCGACTTTGAGAAAGCTATCCTGCGCCGTCGCTCATTGATTGAAACCGTTTTTTTCGATGAATTTAAAGAATTTCTGCCGGATTGAGCACACGCGGCACCGCCCCCACTTTAATTTTGCGGTCAACCTGATGGCGGGCATTACGGCCATTGCCTGTCCGACAACAAGCCTACGTTGTCTCTGTCCAAGGTCAATCTCTTGCATTCAGCTTATTGGCTTATCCCGAACTCAGGTTGCATAGTTTGATTTTATCAAGTACTTCTTAATCAATTGCCACACGTAATTTATTAAAAATCTTATTCAGAGTTTACTAAACAACTATGTCAGAAAAGCTTTGCTACTGGTGTCAATTTTACTTTTGAGTAGGTCGAAAATTTTTGTTAAAAAAATAGCCTGAAAAGCAAAAGCTTCCAGGCTATTAATTAGGATGTTATCCTCTTTGTAAACGCGATTTTCGGGCTTGGATTAAGGCTAGTCGAGTAGTTAGCCAAAGCTTCTAAGGAGTTAGTCTTGTCCAATAGTGATAACTTTTAAAGCGTTAGTGCCGCCCGGTATTCCTTTCAGATCACCTTGGGTAATAATGAATGTGTCGCCGTCCACGGCAACTCCGCGTTTCTTCAATTCTGCAATGATAGCTTTGTTTACTTCAACATGATCGTTTTGATCATGATTGAAAAGCACTGGAAAGACACCGCGGTATAAAGTGACTTTACCAAGTGTTTCTTGTCGAGGACTGAGTGCAAAAATTGGAATGCCGGAACTAATTCTGGACATCCATAATGTTGTAGAGCCTGACTCGGTAAGTGCGGCAATACCATGAATCTTGGAGTGGTTAGCTAAATACATGGCAGACATTGCAATGGCTTCGTCGACGCGCTCAAATTGAAGCTCAACACGATGTCCGGAAACACGAACTTTAGGTTGCTTTTCGGCTTCAATACAAACGCGATCCATTGCCTCAATTGCTTTAATTGGGTACTTGCCAGATGCGGTTTCAGCAGAAAGCATAATAACATCGGTGCCATCGTATACTGCATTGGCGACATCAAATACTTCGGCACGAGTAGGAATCGGATTATCGATCATTGATTCCATCATTTGTGTAGCGGTAATAGCAACACGGTTGAGTTCTCTGGTGCGCTTGATCAGCATTTTTTGCACGGCAGGCAGATTGGCGTCGCCAATTTCAACGCCGAGGTCGCCGCGAGCAACCATGACGGCATCCGATGCCAAGATGATTTCGTCAATAACATCCAAGGCTTCGGCTCGCTCAACTTTAGACACGATGCCGGCATGACAGCCCTCGGCAAGTAACAAGCGGCGTGCTTCATGAAGATCTTCGGCTGTGCGGGGAAAGGAGATCGCTACATAGTCACATTTTATTTGCGCTATTGTTTTGATGTCTTCCTTGTCCTTGTCAGTTAGCGCGGCGGCAGAAAGGCCCCCACCTAAGAGGTTAATGCCTTTATTATTGGATAGGTCGCCGCCAACGATAACGGTACAGTTAACACGCATATCTTTAACATTGACTACATCAAGTACAATTCGGCCGTCATCCAGTAACAGTCTGCTGCCGGGTTTGACTTCAAGAGCCAACGGTTCGTAAGTGATGCCAACTTGAGTGTTATCGCCAGCCATAGGGTCAAGATTGATATCCAGCGCAAAATCTTGTCCTTCATTTAAAAACACTTTGGTATCTTTAAAGCGGGCAATGCGGATTTTAGGGCCTTGTAAATCGCCCAAAATGCCAACTAATCTGCCGGTTTTTTTGCTAAGTTCACGAACGGCGTTGGCTCTGTTGATGTGGTCTTGAGCAGAGCCATGTGAAAAGTTCATGCGAACAAAGTCAAGGCCTGCTGCAAACATGCCTTCAAGTACACCGGGCTTATCCGTAGCGGGGCCCAGTGTTGCTAAAATTTTGGTTCTTCTTAACATTTTATGTGGGAAATCCGTTATTTTGCGTTGACTAAAGCAATTGTCGTATCCAGCATACGGTTTGAAAAGCCCCATTCGTTGTCATACCAGGATAAGACTTTTACAAGGTTGCCATCCATAACTTTAGTCAGCGATGCTTCGTAAATTGACGATGCAGGATTATGATTAAAGTCCATTGAAACCAGTGGTAAGGTGTTAATTTCAAGAATGCCTTTTAATGGGCCTTCGGATGCAGTTTTCAGGATTTGATCAACCTCTTCCTTGCTGGTTTTTTTAGAAGCTTCAAAGGTAAAATCGACAACGGAAACGTTGATAGTTGGTACACGCATCGCGAAGCCATCCAGTTTTCCATTCAGTTCGGGCAATACCAAACCAACAGCCGCAGCTGCGCCTGTTTTTGTAGGAATCATTGATTGTGTGGCTGAGCGGGCACGACGTAAATCGCTGTGATAGACGTCAGTCAGAACTTGGTCATTGGTGTACGAGTGAATCGTGGTCATTGAGCCTTTCTCAATGCCGATGGCATCGTGTAAAGGCTTAACTAATGGTGCCAAGCAGTTCGTTGTGCATGACGCATTAGAAATGACAGTATCTGATGCTTTCAAAACATTATGGTTTACGCCGTAAACGATAGTCGCATCAACATCGTTGCCGCCGGGCGCAGAAATGATAACTTTTTTTGCGCCAGCAGTAATATGAGCAGATGCTTTGGCTTTGCTGGTGAATAAGCCAGTGCATTCGTGAACTGCGTCAATGCCCAGTTCTGCCCATGGCAGTTTTGATGGGTCTCTTTCTGAGAAAACTTTAATTCTATCGCCGTTGATAACGATGCAGTCGCCATCAACACTTACTTCGAAAGGAAATTTTCCATGCACTGAGTCATATTGAGTCAGATGTGCATTCGTTGCTGCGTCGCCTAAATCATTAATTGCAACAATTTGAATTTCATTAGTACGGCCTGCTTCGTATAATGCGCGAACAATATTACGTCCAATACGGCCATAGCCATTGATTGCAACTTTAATTGGCATAGATTTTCTCCAGAGTGATGAAATGAAACTTACAAAAACGGATAACCCTCAGGTTTCCGAGAAACCGCCTAATTATATCAAAATTTAGGGTGATTAGTCTATTGACGTAAAACAGCTGCTGCGGATATTAGTGCCGCTACAAAAACAAATAATTGCCAGCGATTGTCCATGTTCAGGGTTTGGCCTGAAGCCAAGAAGAGATAATGCACTGCTGGATTTAAAGATTAAAATCGAAAATTATGTAAAACCAATACTCCTTGTTTTTCTTTGTATTGTGGAGAACCTCGAGGTTATCGGTTCCGTGGAGTCTGCCATTTGCTTCGGGGCCATTTCACAGCCTTTTTATTCCTGGTAGAGTATATAATTAAGCATGACAAGGCGATGCCGAAGCACAAAGCCCGTTTCACGCTATGTCGGACATAGCGTTTCAGTGCTGATATTGAAGGCTAATCCGGACAAGTTTCCAAGTGCTTTAATAGCAGAAGTGACTGGAATTTACCGAGCGTAAGCTCATCGTGACCCGACCAAAATTCGTGTCATTTGTGCGCAATTTTATAAGATATAAAAAGCGCTGGTAGAAGGGGAGAGGTTCTTTGCAAATGCTGAAATTGATGCACTACTCCAGTCAGGCGATTCGATTCAACGAGCAAACAGAAAATGCCGGATGAGATTAAACATTGAATTTATCTTCTATTTTTTGTTTATATTTTAAATAGTGGATGGTCTGTAGTTTTTCCGGGCTATCGATGTGGAATGCAGAAAGCGGCAAGTCAATATCGGTAATATGAATCGGATAACTAATGTTGCTGTTTCTAAATTGAAGTATATGTTGATATACGGCATAAAAAACCTGATTGCCGTGATCTAGCGAGGAAAATTCTTTTTCATTGCAGTAGATTGAATAGATAATGCCCTTTGGGGTATCTTCCCCAGCGATGCGTAAACTTAATTCCTGATTTGATGACGCCGTCTTCAGTTGCACCGGATTGTAAGAATAAACGCCTGCTGGGCTTTTCTTGATTTCGTAATATTCAATAGTCAGAAGCGTTTCAAAAAGATTGCGGTTTATAAGCGATTCTAAAAAAGTGGAATATTGCTTTAGCAGATGGCTAGAGTTTGCTTTGCTATGTATCTGCGTATACAAGGCTCCTTTTTCATCAACAATAAAGACGCGCGTGTCCGCCTTGCCTTCATGGTAAAAAAACTGAATTACCTGGGGCTTATTTACGGCGTAAATAAGGTGGATGGGCGTGTTTTCGAGTACGGCTGGATCAAAATGAACAGGACTGAACTGTTCCTGGGGGCTGGCTAATTCGTTTAATAGTAGTTTTTTTGTTTTTATTTCTTTGTAACTTAATACCTTATTTACAGACTGAAAGACATAAAACGAAGCTCCGCCCGGTAAAATATAACGCGGTGAGTGATTGTGATGTTGTTTGGCAAAAAGTTTAACCAAGGTGCTGAACACCACCTCAATGCGGAGGAGAATGCCTTTGGCTCGAGCCGGAGTGTGGCAAATAAGTTTCAGGTCGTTTAAAGACAGCGGCTTTTTGCTGTTATTGATGATATCCGTTAGGCAGTTAAACAGCCCTTCCGCGCCCTCAGTCTGACTGGTTGTGATTTCACCCCAGCTGGACAGTGAAACCCTGTCTATGGTTTGGATAAAACACTGGCGACCCATGCCGTAGCTCAACGCATCAGAACGTTCGCTCATAACGCACAGGTTATCGCCATCCGATATACCCATATTGACAATAAGCAGCGAATTAAGCTGTGTCTTGAGAGTTTGGTAAGTCTCCAGCGAAGGGTCATCATTAAAATTTCGGGTTAAGAAAAGATTGATTTGGAACAGGATTGAATGCAGCTCTTCATTCAATATTTCGAGTGAATGCGAACTAAGCTGGAGCTGTAAGTGTTTGTTATAGAGACCGTTGATGATTAGCCAGCAAAGGATCTCGATTAAAGTCCGGCTTTTTTGTATAGGCTCAAAATCCGCAGTGTTAGTCGCCTGTACGTTTTTCAGGTATAAGGTCCAGCTATCGTTTCCGCCCGGAAGGCGATTTTCTACGATAGATAATGTGGTTTCTTTTGTATGGACGTCAGCGCGCGTAGTGATGATTTCAATCTTGCCTGGCTTTTTTTCCAAAAAAGAATGAAGCTTTCTGCCGATTAATTTCAGGTCATTACTGCTTTCCTGGTTCTGGGCTACATGATCTCTGGCGAATCCCATGATCATGCGATAACAGTGGGTCAGTTGCTGCACAATAACGGCATGTTCGGACGTTGCTTTTTTTATATTCCAGAGCCGCTGATATTTAAAGTTATCAATAGTGGATGTGGACCAGTTCTGGTTTTTAGCAATAGATTGCATATAGGTTTCCCTGAGCGTCCTTGTTCGAGAGTCCATAGTGTTATCGGATGCCCCCATCACCTTTAAATAAAAGCATTGACGAGCCAAGGCCAATCTTCCATGGCTGTGAGCTTTTTGCAGATATTTTTCGACTTTTTGATAAATGAGCAAGTACGGATCAAGATCGACCGTCATGTAATTGCCCTGATAAACGGACTTTTTTATGTCCTGGCACAGCCATTCAGTTTGAGGATATTCGCTGGCATAGCATTCCATTAATAGCAGTTTCAACAGCGATTTGTGCGGTGAATGCAGCGCTTTATAAAGATGCCAAAGAGTGGCGCTGATAAATTCTTCAGCTGGAACCGCATCAAAGCCGCCAAAATCGATAAACTCATGTTCGGGAATGAATAAGTTATCTATTAAATGTTTGATATAGCCCGTGTAGTTGCTTTCTTCATGAGGGGGAACCAGCCACCAGGCAGGGCTTTTTCCGGCAATATAAATGGCTGTCCGGTAAAATTCTTCAAGCAGTAGATAATGCTGGGTTTGGCCGCTGCTTTCTGTAGAAATCGGAGTATTTTCGCCGAGCAGGAATTGCCTGCTGTCCATTAGGAAAAAATGCACCTCCAGCCCCAGCGATGCCGCCCAGTTTTCTATGGCCGTAGCTTTTTTTTGCAATTCATCAATAGCATTGAGCGACAGATTGGATTGATGGCATAACCAGATATCCATGTCGCTGGTTTTGGAAAAAGCGATACTGCCGACGCTACCCATTAAAAACAGCCCTTCAATAGGGTAAAGATGCGAAGCGGTGCGGGTATAGGTGAAATTCTTCGCAAGCTGTTTAGCGGTATTTATGGTCTGGATGCTGGGATTATATTCAGGTATTCCTGCGGGCGTCGTTGAAGAAATAAATCCGGGCAACATGGGGAAATTGCCATGGAAAAGCAACGGCAATAACTCCAAAAATACTTGTTGGCGCGGCTGAAGGAATTCCTGAACACGTTGTTCGCGGAGTTGATTCAAGCGTTTAAAGCGTTGTCTGATCGTTTTGAGGTCTTGTATGCTGATTTCTTCGCCGGGAGAGCCTAAATGGATCGGGCGCTCAAGATGTGGTCTGATCATGGTCAATGGCGAAAACCCAATCTTTTATGCTGAAGCTAGGCTTTGTCGCGCTGTCAGGATCGCAAGTCTGACCGTATCGGGAGCGGTGCCGCCGATGTGTTTACGGGCCGCAACCGAGCCTTCCAGCGTTAAATGCTCGAAAACATCGCTAGTAATCAAGCTTGAAAAATGCTGTAGCTCTGGCAAAGACAGTTCAGATAAATCGCGTTGGCTTTCAAGTCCCAAGCGCACTGCCAAGCCCACGACTTCATGGGCGTCGCGAAATGCCATGCCTTTACGTACCAGGTAATCGGCAAGATCGGTAGCCGTAGCAAAGCCGCGTTTGGCTGAGTTGTACATATTGGCTTTTTTGGCTTCGATATGAGGAATCATATCGGCATAAGCCCGCAAGCAGTTGATTAAGGTATCGGCCGTGTCGAAAAGCGGTTCCTTATCTTCCTGGTTGTCTTTGTTGTAAGCCAATGGCTGACTTTTCATCAGCATCAGTAATGAAACCAAATGGCCGGTTACGCGTCCTGATTTGCCGCGCACCAACTCGGGAACGTCGGGATTTTTCTTTTGCGGCATAATCGAGGAACCAGTGCAAAAGGCATCGGGCATCTCTATAAAGTCAAACTGGGCGCTGGACCACAAGATTAATTCTTCGGAAAAGCGCGATAAATGCATCATGATCAAGCTGGCGGCCGCCGTAAACTCAATCGCAAAATCACGGTCGCTGACCGAGTCCAGCGAGTTAGCTGAGGGTCTGCTGAAACCAAGTAAATCGGAAGTCATCTGGCGATCTATCGGGTAGCTGGTTCCAGCCAATGCCGCAGAGCCTAAAGGCATGATGTTGATGCGTTTGCAGCAATCCTGGAGTCTTTCCCGGTCGCGGCTGAGCATCTCAAACCAGGCCATCAGGTGATGACCGAACGTAATCGGTTGGGCGACTTGCAAATGGGTAAAGCCCGGCATGATCGTATCGGCCTGTTGTTCTGCCAAATCCAGAATGGCTGTTTGCAGGCGCGTCAGTTGGCCTAAAATCTGATTAATTTCACTGCGTAGGTAAAGACGGATATCCGTCGCCACCTGATCATTGCGGGAGCGGCCGGTATGCAGCTTTTTTCCGGCGATGCCGATTAAATCAGTCAGGCGGGCTTCGATGTTCATATGAACATCTTCCTGTTTGATCGACCAGACGAATTCGCCATTAATAATTTCCTGGGTGATTTGGCTAAGACCCTGAATAATAGCGTCGCGTTCCTGTTCGGTCAGAATGCCGCAAGAGCATAGCATTTTGGCATGGGCAATTGAGCCTTCAATGTCCTGCTGCGCCATGCGTTGGTCAAAATCGACAGAGGCGGTAAATACTTCGACAAAGGCATCGGTTGCCTGGGCAAAACGGGCGCTGGAAAGTTTGTCGGAATTAACGTTGGTCATGGTAGTTTTTGCTTGTGACTTAAATTGTTAAATTATACAGCTAAAGCTTACTCTCCTGCTAACGCTCCTTACCCGCATCATGGGTAGCAAAGCTTCCGCTCCAAGCTCACACCCCTTTGCCTACATCCTTGTAGGCAAAGAATTCAAGTTCGATTAACCGTCATCAACTTACACGGGTTACAATAGGACAATTTATTGTTAGAAATGAATGGTGTTCTTTTGACTGAAAAAATTATTCGCATTGCAACGCGCAAGAGCCCTTTGGCGTTATGGCAAGCAGAACATGTTGCAGAACGGTTGGAGCGGACATTTCCGGGATGCAGGACTGAGCTGGTCAAAATGACCACGCAGGGCGATAAGATTCTTGATGCGCCTTTGGCAAAAATTGGCGGCAAAGGTTTGTTCGTTAAAGAGCTGGAGCAAGGCATGTTGGAGGGGTTGGCCGATATTGCCGTGCATTCGATGAAAGATGTGCCGGTAGAGTTTCCGGGCGGCTTGCATTTGGCTGCGATTTTAACCCGCGAAGATCCGACCGATGCTTTTGTCTCCAAACGTTATTCGGCGCTGCAAGACTTACCGGCTAATGCCAGAATCGGCACGTCCAGTTTGCGCAGACAATGCCAGATTAAAGAACTTTACCCCGATGCTGAAATATTGTCATTAAGAGGCAATGTCAACACTCGCCTGTCCAAGTTGGATGCCGGTGAATACGATGCCGTCATCTTGGCTTCGGCTGGATTAAAAAGATTGGGTATGGCCGAGCGCATTACTCAGAGTCTGAGTGCCGAGTTCAGCCTGCCAGCGAGCGGGCAGGGCGCTATCGGCATAGAATGTCGGAGTGATGATACGGAAATCAACGAGATGCTGGCTGCGTTACACGATAGCGAAACCGGGCTGTGCGTGACCGCAGAAAGAGCCATGAACGCGTGTTTGAATGGCGGCTGCCAGGTACCGATTGCCGGATATGCAACGGTGCAGGGCGATCAATTGTTCATGCGCGGCTTGGTTGGCAGTCCTGACGGTAGTGTGATATACCGGGCTGAACGGACAGGCGGCCTGGACAGTGCTGAAGCTATCGGCAAAATGGTTGCTGAAGACTTATTGGCACAAGGCGCAGATAAGATTCTGCAAGCACTGTTTCACTGAATGCGGCAAGATAGGTGAGGAGCGGGTGCTTTGAATAAAGTGTTGAGCGGCGTACATGTTTTAGTGACGCGGCCTGAGCATCAGGCGGAAAAGCTAAGTCGTTTAATTGAAGAGCAGGGCGGTATAGCCGTTCGCTTCCCGACGTTGGATATCGTTCCGCGGGATGACGACGACATAATATTTAACCTGAGGAATCTAGACAGGTTCCAATGGGTTATTTTTGTCAGCGCCAATGCAGTAAATTTTGCTCTAAAGGCGAATAGTGGCAAAATAGGCCACACGGAATCTGTGCGTTTTGCCGCAGTCGGGCAATCAACCGCGCAAGCCATGAAAATGGCCGGCTTGCCAGTCGATTTAATGCCTGAAAATGGATATAACAGTGAAGCGTTGCTGGCAATGCCCCAGCTACAACAGGTCGAAGGGCAGAATTTTCTAATCGTTCGCGGTGAAGGGGGACGAGAACAGCTGGCAACTACGTTACGCAGCAGAGGCGCAGCAGTTAATTATCTGGAAGTATACAAAAGAATAATCCCCCGTATTGATAGCTCACCCGTTATGGAGTTGCTTAAGCAGCACAGGTTGAATGTCATTACCGTAACCAGTGCCGAAGCATTGCAAAACTTAAGTTTAATGCTGGGTGAAAAAAACAATAACAACAAGCTATTGTCATTAATACCTCTGGTGGTAGTTAGCGATAGAATCAGGTATATAGCTGCCGATATGGGGTTTAATCGAATTACTGTGACGGATAGTCCAATCGATACAGCAATTCTTGAGACAGTAATAACGTGTGTGACAGGGGAATAGAGTGACCGAGTTTAGTGAAAAACAAGAACAGCCTGTGAGCGAAAATAACAATGCTCGCAGGTCGCGTAGCGGACTCTGGTTTGGCATCATTATGCTGCTGATTATTTTAAGTGTGGCTGGTGTTGGTTTTTATCTTTTTCAGCAATTACGCTCTCAGCAGGATAATTTAGGCGGAGAAGTGAATAAAGGCGACATGCAGCTAATCGAGTTGTCGAAGCAGATTAGCGGTTATCAGGCGCAACTTGCCGCTATTCAATCCCAACTGGCAACTGTCGAAGCCGATGTGGCCGGAAAAGAATCCCATTTTTCCAAAACTCTAGAGGATTTTTCCCGGCTTCATAACGAAAAGCTGGACAGCACACGGACTGAATTAAATACCGCAGTTCAACAGGTACAACGTCAATTGGGCAAAACGCGCGGCGACTGGTTAATTGCCGATGCGGAGTATCTGTTAAGCATAGCCAATCAGCGTCTGTATCTAATGGGCGATGTTAATACCACCCGTGAAGCCTTGGAAGCGGCAGATCAACGTCTCAGGGAAAGTGGGGACGCCGGAGCGTTTAAAGTACGCGAACAAATTGCCAAGGATATTGCCGCCATCCGTAATGTCGCGGTAGCCGATACCGTGGGCATGTATGCCTCGATTCAAGCATTGCAAGATCAGGTCGGTAGCTTAACCTTGTTTTTACCGTACACAGGGAAAACACTGACTCAGCCCAAACCGGCCCCTCAACAACCGGCCGATAAGGAAAGCCAGGATCTGCTTGATTCTGCATTGGGACAATTGGAAGGGGTAGTGACTCTTAGGCACACCGAACATCCGATCAAGGAAATATTAACGCCGGAACAAGCCCAGTTTATCCGTGAGCAGTTAAGAGTAAAACTGGAGATGGTCAAAATCGCCCTTGTTCAGCAAAACGAGCAGCTTTATCAATCCAGTCTGGCCGACGCAAAAAAATGGACCGAACAAAACTTCGTCAAGGATGAAGCGACCAACAAATTTGTTGCCGAACTGGATAAGTTTAATGCTGTCAAAATCCGTAGCCATTTCCCTGATATCAGCCTGTCGTTGAAAATGCTGAGAGACATCACCAAGCTCAGACTGGAAGCCGATAAGGCTATGGCGCCTGCGGAAAAGAGCAAATCGGAACAGCCCGAAAAACCAGCTGAACCAGCAAAACCGTCCGAGACAGCACCTCCCGCTGAGCCACAAAAACCGGTTGAAGCAGCGCCTGCCGCACAATAGGCCAGAGATTACATGATGAAAAATATAATGTATTTTCTAGGTTCGCTTCTTATTGCCGTTGCCGCGGCTTTTTTTGTCAACACATGGCTGGGCGGATTTGACAGCCCGGGCTATGTATTAATAGGTATCGGACATTGGTCTCTTGAAACATCGCTAATCGTTTTCTCGGTTAGCTTGATCATGGGCTTTTTTGTGTTTTATATCTTCTTCAGATTTTTAGGCTGGCTGCTCAGACTGCCGGGCCAAATCAAGAATCGCGGCAAAAGCATCAAATTCAACCGTTCGCAAGAAGCCCTAATCGCAGGTCTGGTCGATTCCGCCGAAGGTAACTGGGAAAAAGCCGAAAAAGTATTGATCAAGCATGCCTCGCACAGCGGCGCTCCGTTAATCCACTATTTGACCGCAGCCAGAGCCGCACAATCCCGTGGCGCCTATGATAAAAGGGACGAATACCTGAGAAAAGCCGCCGACCAGGCGCCAGGTTCCGACGTGGCCATAGGCCTGACTCAAGCCGAATTGCACCTTTCGGACAAACAGTTCGAACAAGCGCTGGAAACACTGACGCGCCTGCATTCGATTGATCCGACTCACGCCAGCGTTTTAAAACTGATGCATCAAGCTTATCAGCAAGCCGGTGATTGGGAAGGCATCCGCAACCTGATCCCATCATTGAACAACAATAAAGTGTTGATGGAAGCCGAGATAAAACTGCTGGAAACCGAAGCGTACAGCAAATTGTTAAAGCAAGCGGCCGAGCGGGGCAACGCTGATGAAATTGAATCGCTATGGTCGGAAATTCCCGATTACATAAGAAATATGAAAGGCGTTTCAGCGATTTATTTTGCCGCGATGATTGAAGCGGGGGCGGGCGCAAGGGTTGAAGGCGGCTTGGCAAGAGCTTTGTCGACAACATGGGATCAAACGCTGGTCGTGTTGTATGGCAATATCCCATCGATTGACGTCGCAAAACAGCTTGAAACCGCTGAGCAATGGCTGCCCATGCATCCGCGCGATGCCATATTCCTGACTGTTTTGGGCAAGTTGAGCATGAAATGCGGCGACAACCAAAAAGCGACAACCTACCTGACCAAAAGTTTATCAATAGAGCCTACCGTTTCAGCTTACCAGCAATTCGGCGATCTGCTGTTTGCCCAAGGCGATAAAGACAGGGCCAGCGAATGCTATAAGCAGGGCCTGGAGCTGGCATCCAGTGAGATTGTCAGTCGGATTGATTTAATATCCGGTTAGGACGGAATAAAACCAAACGAACGTAGCGCTGCCGGACGTTTCCGGTATATTCGTTTTTTCATTTCTGGAGGCACCATGAATTTTCATATTGAGTATGAGCGCGAAGACGATGGCCGCTGGTTGGCAGAGGTTCCGAAAATTCCCGGCGTATTAACTTACGGTGCTACTGCCGACGAGGCAATGGCTAAAGCGGAAATATTAGCCCTTCGCGTATTGGCTGAGCGCATCGAAACCGGAGAAAGCCGTCCCATACCAATCAACATTGAACTTGTCGCCGCATGAGTCAATGGCCTTCAACAAAGGCCAAACGTGTTCTTGCTGCGTTGCTTAGCATCGGCTGGGAAATCAAGCGTCAATCAGGATCGCATCGTACGGTTAGTTCGAACTATTCAGCTTTCTAGTGAACTTTCACTATCAAGTTCAATCGGAATAGGGGGGCTATGAAAAACTCTAGCGGCGCTGCCAGACCCAATACCATGCAAAACATATTCTTTTAGATTGGAAAAATCCGAATAGTCAGACCGCCCTTCATATCCATACATGCCGGATTCATACTCTATATGAGGCATTTTTTCTCCATCTTTTTCCATTTCCTCTATCCAAAGACAAGGATTGTAATTTCCTTTTGGGTTAATCACGCACTTAACACCTCGAAGCCTAGAATAGGATTGCTCAGCATATCCCTTCATAAAAAAGTTTTTGTCTGAGTCTATATCTTGTACTAGCCACGTTAATATATGTCCCATGAATTCTTCAGCGTGGCTTTCGACTGGAATTAAACAACGCGACCAAAAACAACCGATCTTAAGGTTTCTTGCCACTCGTCCAAGATGAACAATGGATTCAAATACGGCTACTATCGTTTGCTTTGATTTTAATTTGGCAGCATTACATCCAAGATATGAAAGGCTTTCCATACATCTATAAGCGAAATGTGAATTCCCGTTATTTAGCGCAGAAACGCCTAAGGTCTTAATATCATACGCGTACATCGATATATTGTACTTATCGATTGATCTCATCTCATTTATGGAGTTATCGGTTTCCAATCGATGGATATTAATTTCTATGACACTATGAATGGTATTTAGGATCTTTATGGGTTCAGTAACACTCTTAGATTCGAGCATTTTCTGACCAATCCAGACAGCATCAGATGCAATAGCTCTAGTCATCTCGGAACATGGTTGGTTTATAGTCTCCTCCTTCATTAAAAAACCACAAAGTTCACTAGAAAGTGATTGAAGAAATATGCCATTTTTATCGCCATCTATGATACGAGTTAAAACCGATCTTAACCTATTCCGAGCGATAATTTTTACACCACTATTTACGCTGTAGCATTCTTTGTCTTTATATTCGAACGAATAAAATGCGATGACTAATTTCAGGATAGCACTGATTGATTGTCGGAATACAGGATAGTCATTGTTTTCAATAGATAAATTTGTAATGACAGTAATTGAGTCCCATATGTCGTTTGGCTCAAGTCCTAATATCGTTGGCTCAAAGGTGTAAGCATGTGTTGGTATTTGAAACTTATCTCGATTGTCTAAATAGGTTTGGTGCTCATCTACCTCCTTCTTTACTTCTTCAGACAATAAAGATAAATAACGCGATATAGCACTACTGTTAATATAACTTTTAATATATTGATGAGGGCTTAAATATCCGGTAGTTAAGATTGCGTTATCTATGGCTGACAGTATTAATGCAGGCAATATCCATAGTGCAATTTTTCCGAAATATTCTGGAACAATCAAAAAACAAATTAATGGTAAAAACGGCATTACCATCAAGGTTACTATGTTCAGCCATTGTCTTTTCGTAATCTTGCTATAGATTGCTTTATATTTTGAAAGCTGATGACCAAAAAAAGTAAAGTTTATCGAGAATATAGCTAGTGTGAAGTTTATTCCTAGCAGCCAAGGTGTGATTTTTTGAATGTCGGAATCTAATGATCCAATGACTAATAAGACGGTAACGATAAAAAAAATTATGTAGCGCAATTTTCCTCCTAATCTTATTAATCAACTTCAACATATTTATCTTTTCAACCAAAATCTTCTGATGGGGGATCCTATGGATCAAGCTCAACGATTTAAAATAAACTATCCCACATCTCATCCACTTTCTTAACCACCTCTGGCGCCATCACAATAGGACGGCCCCATTCCCGGTTGGTTTCTCCGGGCCATTTATTGGTCGCATCGAATCCCACTTTTGAGCCCAAGCCTGAAACCGGCGACGCGAAATCAAGATAATCTATCGGCGTGTTTTCCAGTATCGTCAAATCCCGAGCCGGGTCCATGCGTGTGGTCATTGCCCAGATCACATCCTGCCAGTTGCGGACATCGACATCGTCATCGACGACAATCACGAATTTGGTGTACATGAACTGGCGCAGGAACGACCAGGTGCCCAGCATCACGCGTTTGGCGTGACCGGCGTACTGCTTTTTCATGCTGATCACGGCCATACGGTATGAGCAGCCTTCCGGCGGCAGGTAAAAATCGACGATTTCCGGAAATTGTTTTTGCAAAATGGGTACGAAGACCTCATTTAACGCGACGCCCAGGATGGCTGGTTCGTCAGGCGGTCTGCCGGTGTAGGTGCTATGATAAATCGGTGCTTGGCGCTGGGTGATTCTTTCGATAGTGAACACCGGAAAATCGGCGACTTCGTTGTAATAGCCAGTGTGATCGCCGTAAGGGCCTTCCGCGGCGAATTCATCCGGATAGATAAAGCCTTCCAGCACGATTTCGGCGCTGGCCGGAACCTGCAAATCGTTAAGCAGTGATTTGGCGACTTCGGTTTTGCTGCCGCGCAATAACCCGGCAAACGCATATTCGGACAAGGAATCCGGCACCGGCGTGACGGCGGCCAGTATCGTTGCAGGGTCGGCGCCTAAAGCTACGGAAACAGGGAACGGCTGGCCGGGATGAGCGGCCTGGAACTCTTTAAAGTCCAATGCGCCGCCGCGATGCGCCAGCCAGCGCATGATGACTTTGTTTTTGCCGATGACTTGCATCCGGTAGATGCCAAGGTTCTGCCGTTCTTTATTCGGGCCTTTAGTGATGACCAGCGGCCAAGTAATTAACGGAGCAGCATCTTCCGGCCAGCAGGTTTGGATAGGGTAATCGCCGAGATCAATCTCGTCGCCTTGCCGAACCAGTTCCTGGCACGGCGGAGAGCTGATTATTTTGGGTGCCATGTTCAGCACTTGCTTGAACACCGGGAATTTTTCCCAAGCGTCCTTCATGCCTTTGGGCGGCTCAGGTTCTTTCAGGTAAGCGAGCAACTCGCCGATGCCGCGTAACTCGGTGACGGAGTCAGCGCCCATGCCCATCGCGACCCGGCGCGGCGTACCGAACAGGTTGGCCAGCACCGGAATATTCGCGCCTTTGGGATTTTCAAACAGCAGCGCGGGACCGCCCCGTTTCAGGGTGCGGTCGCAAATTTCGGTCATTTCCAGGTACGGATCGACTTCAACGGTAATGCGTTTGAGTTCGCCCTGCTTTTCCAGTTGCTTGATAAAGTCGCGCAGGTCTTTATAGATCATGCCGCGATGCCGTTATGTCTGAGTAACGCATCAATGGTCGGTTTGCGGCCGCGGAAGTTGATAAACAGTTCCATCGCATTCTGGCTGCCGCCTTTTTCAAGGATGTTGGTTAAAAAGGCGTGGCCGGTTTCCGGGTCAAAAATGCCTTTTTCTTCAAATAATGAAAAAGCATCGCTGGACAAGACTTCCGCCCATTTGTAGCTGTAATAGCCAGCGGCATAACCACCTGCAAAAATATGCGAGAAGCTGTGCGCGAAACGGTTGAATTTGGGCGGCCGGACAACGGCGACCTGTTCCCTGACCTGTTCCAGGGTTTCATAGATACGGCCGCCTTGTTGCGGATCATAATCACGATGAATCCTGAAATCGAACAGGCTGAATTCCAGTTGCCGCACCATGATCATGCCTGCCTGAAAATTCTTGGCTGCGATCATTTTGTCAAATAAAGCATCCGGCAGCGGTTCGCCGGTTTGGTAATGGCCTGACATCAGTGCCAGTGCTTCCTTTTCCCAGCACCAGTTTTCCATGAATTGGCTGGGCAGTTCGACCGCATCCCATTCCACGCCGTTAATGCCGGAGACGCCCAAATGATCGACCTGGGTGAGCATGTGGTGCAAGCCGTGGCCGAATTCATGGAACAGCGTGGTTACCTCGTCATGGGTCAGTAACGCCGGGGTATCTCCGGCTGGGGGGGTAAAGTTGCAGGTCAGGTAGGCGACCGGCGTTTGAATGGTATCGTCGAATCGCTTGCGGCTGACGCAATCGTCCATCCAGGCGCCGCCGCGTTTTTTGACGCGGGCGTAAAGATCAAGATAAAACTGGCCGCGCAATTGGCCGTGTTTGTCATGAATCTCGAAAAAACGCACATCGGGATGCCAGCTGTCAAAGCCGGTAAGCTCGGATATTTGCAGTCCGTACAGTTTTTCCACGATCGCAAACAGGCCGGGCAGGACGCGGGTTATCGGGAAATAGGTCTTAACTTCTTCCTGCGACAGCTGGTAAAAATGCTGGCGCATTTTCTCCGAATAATAGGCCATATCCCAGGCTTGCAGGTCTTTGATGCCGTAATGTTTGTTGGCAAAGTCACGCAGTTCGGCCAGGTCCTTGCGCGCATGTCGCCAGGACCGGTCGGCCAAGTCTTCCAGAAAATCAGTGACGTCATTCGGCTTTTCGGCCATTTTGGTCGCCAACGACAGTTCCGCGTAGTTGCTGAAGCCGAGCAGGCGGGCTTTTTCATGGCGCAAAGCCAGGATTTTTTCCATGTTTTCGCTGTTGTCCCAGTGTCCGGCATGCGGGCCTTGATCGGAGGCGCGGGTTGCGAAAGCTTCGTAGTGTTCGCGGCGCAATTCACGGTTATCGGCGTAAGTCATGACCGAAATATAGGACGGAAATTGCAGGGTGATCATCCAGCCGGCTTCGTTGTGGCTTCCGGCTGTCTGTTTGGCTTGAGCCAAAGCGGATTCAGGCAGGCCGGTCAGATCGTCGACATCTCTGATTAGTTTGCTCCAGGCGTTGGTTGCATCGAGCAGGTTTTCTTCATAGTTGCTGGCAAGACTTGATAATTCCTGGCTGATGTCTTTGTAGCGTTGCTTTTTTTCAGCATCCAGGTCGATGCCGGACAATTTGAAGTCTCTTAAGGCATTGCGGATGATTTTTTGTTGGGCGATATCCAGTGTCGCAAATTCGTCGCTTTCAGCAATAAAGCGATAAGCTTTAAACAGAGCTTCGTTTTGCCCCATTTCAGTCGAATAGGCGCTGAGCTTGGGCAGGCAAGCATTGTAGGCGTCGCGCAGCTCATCGCTGTTGACCACGGAATTCATGTGGCTGACCGGGGACCAGGCTTTGCTGAGTTTATCGTCCACGTCTTCCAGAGGTTCGATCAGGTTTTTCCATGTGTAGTGCTGCGTGGCTTGAAGGTGCTGTTCGACGGACGAGCGGGCCTCACTCAATAACTGATCGATGGCAGGTACGACGTGTTCCGGTTTGATTTTGGAAAACATCGGCAATGGAGAGTTGGCTAGTAATGGATTATTCATAGTGATCTCAGGAAAGGAAGTTCATGGCTGCGTTGATGCGATGTTTGGCTTTGTGCAGTATATCCAGGGAAAAGTCGGGGGTTAATTTGCTGTTTTTAAGTTTAACGTAGGCAGGTATCGAATTCATATACGGTATTTCCTTGGCCCGGTTGGTGCCGAAATAACTGTGCAACTTGGCTAGTATGACGATATCAGCCAGATTCAACTGATCGCTGTCGCTTTCGTAGAACCAATCTTCAGCATACCGGGGAATGGCGGCTAATTCCGAAGTAAAGCCCAGTGTGTGCAATACCAGGGAGCCGACCGACGGACTCAAAAGCGGGATGGCGGACTCCAATATGTCCAAGTTCGGGTATTCATTCGGATTTTGCTCGGCAAAATGCAATATCGGTATGGTACCTATGTCGGTGATCAGGCCGGCTAATAAGGCATCTTCAGGGTTAACCGTGCCGCTTTCCTGGGCAAGTACAAAACACAAGCTGGAAACATAGAGACTGGTTTTCCACAAGGTTTGCATTTTTTCCATCAGTTGTGGATTTTGGCATTGAAATAATTGTTTTAGGCTGACGCCCATAACCAGTTTTCGCGTTTGATCCAGGCCTAATCGAGTCACGGCTGCATGGCAGTTAGTGATCGGCGATATGGGCGAATATAGCGGGCTGTTAGCCAGCTGGATCAGCTTGGCTACGATGGATGTATCTACCCCGATAATTCTGACAACTTCGCTGATGCCTAGGTCTTTTTCCAGCGCTTCTTTCAGCTTTATGGCGACATTGGGTAAGGAGGGCAGGCTTAATTTATTTTCCCGGTAGCTAGCTGAAAAACTGGTGAAAAAACGGTTGTTGGCAATTTGCTCAGGCAATTCAATATCAATTAGCTCAACGGAAGCGGATTGTTGAATGTTTTTATCCGACCATCGACAGATAAATTCTCCTGAAATCGCCAAAATGGAAATGTCTGTTGCAGCAATGGCCGTTGCCCCGCAAATTTTACCGCTATTGAGCGGTAAGTTGGCCAGCGATGACTCTGCCGACAGGGTGTAGTGATTGTCGCTGTCAGGCTGAAGTTCAACGTTCCCTTCAAGCAGATAAAATACTGAATTGACTTTTTGGCCCAGTCTGAAAATTACAGAACCCTGAGTATAACGTAATGTCGTGTGAGCCAGTTGCTCAACATAGGTGTCATCCATGTCTCGGAGCGGAGCCAGTCTTTTTAGAATGGTCAGCGGTAGTTTTTTGTGCTCGGTGGCAACAGGTTCCGAACAGGTAAGTATATTTGAATTAAAGGGGGGGGCAATGTCAGGTTTTTTTTCCGGGGCGGAGATATTGGGGCTTCGGGGAAGTAATTTAGTAAGCCAATTCATGATGACATCGCGTGTTATTGTTTGGGAGGTATGTGGCCGGGGGCTTGGTAATGATGTGTTTCGGGAGTGTTAAGAAAAAGGGCTGTTTTGGATAAATGGTCGTACCAGCTACGCTGATTTTTATCGATAAGTACCCACAAGAAGCCTAGTCCGAAAAAGCCCCATGATATGATGGCGGCCAGGAAGCGGAGCAAGGCCTGTTTCCAGCTGATGGGTTTCATATCAAAGGTAAGCACTCTTATTTTCCAAGCCCGCAAGCCCAATGTTTGTCCGCCGTGCGTCCAAAACCAGGCGTAAAAGAAGAAGCTGACTAGCAGAAGATAAATGGGGAAAAAGAATTGTTGGCTAGTGAAAGCTTCGCCTGCATTTAAAGGAAGCAATACTGCGGTCGCGACAAATAAAACGGCGATCAGTAGCAGGAGGTCGTAAAATATAACTGCCAGGCGACGGAAAAAACCAGGCTTTGATGAGGGATCATTGCCTGGTTTTTGCGATATATTCTCTGTTGATCCAACCAATTAAATTTTGAATAAGGCTAGTTTTTGACCAAAATACATGCACATCGCCATTAGCGCTCCCAGCATTATGAGAGAAAACAAAAATGGCGGTCTGTGAAACAGAAGAATGAAGAAATCTGTTGCAAAAAGGCTGGTTAACAAAGGTTGGTCTATTAAGCTATTAAGAATCTTTTTGAACATAACAATTCCAGTCAAGCACGCTAATGTTTGTGCGATGTTTAAAAAATGGTTGTCTGATCTTTTATCTGGTATGTGCAACGTGATGTAATTTAGAATTGCTTGAAAAAATCAGAGTGATGATTCTACTCCATTCAAAACAGGAATGTAAAAGAAACTTGCGGATTGGGTTAGAATTCATTACCAATGATATAATTAAAGTAATTAGAAAAATAACAAGGTGTAAAGACTATTTTAAACTTCTTTAAAAAAATTATTAAATCAGCCAAAAATGAAGCTGAACCTGCTGGTCCACGAGTCAAAATATATTCACGTGCTGAACATAATATTTCACGCTCCCAGATCAGTGAGAATGCGCTGAAAGTTTTGTACCGTCTGCAAAAGGAAGGATTCGATGCTTACCTTGTCGGCGGCTGTGTGCGTGATTTACTGTTGGGGCGGGAACCCAAGGATTTTGATGTCGTAACCAATGCCGATCCTGATCAAGTTAGAAAGGTATTTCGGAATTGCCGGTTAATCGGCCGCAGGTTTCGTCTGGCGCATGTGCATTTTGGTCGGGAAATTATCGAGGTTGCGACTTTTAGAGGCGCAGGGGAAGAGCAAAGCGACAAGCAGGTGCTCAACAAGGAAGGAAGGCTGTTACGGGATAATGTCTACGGTGCCATCGAAGAAGATGTGTGGCGCAGGGATTTTACTGTTAATGCCCTATATTACAATATAAAAGATTTTTCAGTAGTGGATTATGTCGGCGGTATGGTCGACCATAAAGCCGGGATAATCAGGCTTATCGGCGACCCTGACATGCGTTTTCGTGAAGACCCCGTGCGCATGCTAAGGGCGGTGCGTTTTGCCGTTAAACTCGGCTTCAATCTGGATGCTGAATGCGAGAAAGCGATACACAACGATGCCCAGTTACTGGCCAGCATCCCGTCTGCCAGGCTTTATGATGAAGCGATCAAGTTGTTTTTATTCGGTTATGCGCTGCAAACTTTTGAAATGCTCAGGCATTATGGGCTTTTCCAAGTGCTGTTTCCTGCCACTGAGAACAGTTTAGCGGTTGAAGACAGTGGTTTTCCCCGATTGTTATTGGTTAAAGCGCTGGAAAATTCGGATAACAGGATAGCGGAAGGCAAAACGGTTACGGCTTACTTTTTATTGGCGGCTTTTTTGTGGGAGCCGGTGCGGATGCTGGCTAAAGAAAAAATGGCGCAAGGCGAGGTTGAGTTTATTGCCTATCAGGATGCGGCCAGTGAGATTATTGCCCGGCAGATTAGAAGTACGGCTCTCCCTCGTCATATCAGTATGGCTATGCGTGAGGTTTGGAGCATGCAGCCCAAATTTAATGCACGTACTGGGTCTAAGCCCAGTCGTTTGATCGGTCATCCTCGCTTTAGGGCAGCCTATGATTTTCTGGTATTACGCGCCGAGACCGGAGGCGCCGATCCCGAGTTGGCTGAATGGTGGACCACATACCAGAATGCCAGTGATAATGAGCAAAGAAAAATGACTCAGCCTCCGCGCAGCAAAAAGTCAGGACGCAAAAGAAGCTATTCTAGAAAAGGTAAAGACAGTACTCCAAAAACAGAACCTTAAAGTATTCGATAGTTATGGAAAATTCAAAAGCTGACTTGATAACCGCTTTTATAGGTTTAGGCAGTAATCTCGAAAACCCTGCGGAACAAATTAAATCAGCACGCACGGCAATAACGCAAATACCCGGAGTACGGGAGCTGGCATTTTCCAGTTTGTATCATAGTCCGCCGATGGGGCCGCAGGATCAGCCTGATTACGTTAATGCGGTGATGTGTGTCGCGACCGACTTGCCGCCGATAGATTTGTTGCGTCGGCTGCAGCACATCGAAAACAATCACGGTCGGGTCAGGAAAGCTGAGCGGTGGGGAGCAAGAACGCTGGATTTGGATATGTTAATCTATGACGATCAGCTTATTGAAATGCCTGATTTAATCGTGCCGCATCCGGGTTTGGCTGAGCGGGCTTTTGTCTTGTATCCCTTGTTTGAGATCGCGCCTCAATTGGTAGTGCCTGGAAAAGGCCATATTGTTGATCTGCTCGCCCAATGTCCCATGAATGAACTGAAGCGGCTGGATTGATTTTTGTTTCAGCAAACCCGATATCTCCCGGAATAAAATGAATCAATATGCTTCCACATCTGCGTTAAAGCCGTTGTCAATTACTGATCTGGCCGCCATGAAACAACGTGGCGAGAAAATCTCTTGTTTAACCGCTTATGACGCATCATTTAGCGCCTTGATCGACAAGGCGGGCGTCGATATGATGCTGGTGGGGGATTCTCTGGGGATGGTTATTCAAGGGCATGATACCACGCTGCCGGTTACTATCAGAGACATGGTTTATCATACCCGGTGCGTTAGCAATGCTCGCCAGCGGGCGTTTATCATCGCCGATTTGCCGTTTATGACTTACAGCACGCCTGTTAGTGCGGCTAAAAATGCCGCCAAGTTAATGCAGATTGGCGGGGCCCAAATGGTTAAGCTGGAAGGGCCGAGAATTGAGTGCGTCAGGTTTCTTGTCGATCAGGGCATTCCTGTTTGCGGGCATCTGGGCTTGTTGCCGCAGTCGATTAATCAATTGGGCGGCTATAAAGTTCAGGGCAAGGAAAAGGCGGCAGCAGAAAAATTATTGGCCGATGCTCATGAATTACAGAAAGCAGGTGCCGGTCTGCTGGTATTGGAGTGTGTTCCTGCGGCGTTGGCTAAAGAGATCAGTTTGCAGTTAACCATCCCTGTTATAGGTATCGGTGCTGGCGTAGATTGCGATGGGCAAGTGCTGGTGCTATATGACATGCTCAATATCGGCACAATCAAGCGTCCGCGGTTTTCCCGAAATTTCATGACTGGCGCGGCGAATATCGAGGAGGCTATCAGTGCCTATCACCAAGCGGTTAAGCAGGCCCTGTTTCCAACGGCTGAACACAGTTTTTAAGGCTTATGCGCACAGTTAACACAGTATCAGAATTACGCAATGCGGTTAGAGAGTGGCGTTCGGCAGGGCAGAGCGTTGCCTTAGTGCCGACCATGGGCAATTTGCATGCCGGGCATCTGGCGTTGGTGAGCAAAGCCAAAGAAAAAGCCGATCGGGTGGTGGTTAGTATTTTTATCAATCCTACCCAGTTCGGTGTTGGCGAAGATTTTGAAAGCTATCCGCGTACGGAGCAGGAAGATCAGGAAAAACTCAATTCATCCGGTGCGGACTTGGTGTTTTTGCCCGCTGTTTCAGAGGTTTATGCGTCCGATGCCAAGACAATCGTATCGATAGCCGGTCTGTCCGAGTGGTATTGCGGAGCATCAAGACCAGGGCATTTTGACGGGGTTGCGACAGTTGTTTGTAAGTTATTTAATATGGTGCAGCCGGACACGGCTTTATTTGGATTAAAAGATTTTCAGCAGCTGACGGTAATACGGACAATGGTCAGAGATTTAAATTTTCCTATTGAGATAGTCGGTGTGGAAACGGTCCGGGAGGCGAGCGGGCTGGCGATGAGCTCCAGAAACGGCTATTTAAGCGCAGATGAAAAAGCTGTCGCCGCAAAACTGTATCAGTCCTTATGTATTGCACGCGATGCTATTTTAGCGGGACAGCAATCTTATGAGGACATCGAGAACAGCGCTTTACTGTTTTTACGAGACTGTGGTTTTCAACCGGAATATTTTACCGTGTGCAGGGCTGGCGACTTAAAAAAAGCAGGCATGGATGATATGGACTTGGTTTTGTTGGCGGCGGCAAGGCTTGGCAAAACCCGATTAATCGATAATATCTATTTTTCCAGATAAGTAATAGTAGGGTTTGTACGGATTGAAAAATGCTAAAAGTTGATGCATTGTTGCAATTAATGGATAATGCGCGGTTCTCAAGAGTATTTATATAGTTTTTATTATGCAAATCACAATGCTTAAAGCGAAATTACATAGAGCCACGGTAACTCATTCAGAATTGGGTTATGAAGGTTCTTGTGCGATTGACGGCAATATTCTTGATTTATCGGGTATCAGAGAATACGAACAGATACAGATTTATAATGTCAATAATGGCGCGCGTTTTACGACCTATGCTATTCGTGCCGAAGAAGGGTCTGGGTTATTTTCAGTTAATGGCGCCGCTGCCCGTTTGGCGTGTCCAGGTGACCTGATTATTGTCTGCGCTTATGCAATATTGGACCAAAAAGAAGCGGAAAATCATAAGCCTACCCTGATTTATTTTAATGAAAAGAACCAGGTCCAGCGCTCAGCCAATTCCATTCCCGTCCAAGCTGCTGCTTCCACTTGATTGCCTGCCTTATTCGCGGCACAAATCGATATTTGAATAGGCTGATTTTCTGATTCCATCCTAGGTACACGGCTACGCCGCAAAGTAGCGAGCATCTGTTCATGAAGTACCGATATTCCCGCAAAACTGCCGCTAAAAAGCGGCAGTAATAATAAATTCCGTAAAGATGCGGCTAAAGGTTGAATAATAGGCTCTTTTGGAGAGATTCCATCCAAGTTGCTAGCAATCTTTATGCACTTTCAGAAACATTAATTTCATTGCTGATGTCCGTCAGCGTTATGCTCTGCTCCACCTGAGTAAGTATCTTCTGTAAGCCGATTCTTTTTGCGCTGTTAATCACTAATGGGGATCTAATAGAGCCTTTAATGGTAGGTTGAGCCGATGCGTCTTTATGCAACATTATCAGTATGAGTATGTCGCTAATATCTTCAATTCCCAGTATGGCTTCTTCAGAATCATTTAAGATGAAGTCATAATTAATATTGAAAATAGAAGGTTGAGCGACTGAAAAGATAAGGGATTCGTCATCTAAGGATTGGAGCCAGAACACGAGAGGGTTGTCGCCCTCCTGATGAAATAGTTTGAAACGGGTTTGATCTTCAAAACCTGGGATTCCGTTAGGAAAGTTAATGATAGTGCTGGGATCAATGATTTGTTCGCCGAATATGCTTGATTTAATTTCCACAATGGACTCTGGTAAAAGTTAATGTAAGTACAAATATATAGTCTAAAGCTAACAGTATAGCAAGTGTCCGGTCTGTGTAATGAGCCGGTTACCAGGATTGTACCCAGTCTCCAATCCTGACTCCCAGGTCACGGGCAGGCGCTTCCAAGTTGCCAATGGAATAGCGTGGGGTTACATTGATGAGGGTTACTACACCGGCAGGCTGCCTGTCTTTACCTACAAAACTGATACCGCCATCAAGATTCAAGTCTTCATCGCCCGTGCTGTAAACCACCAGCTGATCGCCGACATTAAGCCTTTCCTGCGTGCCAGCATCAATAAATACTTTGTCATCCTTGATTTCAACAATGCGCGTTGTAAAGGGGTGGCAGCTTAAGGCTTGGCGTATATCAGTGCTGGCCTGATTTATAAGTTGGGCTATTTTTTCGCCGGTTGACGTGGAGTTAAAGCGCTCACTGCCTACCGTATAAGTTGCAGGAATCCACACATCGCCTAAGACCTCATCGGTATAACGCTGTTGGAAGATTAATGCACCGCTATATCCGTCATGTACAAAAACATCAATTCCGATACCGCGCCTGGCTACCATGTCACGAACTAAACTTTTAACGAATGCCAAAGGCCCCGCGCCTCTCATGTATTCGGAAGATTCAACCTCCAAGTCTCTAATGACGCCGGACAGCACCAATTGCGTGCCGTTCGATGCTGCGACTTGCATGACTTTCGATGGACGATAGGCTGTACGATCTTGTATTTCCGGAGCCAAGTCGGCTTTTGGGTATAAATTGATATTAGTCGCGTTGCTGCCTACAAAATCGCCGGACTCGATTAAATGGTTATTAAGCTCGCGTGGAATGCCGCCATATAAATCCTGCGTCTCATAACCACTGACCTGTTCCTGTTTAGCTAAAGGGAAGGCGGTTGCGACAATGCGTTTCCGATAATGGGTTGTGCAGGCGTTGTCAGCAGATAACTCGACCATTGCGACAACATGATAGATATCGCCAGTAGTCCATTCCCTGATAATTTTGGTATTTTTCACCGCAGCAGCGGTGCGCATGGAAACAGTATCCAGGGCAACGTTATTTTGGTTGACGGTAGTTTGGCTATGAAGGTTAACAGACAATTGCATGGATGCCTGACGGATGGCGTCCTGCAATGCCTGCTGTTTAGCTAATAGCGGCATGTTTTTGTTAATAACAGCCTGGCCTTCAACAGTTACAACATCAGCACTAGGTTGAACAACGGCATACGATTGATTTAGTAAAACCAAGGATAACAGTATGCATTCAAATAATATTTTTGCCATTCATCAACTCTGTTTGTTGCTGTGCTTACAAGGGGGGTAAGCAAGAAGCGGGTGCAGAAGTGGATGCTTTGACTAATTGCGGCGCTCCTGCAAAACCATTATTAAATGCTATTTGCAGTAATTTTCAAAGGTAATTGTTGTGGCTGCCGCCTTATAAATGTGCCGGCAATGAAAAAAGTTATGCCGAAAGTTTGTATGATTATTTGCCGGATTATTTATGACTAAATCCCTTGGTATTAGCATAATTGTTAATGCTTGATATCTTAGCTGGAGCATTGTCAGTGCTGTATGCCGGACTTTCCGTGTTTTGTTGGAGGCACTGGTTCATTAAAGCGCTTGGGCCGTTAAGACACTCATAAAGTCTAGGTGTCAAATCAAGCTCCACAACCGTCTCAAAAGTATCATCGCCGGCGTAAATATCGCTGCCGATAGCCGAGGTTTTTACTACCCTTGCTCCGCGTAAATAAGCATTAAGATTAATCTGATAATTGTCGTGGCTGACTTCCATATCCCCGACCGTAGTTTGCCCGTGCAGTTGAATGCCATTAAGCTGCTCGGCCAAACTTCTGTAAGCATCCATTTTGGATGCCCTCATGGCCATTAATTTAATTTGCGAGCGCGAATACCGGTCGCTTTTTTCGACAGTGCCGTAGCCTTTCGCACTGATGGTTTTGTACGGCAGAAATGCAGTTGGCGGCGCTTTGCCGGTCGTGCAGGCGGTCATTAACAGGCTGATGGTTAATCCGGCTAGCGCCAACGACGATGTGAATATCGAGGGCTTGGCAAGAACAGGTGCGGCAAATATTGGCTTTAAAAAATTAATGTTCACGGTAGTCATTCCTGTGTCAGTTTGCCAATATAGCGGCTGATAAGCTTATTACTTAAGCTTTTTTGCAAGTTATTTTTGTTGCGAAATATAACTGCCAATAGGCCGCATTGCATCACAAGCCTGTTCTCCTGTATCCTGCGCAGCATGCAAATAAATCTGATTTCAGTAGGAAACCGTATGCCGGGCTGGGTGCAGCAGGGCTATGACGAATACGCCAAACGTTTACCCCGTGAATGCGAGCTGGTCCTTAAAGAAATTGCTCCGGGCAAGCGAACCAAGAACAGCGATGTCGCCAGAATTGTGAAAGAGGAAGGCGAACGCATGATTGCGGCAATGCCTCAAAGTACACATATTGTCACCTTGGATATTCCCGGCAAACCCTGGACGACGCCCGAACTGGCACAAGCGATGCAACGCTGGCTGGAAGGCGGGCAGCATGTTTCCTTATTAATAGGCGGGCCGGAAGGTTTGGCGGATTCCGTAAAACAACTGGCGCGGGAGTCATGGAGCTTGTCGAAGCTGACATTCCCTCATCCGCTGGTACGCATCGTTGTGGCCGAACAGATTTATCGTGCCTGGAGTATCCTCAACAATCATCCCTATCATCGTTAATGGCTGCGCAGATTATCCTTGCCTCAGCCTCCCCCCGGCGCAGGGAATTGCTGGATCAGATTAAAATCGTTTATCGCGTCCATCCGGTCGATGTTGACGAGTCGCCGTTGCTCAATGAAACGCCGTTGGACTACGTGCAGCGGCTGGCCGCCGAAAAATCTGCTGCATGCCTCGCAGAGCTGGGTGACAGCGTACCGGTTTTGGCAGCCGATACCGCTGTGGTTCTGGACGACTTGATTATGGGAAAACCCAAAGACCGGGATGATGCGTTTGCCATGCTACGGCTGTTATCCGGTAAAATGCATCGGGTTTATAGCGCAATTTCGCTCAGAGGGCGGCAGCATGATCAGGCGGTCAGCATTACCGAGGTGACTTTCAGGCCGTTGACGGAATGCGAAATGGAGGCCTACTGGCAAAGCGGCGAGCCGGGCGATAAAGCCGGCAGCTATGCAATTCAAGGCTTGGGCGGCGTATTTGTTGCGTCGATTAACGGCAGCTTTTCCGGCGTGGTGGGGTTACCGTTGTTTGAAACCGCGGAACTTTTATCCAGGCAAGGCATAGGTCTTTTCAAATGAGTGAAGAAATTTTAATTAACGTTACTCCGCCTGAGACACGTGTTGCGGTTATTGAAAATGGCGTCTTGCAGGAATTGATCATTGAGCGGACCCGGCAGCGGGGCTTGGTCGGTAACATTTATAAAGGTGAAGTGTGCCGTGTTCTGCCCGGTATGCAGGCGGCTTTTGTCGATATTGGCCTGCCGAGGGCGGCATTTTTGCATCTTTCCGACCTATGCGCCAAGGATCTGGAAAAGAAAGGATCGGAAAACATCGAACATTACTTGCACGAAGGCCAGCATATTATCGTGCAAGTGGTCAAAGATCCCCTCGGCAGCAAGGGCGCGCGCCTGACCACAGAAATATCGATACCGTCGCGGTTTCAGGTTTATATGCCTTATGCGCAAAATTCCGGCGTGTCCCAGCGGATTGAATGCGAAACCGAGCGAGTCCGGTTAAGGGCTTGTCTCGACGCTTTCAGGCTGGAGCATAAATGCGGCGGTTTTATCGCAAGAACAGCGGCAGAATGCATTGATGAGACGGTATTGATTGCCGATATGACATTTTTGCTGAAATTGTGGGAATCAATTGCGGCCAAGATCGCCACCGCCAAGCCCAAGCAGTTTATCCATAAGGATTTGCCGCTGAGCATCCGGACCTTAAGGGATTTATACCGGGAAGGCATTGAAAGAGTCCGGGTGGATTCAAAGGAAACTTACCATCGCCTGGTCGAATTTGCGGAGATTTTTGTGCCGGAAATTGTGCCTGTGATTGAGCATTACACTGGCGAGTGTCCGGTATTCGATATTTACAGCGTTGAGGATGAAATCCAAAAAGCGCTGGAGCGTAAAGTCAACCTGAAATCGGGCGGGCACCTAGTGTTTGACCAGACCGAATCGATGACCACCGTCGATGTGAATACCGGTGGTTATGTCGGTGGCCGCAATCTGGAAGAGACGATTTTCAAGACCAATCTTGAAGCGGCGCAAACGATTTCCCGGCAACTCAGGCTCAGGAATCTCGGCGGCATCATCATCATCGATTTCATCGATATGCAAAGCGAGGATCATAAAAAACAGGTTTTGCAGGCCTTCGAGCGGCATCTGGAAAAAGATCACGCCAAAACCAACATCACTGAAGTCTCGATACTGGGGCTAGTGGAAATGACTCGCAAAAGGACGCGGGAAAGTCTGGAGCATATCCTTTGTGAGCCTTGCAGCGCCTGCGGCGGCCGCGGCGTTTTGAAAACTGCGGAATCCATGTGCCTGGAAATATTCCGGGAAATTATTCGCGAAGTCAGGCAGTACAAGGTTCAGAAAATATTGGTTCTGGCTTCCAACTCAGTTGTGGAAATGCTGCTTGATGAGGAAGCGGATATGCTGGCCGAACTGGAAGTCTTTTTGAACGTGCGCATTAAGTTCAGGGCCGAGGCTGAATACAATCAGGAGCAGTATGATGTGGTGTTGCTTTGAGGCGAAAGGCTAAAGGTGAAGGGCGAAAGGTAGATGCAGCAAGGCTTTTCTTTACTGGAGCAAAATAAACCCTTTTTAGTGTTCTTCGTTTATGCGGTTTTGTTTTTATGGCGAAGATGAAATACCTTCACAATTCTTTAAGCTTTGAATTTTTAACCTTAGATCGTATGAACCTTTCGTCCTTGGCCCTTCGCCTTTAGTTTTCCTTAGTGATTCATCATATTACGCGTGCCACGCGGCATCTCATTTTCTGGTCTTTGATTTCGGTCGCTATCGGCTTGACTGGCGTGCGCCTGCTAGTGTCCGGGATTGAGCACTATAAGTCCGATCTGGCGGCCCATATCGGCGATCTTGTCGGTACGCCGGTGACAATAGGCCGCCTCGGCGCAAAAATGCGCGGCTTCAACCCTGAGCTGGTGCTAAAGGACATTTCGATTTCCCGGGACGCTCCTGCCGCTTCGGGCCGTACTCGGACAAATGCGCAGCCGGATTTGTCATCCCTTGCCTCGACCAACAATGAAAAACCCGCTATCCAGCTCACCGAAATACGCCTGGGCATTGATTTGCTGGATATATTGGTCAGCCGGGATTTATTGTCCTCGTCCTGGGTCACCTTGGTGGGCGCCAAATTGTCCATTAAACGCCAGCAGGACGGAAGCATTGCCATTGTCGGCTTAAAAGCCAGCGACGGTCAGCCGACGTGGTTGTTGCAGGGCGGAAAGTACGAAGTCTTGCAAAGCGAAATCATTTGGCAGGATGAAATGAACCATCGCAAGCCGCTGCTGTTCAATGGCGTCGATCTGGCGATCCGCAATGACGGCGATCGGCACCGCCTTAATGTGCTGATGAAGTTGCCCAAGAAAGTCGGCGATGCTTTAAGAATATCCATGGACTTCAAAGGCAATGTTTTCGAGCCTTCAACTATCGAAGGGCGGATTTATATAAATGGCAATGCTGTTTTTTTGCCTGAATTAGCGGCATTCGGCCAAGTCTCAACCGGGGATCGGATACATATCAATGGCGGTACCGGCAATTTTCAAATCTGGGCCGATTGGCGGCAATCACAGTTGGCGTCGATGGATATTGATGCGCAAATTCAACAGATGGCGCTGGCTCGCCAGGATAAGCAGGAATTTTTTGTCAAACAGCTGAAAACAAAGCTGCACTGGGGAATGAATGATGTCCTTCAAGGTAACGCTAATCCCTGGCAACTCGATGTAAACGATTTTTCACTGGAAACCCAGGATGGCCATAAAGGCGTCGTTAAAAAATGGCCGTCCGCCGTGTTCAGTGTTGCCGGGCAGCGCAGGGACGACAACACTTTGCATAAAATAGCGCTGTTTATAGAGCGGCTGGACTTGCAGGAAGCGTCCGAGTTGGCGCAATTTTTTGCGCCCTTGCCGAAGGAGCAGGCTAACACACTCGCAAAAGCCCGGTTGAAAGGATTGTTGGAGGATTTCTCCCTGTTTGCCGATCTGGATACAAAATCGGTGGAGCTGAACGGCAGGTTTGCCAAACTCGGTGTTGCATCGTTGTCGTCCGTCCCTGGCATAGAAAATTTGACCGGCCGGATCAAGGGCAGCGAAAAGCAGGGTTCCATTACTCTTGCGACCAAAGATGCCTGGCTAACAGGGCCTGATCTGTTCCGCGAAGCTTTGCCAGTTAAACGGCTTCAAGGCACGCTAAATTGGCAACAAGCTGTCGACGGACATGCCTGGTCCGTGTCCAGTCCATCGATTGAATTGGACTCCTTAAGCTTCCAGAGTAACACCCGCTTCCGCATCGATATCCCCGAAGCAGGCAAGCCGGTATTTATGGATTTGCAAAGTGCATTTAGCGGCGAAGACGCCAGCGAGGTCAGGCATTATTTGCCGGTGGGCATTATGGATGAAGAAGTCGTTGCCTGGCTGGATAATGCCTTCGTTAGCGGCAGGCTGACCAACGGCGGCTTGTTGTTCTACGGCAATCTGAACGATTTCCCGTTTGCCGATGCGCCGGGCGTTTTTGAAGCGGTATTTAACGGCGAACAGTTTGAATTGGCGTACGATCAGGAATGGCCTCATATTACCGGCATGAATACCGAGGTCATGTTTTCGCAGGGCGGCCTCAAGGTTAATGTCCTGCAAGGGCAATCCGGTATCGCCAGGGATGCCGTGCCTGCCGCAGACCAGTCGGGAGTCGGCGCGGAGAGTGTGGTCATCAAGCAAGCTGAAGTGACCATTCCCTCGCTGGAGAAAAGCGAGCAGTTGCTGATTAAGGGCGAGGTCGAAAGCGGTATTGCCCAGGTTCTGGCCTTTCTGCAACAGACCCCGCTGAGTTCGCCGGTGGATTCGTTGCTGGAAGCCATTGCCCCGCAGGGGAATACGCAGGTAGCGCTGGATCTTAAAATTCCGTTAACCGACCATGCGCCAACCAAAGTCGATGGAACGGCGCAACTGAGAGATGCCAAGCTAACGGTAAAATCGCTGGAGCTGTCGGTTAGTAAAATTAACGGCGAGCTCAAGTTCAATGAACAGGGCGTTTATAGCGATACCATTCATGCGGCAGCCTTGGGTCATCCGATCCAGATCAACATCAAAAGTTCGGATAGCCAAACCACCGTCAATGTGGAAGGGCATGCGGGAATTAGCGATCTGCAAAAGCAGTTTGATATGCCTTGGTGGAAAATCGCTTCCGGGGCAACAGATTACCGGTTAGCGCTGGATTTGCCGTATGGGGGTGAGCCGCCGGAGCTTGTTGTGGAGTCGATGCTGTCCGGCATAGCCCTGGATTTGCCGGAATCATTGGCCAAGACACGGGAGCAAAAAATACCCTTGTCTTTGACGTTCAACCTGGGCGAGCAACAGTTAATGCCGGTGCTGCTAAATTACGACAACAAGCTGAAAGCGGCGATTCAGTTGGATACCAAGCAAAAGACCATCTATTCGGGGCATGTACTGGTCGGTGCCGGTGAGGCCGCCCAGACTCAGGATGCGGGATTAAAGCTGGAGCTCAACCGGGATCGGCTGATGTTGCAAGACTGGCTGGGTTTGGCCCTTACCCAAGCCGACAGCGCCAGCTCTTTGCCGCCTGCGGCACTACCGCCGCCCCAGACGGCTGGTCGCGCCGGTTCCCTACCAACTGCGACACTTGCACCATCCTTGGCAGTCGGTCGCATCGGTTCCCTACCGATTGCGACACTTCCACCATCCTTGGCAGTCGGTCGCATCGGTTCCCTACCGATTACGACACTTCCGCCATCCTTGGCAGTCGTTAGGGAGTTGAAGGTTCATGGCGATCATGCGGTATGGAATAAGACCGATATGGGCGTTTTGGACCTAGCCTTGAAGCGCAATGGCAACTTTTGGACGGGGACTGTAACCGGTCCGGCCGCGAAGGGAAACGTCAAAGTTCCTGTCAATTTTGAGAATGCCGACAGAATCAGTCTGGATATGGAGGTGCTGGATATTTCGGCATTAAAGCAAATCGAGCCTAAAGACTCTTTCCGGGCTGTTTCTACCCGGCCTCTTGCGGACGCGGACGCTCCGGATACAAATCCGCTACGGACGCTATCCCCGGAGCGCGTGCCTTTATTGACGGTTACCAGTCGAAAAACGCTATGGCAGTCGATTGACCTGGGGCAGCTGTCATTGGAAACCAAGCGTATACCGGGCGGCATGGGGTTTGACGACGTGAAGCTGGCCGGAGAAAGTCAAAGGCTTATCTTTTCAGGTAACTGGCAAATAAACGGCGGACAGTCAGTAACACACACCCGAGGCTATCTGGAAGTGCCCCATGCCGGAAAACTGCTGGAACAGCTGGATATTACCAAAGACTTGACCGAAACCAGCGCGACTGTCGATTTTTTCGTCAGTTGGAACGCGGCGCCTTATCAATTCTCGTTGGCGGATTTGAAGGGCCAACTGGACATTAATTTCAAAAGCGGACGGATTTTAAGCATAGAGCCCGGATTCGGCAGGCTGTTGGGAATGCTGGCAATGGCTCAATGGATAAAACGGGCGCAGCTGGATTTTAGCGATGTTTATGAGGAAGGTTTGACCTTTAACAGCATCAAAGGGCATTTCGATTTGGCAGGCGGAATTGCCTCGACTCATGATTTAGTGGTCGACGCGGTTCCTGCAAAAATCGCCATCAGCGGCGATACCGATCTTGTTAATCAAACTGTGGATCATATTATTGATGTCACACCCAAAAGTGCCGATGCCGTGCCTATTGCTGGTACAATTATGGGCAAAGTAGCGGCCCTGGTAGGGCGATCTTTGACCGGCAAAGATCAGGAAGGATTTTTCTTTGGTTCCCAATATCTGGTAAAAGGAGCTTGGGGAAAAGCGGAGATCATTCCGATGCATAAAAATGACGGGTTGTTACAAAAAACCTGGAATGGCATTACCGATTTTCCGTGGTTAAAGCCGCAAGAAGATAATTAAGGTAGAGCTACAGTGATCAGTAAAACAATATAGCCGGCATCAGTTTGCATTTGCTGAGTCGTCATAAATTAAAGAGAGATACATATGAGTAGATGTGCGGCCATACAAATGGCATCAAGTCCCAATATCAGTGCTAATTTGCTGGAAGCCGACAAGCTTATCGGGGAAGCGGTCAAAGCGGGGGCAAAGCTGGTGGCTTTGCCGGAAAACTTTGCCTTGATGGGCGACCATGAACTGGACAAAATCAAAGCCAAGGAAGTTGATGGCTCAGGGCCTATCCAGAACTTTTTGGCGGCGACTGCCAAAAAATATGGAATATGGGTGGTTGGTGGGACTATTCCGATAGTGGGTGACGACAGTAATAAAGTAAGGGCGGCTTGTCTGGTTTATAACGATCAAGGTGAACGGGTTGCACGCTACGATAAAGTGCATTTGTTTGATGTCAGCGTTCCAGGCAGCAATGACGTTTACCGCGAATCCGATTCGATCGAACCCGGTACTGACATGCTGGTAGTTGACACGCCGTTTGGCCGGATGGGCATCGCTGTTTGTTACGATCTGCGCTTCCCCGAATTTTTCCGCAAGATGGGTATGGAGATACTGGTCATCCCGTCGGCATTTACCGCAGAAACCGGAGCCGCTCACTGGGAATTACTGTTAAGGGCGCGTGCCGTGGAAAACCTGTGCTATGTGATTGCGCCGAATCAGGGCGGCTTTCATCTTAACGGCCGTAAAACTTTCGGGCACAGCATGGTGATCGATCCGTGGGGCGTGGTGCTGGATTGCTACAAAACAGGCGGCGGCTTTGTCTCCGCCGAAATAGATATCGAACGGCTGGAAAAAGTCCGGGGCGCATTTCCGGCATTGGATCATCGTCGTTTTTTTTGAGATTAATATGTTCTTAATAATTAGAAGTATATTCTTGATCGGTTTTTTGGTTTCTTGCGAGACCACACCGGAAAGCCGCTACCATGACACCGAAGCCTTGGAACGTCCGCCAACTGTGGTGAGCAGCAGCCCAACCCGGGAGCAGCGCGTTGCCGACACCAGTTCAATTCCGAAGAAAAAAGACAGGACAGGTCTGGGTTCGGATGTTTACCAGAGTACGTCAACGCAGCTGACGATCAAGCAACCTTTTGATGAAACATGGAATACCTTGGGCCGGGCATTGAAGCAAAGCGGCATCAAAATAACCGATCATGAGCGCGATAAAGGGCTTTATTATGTTACCCAGGATGATTCAAGCGACAGCAACGGTTTTTTTGCAAAAGCGACGGCCTTTTTAAGCAGTGATTCCACTATCTATCTTCTAACCGTGAAATCTGAAGGCGAGGAAACGACGGTGACCGCGACCGTAGCCAATGAGGCGGAACAAAGCAGTGCGGCGGCTAAAGACGGTGCGCCGGAATCCAGGGCGGGAAGCGCGGAAGACCTGATGCAGTTATTGTTTAACACCTTGCGTGATAAACTGGAAGAATAACGAAGCAGGGATAGTGCGGCGCCTCTACCCTTTTATTTGAACTTTTATTACGAATTTTTGATGGAAATACTAAACCTTGCAAGACAAGCTATCCTGATGCCTGCCGGTATTCAGGATGGTGATATTGAAAAGATTATGAACCGGTTGCTGAGCTCACCGGTTGATGCGGCGGATATTTACTTTCAATCCAGCCATTTCGAATCTTGGGTCATGGAAGGCGGCATCATTAAAGAAGGCAGTCATAATATCGAACAGGGCGCCGGGGTGCGCGCGGTATTTGGCGAAAAAACAGGCTTTGCCTACAGTGACCGGATTGAATTGCCGGTGCTGCTGGAAGCGGCCAATAATGTTAAAGCTATCGTTCGGCAAGGACAGGAAGCCGACCCATCGCGCTGCAAAGTATCTATAAAGGCAGCCGACTGGCCGAAGCATTACGCGATGCAAAACCCGCTAAAATCGCTGGAAGACCAGCAGAAAATCGATTTATTGCGTAGGGTCGACAGCGAAACGCGCAAACTGGACAGCCGGATTGAGGAAGTTATCGTCAGCCTGGTCGGCGTCCATGAACATATTCTGGTGGCCCGGCAAGACGGCTCCCTGGTTGCGGATGTGCGACCGTTGGTGCGGATGAATGTAACGGTCATCGTCGAGCAAAACGGCCAGCGCGAACAGGGCAGCATGGGCGGCGGCGGACGTAGCGATTACAGCTATTTCATCGACCAGGATACTGCATTGGCCTATGGTCGTGAGGCAGTAAGGCAGGCATTGGTTAACCTGGAAGCCGTCGAAGCGCCGGCCGGTAACATGACGGTGGTGTTGGGCTCGGGCTGGCCGGGTATTTTGCTGCATGAGGCTATCGGTCACGGCCTGGAAGGCGACTTTAACCGCAAAGGCACCTCGGCATTCAGCGGCCGCGTCGGCGAACGGGTCGCATCCGACTTATGCACCGTTGTCGATGACGGCACCCTGCCTGGACGGCGCGGCTCGTTGACGATCGATGACGAAGGTACGCCGACAGAAAAGACCGTATTGATCGAAAACGGCATCCTCAAAGGCTATATGCAGGATCAGCTCAATGCCCGGTTAATGGGTGTCAATCCTACCGGTAACGGCCGGCGCGAATCCTACGCGCATCTGCCGATGCCGCGTATGACCAACACCTACATGCTGCCGGGCCAGCATGATCCGGAAGAAATCATCAAATCGGTAAAAAACGGCTTGTTTGCCAAAAACTTCGGTGGCGGTCAGGTCGATATTACTTCCGGAAAATTCGTATTTTCCGCTAGCGAAGCCTACCTGATCGAAAACGGCAAAATAACCCGTGCCGTAAAAGGTGCGACGCTGATTGGCAACGGGCCGGATGTTCTGACCAAAGTGTCTATGGTCGGTACCGACCTGGAGCTGGATAGCGGTGTCGGCAGTTGCGGCAAGGATGGGCAAAGCGTGCCGGTCGGTGTCGGGCAGCCGACGTTAAAGATTGACGGCTTGACGGTTGGCGGAACGAGTGTTTAAACGATATGAACATTAAATATTTTGAAGATACCGATACCGCATTGCTGGAGTTTTCAGGCTATCCGGTTTTTGAGACTAAAGAAATTAATGAAAACATTTATCTGGACTTGGATAAAGACGGAAATTTGATTGGCATGACCCTTGAGCAGGCAATGTCGCAAGCAAATATTAGTGAAGTTTCATTCCAGCAGATAAATCGGCAAATAGCCTAAAAAACAGATTAAGAGATCACAGTGCAAAATCACGAACAAATCAACCGATTAAAAAACACCGTTCAGAACATCCTGGACGAGGCTGTCAAACAAGGCGCCAGTGCCGCAGAAGCAGGCTTGAGCCAGGAAAACGGCTTATCGGTATCGGTGCGGTTGGGCGATGTCGAAACCATAGAGCATCACCGCGACCAGGGGCTGGGCGTAACGGTCTATTTCGGACAGCGAAAGGGCTCGGCCAGCACCACGGATTTGTCGGTCGCATCAATCAAGGAAACAGTCAGCGCGGCTTGCAGTATTGCCCGTTACACCAGCGAAGACGAATATGCCGGGCTACCGGACAAAGAACAGTTGGCTACCGAGTTTCCCGACCTGGATTTGAATCACCCGTGGGACATCGGCGTCGAAGCAGCCATTACGCTGGCGATTGAGTGCGAAGATGCGGCGCGGTTTTATCATGAAGAAATCAGCAATTCCGAAGGCGCTTCGGTGAATACGCATCAAGGTATCAGGGTGATGGGGAATACTTTGGGTTTCCTTCAAGGCTATGCCTCAACCCGGCATTCCTTGAGCTGTTCGGTACTGGCGCAACGCGGCGACAGCATGCAGCGCGATTACTGGTATACCGTCGCAAGGAATGCACGCGACTTGGAATCCGCTGCCCGCGTGGGCCAAAAAGCGGCCGAGCGAACACTTCGCCGTTTAGGCGCGCGCAGCTTAAGCACGCGGCAGTGTCCGGTCATGTATTGCGCGGAAACGGCTTCGGGCTTGCTTAGTTCGTTTGTCGGCGCAATCAGCGGCGGCAACCTGTACCGCAAGTCGTCATTTTTGCTGGATGCCTTGAATACCCAAGTCTTCCCTGAATTTGTCCGCATTCATGAACAGCCGTATTTAAAAGGCGCTCTGGGCAGCGGCGCGTATGACGGCGAAGGCGTCGCTACCCAAACGCGCGATATCGTCAATGAGGGCGTTCTGCGCGGCTATGTATTAAGCACGTATTCCGCCCGTAAACTGGGCCTTCGCAGTACAGGCAATGCCGGAGGCGTGCATAATTTAACGATCGATCCGGGCAAGCTGGATTATCAGAGCATGTTAAAAGAGCTGAATACCGGCTTGCTGGTCACCGAATTGATGGGGCAGGGAGTCAATATGGTGACCGGCGACTACTCGCGCGGTGCGGCGGGTTTCTGGGTCGAAAACGGCGAAATCCAATATCCGGTTGAGGAAATCACTATTGCCGGCAACCTGAAAGACATGCTGAAAAACATTGTTGCCGTAGGTAATGATGTCGATTATCGCGGTAATATCCGTACTGGTTCGATACTGGTCGATCGGATGTCGATTGCCGGGGAATAAGCCAAGCTTTTTGTAACATTCAGAGCAAGCTTTGAACTCCTGGCTGGAGTCCAGAGCTTGCTCTGGCGCAAATGTTCACTAATTTTCTGTTTTACAGGGACTTAACAATATCGGCTATCAACTGCGGTCCGCGGTAAATAAGCCCGCTGTATACCTGCACCAGGCTTGCTCCGGCTGCTAATTTTTCCTTTGCGTCTTCGGCCGATAAAATCCCGCCTGCCGCAATAACCGGAATCTTGCCGTTCAATTCCGCCGCCAATCCCCGCACGACCAGCGTGGACTTTTCCTTAACCGGCGCGCCGCTTAATCCGCCAGCTTCATCGGCAAGCGGATGGTTTGCAATCATGTCTCTGGCAATGGTGGTGTTGGTCGCAATCACGCCGTCAATCTCAAATTCCAGCAGCAGCCTGGCAATATGGGTTATTTCATCGTCGGTCAGGTCGGGGGCGATTTTCAGCACCAAAGGCACGTATTTTCCGTATTCTTTCAACAGTTTCAGTTGCTCCTCTTTTAAAACGGAAATCAGGGCCTTGATTTCATCTCCTTGCTGTAGTTGACGCAGATTCTTGGTATTCGGCGACGAAATGTTGATAGTGATATAGCTGGCCAAGGTGTAAGCCTTGCGCAAGCCGATCAAATAATCGTCGGCCGCGTTTTCAAGCGGCGTGTCGAAATTCTTGCCGATGTTAATGCCCAGGATGCCGGGGTAACGGCTTTGCTTTACCTCTGCCAGCAGGTGGTCTATGCCCAGATTGTTAAAGCCCATGCGATTGATGATCGCCTGATGCTCAGGCACCCTGAACAAACGCGGTTTCGGATTGCCCGGTTGCGGCCGCGGCGTTACCGTGCCTATTTCCACAAAGCCGAAACCCAGTGCGGCCAGCGCATTAATATAGTCGCCGTTTTTATCCAGGCCGGCGGCAAGGCCAACCGGATTTTTAAAGTCCAGTCCCATGACATTGACGGGTTTTTGGCTAATTTCCGGGTAGACCAGTTTTGACAAGCCTGAAACATAGGCCGCATTCATCAGCTTAAGCGTCACTTCGTGGGCGGTCTCCGGGTCCAGAGAAAATAATAACGGGCGTAGTAAGGGATAAAGGTTCATGGGCATGGCTGTGTAGTAGGGGTGACCGGTCGGCCGCCCGTTAAAAATCAATGTTCGCTGGTTAATTGGTAAGGCTCCGGAGCTACCTGCGGCGTGCGCTCCAGAACAAGGTCGGTCAGCAGTTGCGCTGAGGCCGGCCCCATCGCCAGGCCGTTCCTAAAATGACCTGCATTGATAAATAAATTGCCGACCTCGGGGTGCCTGTCGATGTAAGGTATGCCGTGTTCTGTGCCCGGCCTTAGCCCAGCCCAGTGGTTAATGACTGGAAAGCTTTTAAGCGATGGCAGCAAGTTTACGGCAAATGCATGCAAACGATCTCTGGCTTCTTCTGTAGTGGCCTTATCGAAGTCATCTTGTTCTACCGTGCTGCCTGCCAGTATTTTGCCGTCACGTCGCGGAATCAGGTATTGGTCATCATCCAGCACCATGTGGCTCAGTGTATCCGGTTGGGCATCGAACAACAGCATTTGCCCTTTAACGGGCTTTATTTTCGGGACATCTGCGATGGCGGCGGGAAAGAACTGCTGAAATAAACGACCGGTCCAGGCGCCCGCAGCAATAACCAACTGATTGACGGCGAACTGGCCGGACGTGGTATTGATTGCCGTAATACGGTTTTTATCGAACTTAATAGACGTTAACTCGCAATGCTCGATTAGCGTAACACCCTTGTTAATCAGGTCTTGTTTTAATGATTTAATCAGTCTTGGATTTCGCACTTGGGCAATCCCGGGCAACCAAAGCGGCTGGTCTGGGATTGTGTTAAGCATGTCAAAAAAGTCTGCGCCGGCAGCCCGGTATAAAATATCGTTAGCGTCACACCAGTTAACAGCCGCAGCAATGTCAGGATTTTTAACGATCAGTAAGCCGCAGGGATTCCACTCCGGGTCTATCTGCGTTTCGGTGCTCAGTTGCGAAGCCAAGGATGGATACAGTTTCAGGCTTTGTAACACCAGACGAGTAATTGCGTCCGGTTGTCGCCAAGGATAAAGCGGCAGCAAAATGCCGCCGCCCGCCCAGGATGACTCCAGGCCCAGGCCATTTTTTTCAATAAGCGTAACGGTAGCGCCAGCCTTAATAAATTCACGGGCAGTCAGCAAGCCGATAACGCCGCCGCCAACGATAGTAATATCCGGGATTTTGGTCATGTGTATGGTTAAAAGATTAATGCAAAATAAATATTCATGTAGATGGGGTAATGCTAATTATAACTGGCCGCAGCCGTGACCGACTTTTTCTTAGCAAGCTAATTGACCGGTCAAGCTCATGTAAATTATTAAACCCAACACATAGGTTATGACCTGTGCATGAGTGGCAGTTAAGAATGGGTAGTGTTAATTCAGTAAAGCGCGACTACTTAAATTCGCAAGGATTTTGCCATATTGCTCAGCATTAAATTCATTTTATTTGCTGCAAAGAATTGTTAAAAGTCTTTATCCGAGCTTTGGATGTCTAGGTTGGAGAATATGTTGTTTTTTATGTACAACATAATGATGCAAGTTAAGAATATTCTTTTACTCATTGAAAAATAAGGATAAATTAATATTAAAAAAATGTCTTAAAAACTTGTAGGTATTTAATTTAGCTGCTACTATTGTTCCTGGAAGATTGGCTTTGTTGCATTAAAGCAAATTTCTGTAAAATAACAACCTCATGAGGGGGATTAATGAATAATAAAACTAAACTAGCGCTGGGCATTGCAACCGCAACATTAACAATGGCCGGCGTATTGGTATCTCCACAAGCTGCCGCTGGTTCAAAAGCGCAGCATCACGCTGAAGTGGCTGGTGTGAGCAGCAAAGTTGATGCATTAGAAGCTCAGCTGCAAGCCATGCAATCTGAAATCAGCCGTTTAAGAGCTGAAGCAAACCGTCCGCGCACTAGCGGCGCAGAGTCTGCAAAAGTACAAGAGCTGGATCAGTGGATGAATTCGGTTAAAAGTAAGCCTGTAAAAGAATATGCGAAAGACCATCAGGTTGCTGTTCGTGGCGGCTGGATGCATTTAAACGATAACCGCGGCTCGACTACAGGTGTTGCAGGTTCTGGTCTTGGCACTGATCTTTTGACCAGTGAAACTGATAAGGATGCATTCTATTACGGTGGCGCTTTCGACTTCAATATTAACAATGATCTGTTCGGCTTGATGGATCATACCTCTTTCGGTATTGAATTGGGTGTTGAGTATGCTGAAATACAAGACAAAAGAGTAAACGGTTTAGGAACCGCTCTTACTGCTCTTCATGGAACTCCATCATTGCAAAGTGTGACTGTTAACCAATTAAAACTGAGCGCATCACCAAAAATCAGATTCATGCATGGCAGCAAATTAAGGCCGTGGTTGATTCCAGTTGGTTTAGACATCAACATCATCAGCCCTCCATCTGATGCGATTACCGTTATGAATACTGGCATGCAGTTCGGTACTGGTGTGGATTATGAATTGTTTAGAGGCATCGTAATCGGTGCTGACGGCCGTTACCATCACTCGTTTGATGACATCGACGGCGTTGATACTGACGGCTTCACATTGGGCGGTTCGGTCGGTTTCAAGTTCTAAGCTTAAACACTTAGCGAAACCCGAAAAGGGAGGGAAAATACCCTCCCTTTTTTTATGTCCGAAAGAATTAAAAGAGGTGCAGAGCAGATGCTCAAGGTAAAATAGCGTTTTTTCCGGGTCTTGCCGGAAAATAAATCAAATTTGATGCTATAAGCCATGAAAACCCTTTATCCTGAAATTCAGCCCTATCAAACGTTTTTCCTCGAAACCGGCAGCCAACACGCGGTGTATGTGGAGCAAAGCGGCAATTCTGACGGCATTCCGGTCATTTTTCTGCACGGCGGGCCATGTTCAGGCACCAAACCCGATCATCGGCGTTTTTTTAATCCCGAGCTTTATCGCATTATTCTGTTCGATCAGCGCGGCTGTGGTCAGTCATTGCCATTTGGCGAGCTGGAAAACAATACCACTCAGGACTTAATCGACGATATGGAACGTATCCGTAACCACTTGGCTATTGAGCAATGGCTGGTGTTTGGCGGGTCGTGGGGCGGGGCGTTGGCTTTGCTGTATGCCTGTCAGCATAAAGAGAAGGTAATGGGTTTGATTCTTCGCGCGGTATTTTTGGCGCGGCAGCAGGATTTGGATTGGTTTGCCAAAGAGGGCGCAAACAGGATTTATCCTGAGCAATGGCAAAGGCTGATTGAAAGCGTTCCGGGGCAGAGTCGGGGCAATCTGGTGCAAGGGCTATGCGATGTGTTATGGGGTGAAGACGAGGTGGCGCAAAGGCGCGCTGCCAAGGAATGGATAGCCTGGGGTTCGCAAGTGTGTTTAGGCAACGATTATCAGCCGAGCTCAAAAGGCGAGCATGCCACGGAGAAGACGGTTAAACAGGCGCGCATGGAATTGCATTATGCCAAGCATCATTATTTTATTAACGACTGCACGAACGTAGGAGGTACGACTCCACGGATGGAGGAGGTAGAGCAATGCAGGGAGCAATTGCCGACGACTCCACGGATGGAGGAGGTAGAGCAATGCAGGGAGCAATTGCCGACGACTCCACGGATGGAGGAGGTAGAGCAATGCAGGGAGCAATTGCCGAGAGCACCAACAGTAGACGCTTTAGGCGACGCAGGAGCTGTTGCCGAGGAAAACCGGATCCTGGACAGCTGTGGCGCTCTGGATAAAATCCCGACAGTTATCATTCATGGACGCCATGATTTTGTTTGTCCGATGGAGGCAGGCTACAGCCTGCATAAAGCGCTGCCGAACGCTGAATACATCGTACTGCCAAAGGCTGGACATATTGCTCAGGGCGAGGAAATGATCAATGCGTTAGTAGCTGCAACCGACAAGTTTGCAAGGCACGATGACAATAACCAAAATCAGCTTTAATTCATATTCAACTGTCCCATAAAGCCGTAAATGCTTTATCATTATGCAGTTTGTAAGCCTTCCAGGGTAAACTCGTTTGAAACGCTGAACTTGAGCGGATCGAACATATTTTTATACAGATAAATGAAATTAGATGATGAAAAGCTCCGGGAATTGGGCTTAGCTGTTATTCAGGTGGAAACACAGGCAATTGCCGCATTGGCCGACCAAATTAATGATGATTTTGCGATTGCCTGCAAGTTGATGTTCAATTGTAAAGGTCGTGTTGTGGTTACCGGCATGGGCAAATCAGGGCATATTGCCGGTAAAATTGCCGCGACCTTGGCCAGTACCGGAACACCTGCTTTTTTTGTGCATTCCGGCGAAGCCAGTCATGGCGATTTGGGTATGATTACCCGGCAAGACGTCGTGCTGGCGCTGTCAAATTCCGGTGAAACCGAGGAAGTTTTAACGATCTTGCCGATCATTAAACGGCTGGGTGTACCGTTAATAGCCATGACCGGAAACCCGCTGTCAACGCTGGCCAAGTTTGCCACCATTCATATCAACGTGGCTGTTGAGCAAGAGGCTTGTCCGCTGGGACTCGCGCCTACTTCCAGCACCACGGCGGCATTGGTGATGGGGGATGCGCTGGCGGTTTCCTTGCTCGAAGCGCGCGGTTTTACCCGTGATGATTTTGCCTTGTCTCATCCCGGCGGCAGTTTGGGCAAACGACTATTATTGATGGTCGGCGATATTATGCATGCCGATGAAAAAGTGCCATCGGTATTGGAGTCTGCGCTTATCAGTCACGCCTTGCTGGAAATGACCGAAAAAAAATTGGGCATGACGGCGATTGTCGATGCGGATAATCGCGTCACCGGTATTTTTACCGATGGTGATTTGCGACGGATGCTGAGCAGAAATCTTGACGTGCACAAGACTTCTATTGCTGAAGTCATGACCCCGAATTGTTCGGTTATTTCTGCGGATATCTTAGCGGCTGAAGCCATGCAAATTATGGAGCGAAAAAAAATTAACGCGTTAATTGTTGTTGATGATCAGCAAAGAGCGATAGGGGCGTTGAATATGCATGACCTGGTCCGGGCGGGAATCGTATGATGACGGATATACAAAATAAGCTGGCTATTCTGGAAAAGGCCAAGAAGCTCAAATTGCTGATTCTCGATGTGGATGGCGTATTGACGGATGGCCGGTTGTTTTTCGATAGTGAAGGCAACGAATACAAGTCATTCCACTCGCGGGACGGCCACGGTATCAAGCTGTTGCGGCAGACGGGGGTCGAGGTCGCTGTTATTTCCGGGCGTAAGTCAACTTCGGTTGCACTGCGCATGAAAAGCCTGGGTATTGAACATGTATATCAGGGCCATGAAAATAAAGTCGCCGCGTTTAATGAAGTTATTAAAAAAGTAGGCATAACACCCGAGCAGGCGGCATTCGCCGGCGATGATCTGTTGGATTTGCCTATCATGATGAGAGTGGGACTGGCAATTGCGGTGAATGATGCCAACTTTGCTGTCAAGCAGCGCGCCGATTGGTGCACGACATTGCCCGGGGGGCTGGGTGCTGTCAGGGAAGTCTGTGATTTGATTATGCAGGCGCAAGGGAGTTTTGATGAAGTCTTGAATGCTTACCTGGCCTGCTAGAGTGAAGTGAAATGACCAGGCTAAATGGGAACTACAGTTATGTGTACCTGATTATTATCGCGGTAATGAGCTGGTGGCTGATTAAATTGACCGGCTCGGATGAGATGGGTCGTGTAGCGGTTCCTGCCCACAGTCCTGATTATTTCAGCAAAGGTTATACGAAATGGGAAATGAGTGAGTTTGGCAAACCGAAAAGTAAATTGATTGCCGATGAAATGATTCATTACAGTGATGACAGCACCACGCATATGGTAAATCCATTAATGTTTTTTTATAACGACAGAACACCGCCCTGGGTAATTAAGTCAGAAACCGGTATTTTGTCGGCTGATGGCAAGGATTTGTTGTTAAACGGCAAGGTTTATGTCGACAGGGCGTCTGCTGAGGGTGTCAGGGAGCTTAAAATTCATACCTTCAATTTAAAAGTAAAGCCGGAAACCAGTTATGCGGAAACGGATGAGTGGGCGGAATTAATCAGCTTGCCAAATTGGACGACAGGAGTTGGCATGAAGCTGACTTTTGTGGACCCGATTCATCTGGAATTGCTCTCTAATGTAAAGGGTAACTATGAAACAAAATAAAAGTCTTCGCAGCCTTATGTTACGCGGAAGCAGCTGCTGTTTATTGTTATTAGCGCTTTATAGTGCCGGTGTTTGCGCGTTGGAAAGCGATGCCGACCAGCCGATAATCATCGATTCCAATACGGCGACGTATGATGATGTCAAAGCCACCAGTATCTATACAGGTAATGTGATCTCAATTCAGGGCAGTATTCGAGTGAACTCGGATAAGCTGGTGGTTTATTTTATAAACGGTGAAGCTGATAAACTGGTTTTTACCGGCACCCCTGCAAAATTCAAGCAAACACCTAATGAAGGAGCCCAGGATATAACCGGCGAGGCGTTAACAGGTGAATATTATCCTAAAAAGAATTTGTTGATTTTGATTGATAAGGCTACTGTCTGGCGAGAAAGCGGGGCTTACTCCAGCGATTTTATTGAATACGATCTGAGAACTTCGCTGGTTAAAGCGGGGGAAAAAGAATCGGCTAGCAAACGCGTCCATGTCATATTGCAGCCAAAATCTAAAGAACAGCCAGCGGCAGGGCAACCGGCTTCGAAGGAAAATGGCAAATGATGGGACGCAGTGCTAAGGGTATGAAGTGCAGGGTACAAGGTACCGGTCAATATTCTTTTTATTTTTCATCGTCTACTCTTTAAATATGACCAGACTAGCGGCAAAACAGCTGATTAAGAATTACAATAAACGTAATGTGGTTAACGGTGTTTCATTGCACGTTGATACCGGCGAAGTTGTTGGTTTGCTCGGTCCTAACGGTGCGGGAAAAACCACCAGTTTTTACATGATGGTTGGCCTGATTAAAGCCGATGAAGGTGAAATTACACTGGATTCACAAGTTATCACACATCATCCCATGCATTTGAGGGCGCAATTAGGAATAGGCTATTTGCCTCAGGAGCCCTCGGTTTTTCGAAAACTGAGTGTGGCTGATAATTTGCGTGCGGTTTTGCAAATCCGCTCTGATTTAACTCAAGGGCAGGCTGAGTTAGTTATTGACGAGTTGTTAGAGGAATTTCATATTACCCATTTACGCGACCAAATTGCCTTGGGCTTGTCGGGCGGTGAACGACGGCGTGCTGAAATTGCCAGGGCATTGGCCACTAACCCCCAGTTTATATTGCTGGACGAGCCTTTTGCCGGGGTTGATCCGATATCCGTAGATGATATAAAAAAGATTATTGAGCATTTGAAATATCGCGGTATCGGCGTATTAATTACCGAACATAATGTCAGGGAAACACTAGGCATTTGTGATCGTGCGTATATACTTAACGATGGCAGAGTGATTGCCGAAGGTGGTGCGCAAGCTATCGTTGCCAATAAGGAAGTGCGTAAAGTTTATTTAGGCGATAACTTTAGTCTCTAATGATGCAAGTTCTTGTAATTGTCTAAAATAGAGTAATCCAGGGGGCGACCCCTACTAAACTGTGTAATTGAATGAAACAATCCTTACATCTTCGACTGGGTCAACAATTGGCGATGACGCCGCAATTGCAGCAGGCGATCAAGTTGTTGCAGATGTCGACATTAGAGTTGCAGCAGGAAATCCAACAGGCTCTTGAGTCTAATATGATGTTGGAAGTGAGTGAGGAAGAAAGCACTGTTCAGGAAGCCGAAATAACGCCCGATAAAAAAATTGATAATTCGGATTCTCTGACCAGCCAAGGCTCGCAAACAGAAATTCCGGATGAACTGCCCATTGATTCTTCTTGGGACGATGTTTATGAGTATGCCATGGAGGCCGGCGCTAATTCTTCTGAAACGGTTGAATTTGAAACGCAGCGCAGTAAATCATCAACCTTGCTGGATCATTTATTATGGCAACTGGAATTGACCTCGTTCTCAGAGCGGGATCATGCCATTGCGATGGCTATTATTGATTCGATTAATGAGGATGGCTATCTGATCAGCAGTCTCGAAGAAATTTTCCAGGGATTGCAGAGCCAATTAGATGATCTGGACTTCGATGAAGTGAACGCGGTACTGCATAGGATACAAAATTTTGACCCGGCCGGCGTAGCAGCCATTGATCTAAAAGATTGCTTGAAATTACAGTTACAGCAGTTGCCAGAGGCTACGCCTTATAAAGAAGAGGCGCTGACTCTTGTTATCCGGTATTTGGACTTATTGGCTACGCATGAGCAGTCAAAACTCATGCGTAAGCTGGGTGTAACAGAGCGGCAACTGGATGAGGTGGTGGCGTTAATCAGAACCTTGGATCCCAAGCCGGGCGCGCAGATACAAGATTCGGATTCCGAGTATGTTATTCCTGATGTTTACGTCGTTAAACAAAACGGTACATGGCGAGTCAACCTGAATCCTGACATAGCGCCTAAATTGCGTATCAACCCTTTTTATTCAGGCATGATAAAAAGAGCGGATAACAGCAAGGATAATACTTGTATGAAAGATCATTTGCAGGAAGCCAGATGGTTTATTAAAAGTCTTCAGAGCCGCAACGATACCTTGTTGCGTGTCGCCCAGTGCATCGTGGAAAAGCAGGTCGGATTTCTTGAACATGGTTCCATAGCCATGAAGTCGATGGTATTGAGGGATATTGCTGAAGAGCTGGAATTACACGAGTCAACCATATCCAGAGTGACTACGCAGAAATTTATGCATACTCCCAATGGTATTGTCGAATTTAAGTATTTTTTTTCCAGTCATGTTTCAACAGAAGGAGGAGGAGAGTGCTCATCTACAGCCATAAGGGCATTTATTAAAGAGCTAATCAGCAATGAAAATCTAGCAAAACCGTTAAGTGATAGTAAAATAGCCGAGCTATTAAAAGAAAAAGGCATTAATGTTGCTAGAAGGACAATTGCCAAGTATCGTGAAGCGATGCTTATTTCATCATCAAGTCAGCGTAGGCGTATTTTATAACGTCACTGATAAAGATTATTCATCATTAAGGAGTTTATCTCATGCAAGTCATCGTAACAGGCCACCATCTTGAAGTAACCGACGCTTTAAAAGCACACACCGATTCAAAATTTGAAAAGTTAGCACGTCATTTTGACAATGTTACCGATGTGCATGTCATTTTAAGCGTGGAAAAGTTAATTCAAAAGGCTGAGGCAACGCTACAGTTGAGTGGCGCTAAGCTGTTTGCCGAAGATCATCAGGAAGATATGTATGTGGCTATAGATAACATGGTTGATAAGCTGGATCGTCAGATTATCAAGCATAAAGAAAAAACCGGGCAGCATAGATAAGGTAAACGGCTCAGAGCGAAAGAAGTGAAGATCATGACGATACGGGGTACTTCGTTCCATACAAAACCTGCATTCTCCGCATTCCTGTGGATTGTATAGTAAGTATGATCCCCAGGGATGGGGAAGGATCATGTCTGAAACGGCATCGAGGGCGGTGTCTATCGCAGCTCTCTGGAACGATTGATCCTTGAGCGTCCCATTATGAAATTAATAATCGTTAGCGGTCTTTCCGGGTCGGGTAAAAGTATCGCTTTAGATACATTGGAAGATTGCGGCTTTTACTGTATCGATAATCTGCCTGTGACATTGCTGGAAGATTTTATTAGCCATGTCATGCTGGTGGATAAGAAAACTTATGCAAAAACGGCAATTGGGATTGATGCCAGGAATCAGAGCGAAAGCCTGGCCAATTTTTCAGAAAGCCTGGAGCTAATACGCAATAAACAGATTGATTGCGAAATTATCTTTATGCAGGCTGAAGAGTCTACCTTGTTGAAGCGGTACAGCGAAACAAGGCGGCGGCATCCGTTAACGGATTCGAATGTGCCGCTAAGAGAAGCTTTAAAAATTGAAAAGGAAATGCTGACGCCGATTGCCCGGCATGCCAGCGTCGTCATTGATACCAGTCGGACTCATTACCATGAGTTGCGCGAACTTATCAGGGATCAAGTCGGAGAAAGGGATGTCAGGCATATCTCTTTGCAATTTCAATCGTTTGGCTACAAACATGGCGTTCCGCTGGATGCCGATTTTGTATTTGATGCCCGCAGTTTGCCAAACCCTTATTGGATTCCGGAATTGCGCGGGTTAACAGGAAAAGATAAGCCGGTCATTGATTTTCTTAATGAACAAGAACTGGTTGCCGAGCTTTTTAAGGATATTACGGATTTTCTTGAGCGCTGGATCCCCCGGTTTGAGGCCGAAGGGCGCAGTTATTTGACAGTGGCTATAGGATGTACAGGTGGTCAGCATCGCTCGGTTTATCTGGTGGATGCTTTCGCCAAGCAGTTCAAAGGCCCTTTCTTAAACGTAATTGTCCGCCACCGGGAATTACAATAAGTTTATTTTGGAAGCGGTTTACCAATCCAAAATAATATCATCATGGTAGTGTAGAGACGTTGGACTACAACGTCTCTACAGCAGATTTATTTTAGCGATAGCGTTTCAGTCCGGCCTACCATCTCAATAGACAGCTTGCCTTCCTTGCTCAGCCAACCGATGGCGCGCTGAGCATCATTTTTACTGATACCTGTTTCAGTAGTGACTTTATTTACACTGGATGGGCCGTTCTTATCTAAATATTTCCAGACTATTCCTGCTGCTTCACCGATTGTATTGGACATAGATCACCTTTAGCTTGGATTGTTGTGTTAAGAAGTTTTGGTTGGGTGGTCGGGAAGCACGATATTCAATTCCAGCGTTTCCTGAGTGTCATTTTGTTCAAAGTTAACGGATATGGCATCTTGGTCTACGTTAACGTATTTGCGTATGACTTCCAGCAATTCTTTTTGCAATTGGGGAAGATAAGAAGGCTGGTTTCTGGACGTGCGCTCGTGAGCAACCAGAATTTGCAGTCTTTCCTTGGCAAGCGATGCCGAACTGGCTTTAGATATCCTAAAATAATCCAGTAAACTCATTATCTACCCCCGAAAAGCTTCCCAAACAGGCCTTTCTTCTCATCAATGAAGCGATGGGGTCTATCTTCGCCCAAATAGCGGGCAACAATATCCGCATAGGCTTGGCCTGCATCGCTTTTTTCGTCAAGAATAACGGGTGTGCCTGAGTTTGATGCATTTAATACCGATTTTGATTCAGGAATAACGCCGAGTAAATGCAATGATAAAATTTCCTGTACGTCATCCACGCTCAGCATTTCGCCTAACTTCACTCTATCCGGCGAGTAGCGCGACAGCAACAGGTATTCCTTAATAGGTTCTTCGCTTTGTTCGGCTCTGCGTGACTTGCTTGATAAGATACCTAGCATGCGGTCAGAATCCCGCACTGAAGAGACTTCAGGGTTAGTTACAATAAACGCGTCGTCGGCAAAATACATCGCCAAATGAGCGCCTTTTTCAATGCCGGCCGGAGAGTCGCAGACGATGTACTTAAATTCTTTTTTGAGCTCATCCAAAATTTTGCCTACGCCCTCCTGGGTCAGGGCGTCTTTATCGCGAGTTTGCGATGCCGGCAGGATGTACAGCTGATTGCAGTTTTTATCGCGTATCAATGCCTGGTTAAGAGTCGCCTCGCCGTTGATGACATTGACAAAATCATAAACAACGCGGCGCTCGCAGCCCATGATTAAATCCAGATTACGCAAGCCCACATCAAAATCGATGACCGCTGTCTTGTGGCCTTTTTTTGCAAGCCCCATGGCAATAGCGGCGCTTGTAGTTGTTTTACCAACGCCACCTTTACCCGATGTTACGACTATGATTCGTGCCACAAATTTTTCCTCCAAAGAGCAATGTAAGTTAAATATCTTTAATAACTAAAGTATGGTTTTGTAAATAGATCTGTACGGGCTGGTTGAGAACGGCGCCGTTCAAATCTTCGCTGATCTTGTAGTTCCCGGCAATTGAAATAAGCTCAGCCTGTAAATCGGAACAGAAAATACGCGCTTCCGTATTGCCTTGCACGCCCGCCAGGGCGCGTCCACGTAGTGAGCCGTAGACATGGATATTACCTTCGGCCAGGATTTCAGCCCCGGCACTGACTTGAGCTAAAATGATTAAATCGCCGGCGGCATAAATGCGTTGGCCGGAACGGACAGGCTGGGTAAGCAGCACCGTGGATGCAGCAACAGTTTGCGGCTCCGGATCCGCTTCAGGTTTGGGAGCTTGTTGCTTTTTCGATCCGGAAGTTGCCGCAGTGCTCGCCACACCCGTTCCCGACTGGCTTGCGGCATGCGCACCATCTCTGGCGCTATGGCCGGGATGTGTGGGGATTCCTAGTTCCAACGCCTGTTGGTTCTGTTGTGCAACACCGCCGCGTATTCCTATCGGCAATAAGCCCAGCTTGCGGATCATGTTGGTGAGACTGGCGACATCAATGTCGAGATCGAGACTGTTTAGTTCCTGCAAGTCAAACACCAACGGCGAATTTTTGAAAAATTCAGGCGCCAAACGGATTTTTTCTTGTAATTGCTGTTCGATAGTAATGATATCGTTGCTGGCTAAAACCAAGACAGGCACGGAAAAAGTGCTGCTTTTAAATTCCAATACCGGTAAGTGATGAATGTTCTGTTGAGAGTCTGTTGACATCCGTTAAATCTGGCTAGTCAGGAAGTGCATTGATTCTAACATTGCTGGTAAAAAAAATCATTTTTACAATGTTGATAAATAGTTTCTTCAATAGGTTGAAGCGCTTTTAAGATAAGCGCTTGGGATTAAAGCTTTCCGTAACGCTCTGCCTTTGAGTATTTCAAGAAGGTATATTTTGTCTTAATGCCGGCAGATGGGCTGGCGTTGGCTGTAAAAGGGATTTTAAAAATGGTCTTGGTTGTCAAAACCATCTGTTTTATAAGGTGTTTATTGTTTCGGTGATGCGGCCCAAGCTTGCAATCTTCGGCGTTATCCTTTAACTTACAAATATATCCGTAAAGGCTAGGGGTGCTTTCTTGTTTCCGTGCGTTATATAGGAACAAGAAGGCTGAGAAAAACCCTTTGAACCTGACCCCGGCTAATACCGGCGTAGGAAAGCCGTGACTTCCCTGCGCCATATTGTTTTATTGTTGGAGATAACATGAGCGCTGTCCTTAAAGAAATTACGTCGGCTGAAGCCAGTAGCGTAAAGATTGATTCCTACCCCGCATCGGAAAAAATATATGTTCAAGGCAGCCGCCCTGACATACAAGTCCCCATGCGCAAAATTACTTTATCCGATACTCCGCTGCATTTTGGCGCGGAAAAAGGCGCAGAAAAAAATCCGCAGCTTTATGTTTACGATACCTCGGGGGTTTATACCGATCCCAATGTTGAAGTCGACTTAAAAAAAGGCCTTGGCGCCATTCGTTCTGCCTGGATTGCAGAGAGAAACGATACCGAAGAATTGTCCGGTCCCAGTTCGGAATACGGCCGTCAGCGTCTTGAAGATCCCGCGACCGCCGAGCTGCGTTTTGAGCATATCCGCAAACCGCGTAAAGCTAAAGCGGGAAAAAATGTGTCGCAAATGCACTATGCAAGACAGGGCATTATCACGCCGGAGATGGAATTCATCGCCATCCGTGAAAACCAAAAAATGGAAGAAATGCGCCATTTATGGAAAGACCAGCATCCCGGCGATTCTTTCGGTGCATCCATTCCGGATGTTATTACGCCTGAATTTGTCCGTGACGAAGTGGCCAGAGGCCGGGCGATTATTCCTTGCAACATTAACCATCCCGAACTGGAGCCGATGATTATCGGTCGTAACTTCCTGGTTAAAATCAACGGCAATTTGGGTAACTCGGCGGTGACTTCGTCTATCGAGGAAGAAGTCGAAAAAATGCTTTGGGGCATCCGTTGGGGCGGCGACACCATCATGGATTTGTCCACCGGTAAAAACATCCACGAAACCCGCGAGTGGATTTTGCGCAATTCTCCTGTGCCTATCGGTACTGTGCCTATTTATCAGGCTTTGGAAAAAGTTAACGGCAAAGCCGAAGACCTGACTTGGGAAATTTTCCGAGACACTTTAATCGAACAAGCCGAGCAGGGCGTGGATTATTTTACGATTCATGCCGGGGTGCGCTTGCATCATGTGCCGTTAACTGCAAAGCGCATGACCGGTATCGTATCGCGCGGCGGTTCGATCATGGCGAAATGGTGTCTGGCGCATCATACCGAAAGTTTCTTGTACACGCATTTTGAAGAAATCTGCGAAATCATGAAAGCTTACGATGTGGCCTTCTCATTAGGCGACGGCCTGCGTCCAGGCTCAATCTATGACGCCAACGACGCCGCACAATTCGGCGAACTGGAAACTTTGGGCGAACTGACCAAAATCGCCTGGAAGCATGACGTGCAAACCATGATCGAAGGCCCAGGACACGTGCCGTTACACATGATCAAGGTCAACATGGACAAGCAACTGGAAGAATGCGGCGAAGCGCCATTCTATACCTTAGGCCCGCTGACCACCGACATTGCGCCCGGTTACGACCATATTACCTCGGCGATAGGCGCGGCCAATATCGGCTGGTACGGTTGTGCAATGCTTTGCTACGTGACTCAAAAAGAGCATTTGGGCTTGCCGAACAAGCAGGATGTCCGTGAAGGTATCGTGACTTATAAAATCGCCGCCCATGCAGCCGACTTGGCAAAAGGCCATCCCGGCGCGCAGGCGCGCGATAACGCAATGTCCAAAGCGCGCTTTGAATTCCGTTGGGAAGATCAATTCAATATCGGCCTGGATCCTGAAAAAGCCCGTGAATTTCATGATGAAACCTTGCCTAAAGAGTCCGCCAAAGTTGCGCATTTTTGCTCTATGTGCGGCCCGCATTTCTGCTCGATGAAAATCAGTCAGGATGTGCGCGATTATGCGGCGGAAAAAGGCATCCAAGAAGAAGAGGCTTTGTTAAAAGGCATGGATGAAAAATCCAAACAGTTCCTTGAAGAAGGCGCCGATATTTACCATAAAGTTTAGCACTAGAGCCCTTTTCTTTTGGAAAGGGCTTTTTTATTGTTTTCTTCTCTATAACCCTCGCTTGGCGCATCGTCATATTGTGCCTGCGCAGGGTTTTTCATTTGGTAGAAGAAGGAATTCATATACACTTATCCAAAATCAATAATTATCAAAATTTAAGGCAAACACAATGGGCGCTTATCAACATATTTTATTGTCCGTAGATTATGGCGAACATAGCGAAGCGGTTGCCCAACGAGCGAAAGCTTTGGCTGAAAAATACCAGGCTAAATTAAGCATTATTCACGTACTGGATAACATTCCGATGCCGGATACCGGGTACGGCGCAGTGATTTCGTTAACGGAAGATTCGGGTTACGAGTTGCTTGAAGCGGAGAAAACACGGTTGATGCAGGTTGGCGATCAATTAGGCGTCGCCCCAGCTAACCGTTGGCTAATCTGGGGATCGCCCAAACAGGAGATTGTCCGGCTTGCCGGGCAGGAGCGGATCGATTTGATTGTCGTCGGTTCCCATGGACGGCATGGGCTGGCGCTATTATTGGGATCAACCGCAAATAGCGTACTGCATTACGCCGGGTGCGATGTCTTAGCGGTTCGGCTGCGGAACGGCTAATTTTAAAACCTGTAATTTTTGTGCGGGCTGGACTGGATCAGATCAAAGATCACAAAAGCAAAAGATGATCAAATAGAATTCCATTGTTAGAAATATTGTTCAAAGTCTGCCGTCGAAGCATGGCCGGTTATCACCAACATTAATAAACTTAATTACATAACTCCATCATGTTTAATAATCTCACCATTAAAATCCGCTTGCTTTTGATTGTCACTTTTTCGGCTGTGCTGGCGATTACCCTGAGCGCGATGGGCTTGGTTGGCATGCAAAAATCTAATGCCGGGCTACAAACCGTTTATCTCGATAGAGCGGTTCCTTTAGCAGATCTTTCTGAAATTAAGGCAAAGCAACTTGATACTCGCCTGAAAATTGCACATGCCCTTGTTTTTGCGGATGAAAGAGATCGGAATCTAAAGATAATAAATGGCAATACTGCGATTACCAACACACTATGGGATGCCTACATACAAACTTATCTTACGAATGAAGAAAAAGTACTCGTGGATGAATTTACTAATGTTAGAGCCAAGTATCTTTCTGAGGGTTTAAATCCCGCTATTGAGTTGATCAAAGCGGGCGACAAGGAAAAACTGGCAGCCCATATCCGTGAAAAAATGCGTCCTATCAATCTCGCTGTTCTTGAAAGTATTGATGCTTTAATAAAGTTACAAAAAGATGTCGCGAAACAAGAATATGACGCTGCTCAAAGTCGTCATCAATTACTATTGAATGTTGGAATAGCCATCGTTGTTCTCGGCGTGACAATCCTGGGTTTGATTGGAATCCTGTTGACTCGTAGCCTTTCCGGATCATTGAAATCTGCACAGCAGGTGGCTGCGGCTATTGCAGCCGGTGACTTGAGCTCCAGCATTGATGTTGAGAAAACAGATGAAATAGGTGAGTTGTTGCGTTCGATGAAGCTTATGCAGGATTCGATTAATAATTTTGTCTTGGCCCAAGGCGGCATGGCGAAAAAACATGCCGAAGGTTGGATCCATGAACATATCGATGCCAGCCAGTTCCCGGGCACCTACGGCAAGATGGCGAAAGAGCTTAATGGACTGGTGGCGAGTCACGTTGCAGTAAAAATGCAAGTCGTCGATATTGTCGGTCAATATGCCAAAGGTGATTTTTCCAGGGATATAGATAGTATGCCAGGAGATAAAGCCAAGGTATCAGCCGCTGTAACGAGCGTTAAAACAGCCTTGCTCGCAGTGAGCAGCGAAATTAAAGACATGGTGGAAGCTGGGGTTCAAGGCGATTTTTCGTGTCGTGTTGATACCGGCAGCTTCGAGTTTATGTTTAAAGATATTTTGGATGGTCTTAACAGGTTAAGCGAAACCTGTGATGCAGGCTTTGGCGATGTTGAACGTGTCGCCAAAGCCCTGGCTCAAGGCGATTTAACGCAAACGATCAGCAAAGATTATCCCGGCACTTTTGGCCAAGTTAAGGAAGCTGTCAATGTCACGGTGGAAAACCTCAAGGACATGCTTGGCAAGATTCAGGACGCTTCTAATACCATCAGTACTGCGTCTAAAGAAATTGCTGCGGGTAACAATGACCTGTCTCATCGCACTGAAGAACAGGCTGCCAGCTTGGAAGAAACCGCCGCTAGTATGGAACAGCTGACCTCCACTGTTCAGCAGAACAGCCATAATGCCAAACATGCCAATCGGCTTGCTGTCGGCGCAACTGGCATCGCAGGCCAAGGCGTCAAAGTGGTTAACGACGTGATTGCGACAATGGCAGACATCAATGAATCGTCCCGGAAGATTGAGGATATCATCTCCGTAATCGACAGTATCGCGTTCCAGACCAATATCCTGGCACTGAACGCGGCTGTGGAAGCGGCCCGTGCCGGTGAACAGGGCCGGGGCTTTGCGGTGGTGGCCGTCGAGGTGCGTAACTTGGCGCAACGCGCTGCTGCGGCAGCCGCCGAAATCAAAGGCCTGATTGGTGATTCGGTAGAAAAGGTTGAAGACGGCACCAAGCTGGTTGCCCAGGCAGGGAAAACCATGGAAGAAATCGTGAGTTCCATTCGCGGCGTGACGGCCATCATGTCCGAAATCAGTGCCGCCTCAGTTGAGCAAACGTCCGGCATCGAGCAAGTCAATCAAGCCATCACGCAAATGGATGATGCAACCCAGCAAAATGCCGCATTGGTTGAGCAAGCCGCAGCTGCGGCAGAATCGCTGGAGGAACAAACGCAAAGTCTGGCAGTTACAGCGTCGCACTTTAAATTGGATGACAATTCGCACGGTTTTGCTGGGTCTTTTAATGCTGATCCGGTCCGTATCGTTAATCAAGCCAACATGAAAAGTGCACCTGTCGAGAAAGCGCCTTATCAAAATATATCCCTGCCAAGCAATGTCGGCATAGACTTGGATAACGCGCTTGATAAACATTCTGAGTGGAAAGTAAAACTACGTACCGCCATATCAAAAGGCGAAGAAATGGATGCAGCAACGATATCAAGAGATGATTGCTGTGATTTCGGTAAGTGGCTACATGGCGATATTAAATCTTATCTTGCCCATCAGCCGAGTTATGCGGAATGTGTAACCAAGCATGCGACCTTTCATATCGAGGCTGGAAAAGTCGCTAACATGATCAATGCAAAAAAATTCAGCGAGGCGGAAGTTATGTTGGGCAACGGATCCCCGTTCGCTTCAGCCTCAAGCGCAGTCGGAGTTGCAATTATGCGTTTGAAAAAATATTTCAGAGCTCCGGCAAGAGCGGCTGTTGCCAAGCCAAAAAATCAAACAGTGACTGCAAATGCTGATGAGTGGCAAGAGTTTTAGTGAGTGTGTTTGGGGCGACCAGAGATGGACGCCCCGCTTTGTTTGACCTATTTTTTGCTTAAGGCTTGTTTTGCCTGATCCCATAAAGCATCCAATTCGGCCAGTTCGCAGTCTTTCAGGTTCAGGCCGGATGCTTTAACTTGCTGTTCTATATGCTGAAAGCGTCTGGAGAATTTTTTAGTGCTTTCCTTAAGTGCGACTTCGGCATTGACATTCAAATGGCGAGCCAAATTGACGGCCACCAGCAACAAATCGCCGATTTCTTCCTGAATATGCGCCTGATCCCCGGATTGCCAGGCTTCTTTGACCTCATCCAGTTCTTCCAGTACCTTATCGAAAACAGGTAGCGCATCCGGCCAATCAAAACCGTGGTTTGCCGCGCGATCCTGTATTTTTTCGCATTCAATCAATGCCGGAAGATTGCGGGCCACGCCTGATAACACGCTTTCTTGTTCCTCGGCTTTGTTTTTTCCCTGGCGCTCGATGGCTTTCGCCTGTTCCCAGGCCTGGTGGCGTTCTTCATCGGTAGTAAAAACGGCATCGGAAAATACATGCGGGTGGCGGCGGATTAGCTTGTCGCAAATACCTTCCGAGACCTGTTCAAAAGTGAACAGCCCTTGTTCTTCCGCAATCTGGGAATGGAACACCACCTGTAACAGCAGGTCGCCTAACTCCAGGCGCAAATCATCCAGGTCATTGCGTTCAATCGCATCGACGACTTCGTAGGCTTCTTCGATCAGGTAAGGAATCAAGCTGGTGAAATCCTGTTTGACATCCCATGCACAGCCCTCTTCCGGGTGACGCAGTCGCGACATGATGTCTAATAGTTTTTGGGTGTTTTTTAGCATGGAGGCTTGTTGTAATCTGGTAAGGGGAGATTATGAGGTAAGCGTAACCCGACACAACAAAAAACAGTGTCGGGTTGGTTAGGCGGATTTTGACAGATTTTATAAGCTGCCTTAAATCTTATCCTTATTTATCGGTCAAATCCATAGCATCCGCGTTAACTGCCGAGAGCAGGTGAGAATTAAAGCGAAGCCCCGAAATTTTCGCGGTACCGTTGTTTGAAGCTATCCATATCGAAGGCATGATTTTGGGTGCCGTTGTTTTCGATTTTAATAGCGCCCAGCAACGAAGCAATCCTGCCGGTCACTTCCCAATCCAATTCATTCATCAGTCCGTATAAAAGTCCGGCGCGATAAGCATCGCCACACCCTGTCGGGTCGAGTATCGCTTTGGGTTTTGCTGCCGGAATGGTAATGCACTGGCCGCGGGTATAAATTAGGGAACCTTGGCCGCCCAGCGTAATAATCAGTGCGTCAACCCGCTCAGCCATTTGCTCCAGCGATAGGCCGGTACGTTCCTGCATTAACTCGGATTCATAGTCATTCAATGTGACCCAGGTAGCTTGATCTATAAACTTGAGCAGTTCTTCGCCGTTAAACATCGGCATGCCTTGGCCCGGATCGAAAATAAAAGGGATATTCAATTCCGCGAACTGCTCGGCATGCAATTGCATGCCTTCCTTGCCGTCGGGCGAGACGATGCCGATGCTGATTTTTCGGTCAGTCGGCACTGAATTTAAATGCGAAAAGTTCATTGCGCCGGGATGGAATGCCGTAATTTGGTTAGCCTCTTCATCGGTAGTGATGTAGGCTTGGCCGGTATAGCTGTTGTCCAGGATTTGGATGTACTCAGTGGATAACTGGTTTTGGGCCAGCCATTGGGCATACGGCTCAAAATCATGCCCGACTGTCGCCATGATCAACGGTTCTTCATCCAGCAATTTCATGTTGTAGGCAATGTTGCCGGCACAACCGCCGTATTCGCGGCGCATTACCGGAACCAGGAACGATACATTCAGGATGTGGATTTTTTCCGGCAAAATGTGATGCTTAAACTTATCATGAAAGACCATGATAGTATCGTAAGCCATAGATCCGCATATTAATGCACTCATTGTGTTCTTTCCTTTTTTTGCTAGTAATGTATGTAATGTCGCAGACTGCCGGGAGCAGTCGCTTAAAGTAAAATTAACGCCCAGGTCACGGCTGCCCAAGCCAGTGACATCATAACAGCGGCCGAGCCAATATCCTTGGCGCGCCCCGATAATTCATGATGCTCAAGGCCGACCCTGTCAACTACGGCCTCAACCGCTGAATTTAATAGTTCGACCAGCATCACTAAAACGATGCTGCCGATCAACAGCAATTTCTCAATAGAGTTTTCCCCCAACCAGATCGCCAGAGGGGTTGCTATTGCAAACAGGAGGATTTCCTGTCTGAATGCTTCTTCATGCGTCCAGGTCGCTTTAAAACCGGCAACAGAGAAGTAGCAGGCATTAATCAGGCGTTTAAGGCCTTTTGCGTTTTGGTTTGCCATTATTTGTACGAATATTTGTAAATGAAAAAGTAAATATTACACAGATATGTGTGTCAGCTTCGTTACAAGTAAATAAAACGGGTTATTGCTCAATCAATTGCTGATAAGCATCCGCATTCATTAATGCGTCCAGTTCGGAAAGGTTATCCGCTTTTATGCAAAACAGCCAGGTTCCGTAAGCATCGTCATTGACCTGTTCAGGCTCATTGACCAAGGCATCGTTGATGGCGACCACTTCGCCGGTAACCGGGCTGAACAAATCGGAGGCGGTTTTCACCGATTCGACTACCGCGCATTGTTCTTGCGCGTTAACTTTACGCCCCAGTTCCGGCAGCTCAATATAAACCAAATCACCTAATTCTTCCTGCGCAAAATCAGTTATGCCGACACGAATGATGTTATCGTCTTCCAGTTGCGCCCATTCGTGGGTTTTTGCGTACTTTAAGTTACCTGGTACGTCGCTCATGATAATCTCCGAATATTATAAATAGTTGCTTTGTTTTAGGATAACGTGCAATTTTTTAAAAACAACAAAAAAATGCATTTAAGAATGGAAATCTTATAACATGAATAAACCTATAGACTTACTTTGTTCCTCACATGAATGCTCCTGTAATCGCCTGCTTTTTTATGCTCGGCATCGCTTCCGCTGTGGCAGATGATGACGATAAGCCTGTCCCCAGCGCAGCGCAGGGAGCTATTGCCCTGACCGCTAAAGCCCAATCGTTATCCGGCTTGCAGACAATAACGCTTACTTCGGCCAGCGATTACCCTGAATTCACGGCTTATGGAAAAGCGGTCAACATCCAACCGCTGATCGAGCTGCGGAACCGGTATTTGATCGCATTAACTGAGCGCAGCGGCGCTACGGCGAGGTTTAAGCAGGCTGAGCAGAATATCAAGAGGCAGCAGGACTTGTACCGTGAAGGCGTGGCCTCAAAACATAACCTGCAAGTTCAGCAAGCGCAATGGCAAACCGATAAAGCCCTGTTTGATGCCAGCGGCGTTCAAGGCAAGGCTATCATTGACGAAGCCCGTCTCAACTGGGGTAAAAAGCTGACTGAGTGGGCGTTATCTGTCGATGTCGACCCTCTGAGCGACTTTTTATCCGGCAAGAAAACCTTATTGCACATTACCTTACCGGTTAATAAACGACTGGCAAACGAGATTCAGAGCATCGAGGTTGAAGCCTCGGGTAACCGTGGCGCGGCGACTAAAGCCGAGTTGATCTCTGCGGCGCCGCAAACAGATGCTACAGCGCAAGGGGAAAGCTACTTCTTCCAGGCTGACGGCCGCCGCGACTGCTCCGGGCAGTCTTGCGGCATACACACCATCCCTGGCGATAACCATATCCGGACCGGCATGCGCGTTGCGGCGTGGATACCTGAGCAGGGTGAAAGCCGGTTCGGGGTTGTTATACCGAAGTCGGCGTTAATCTGGTATATGGATCAGGCCTTTGTTTACATCAAAACCGCTGAAGAGCGATTCAGCCGTCGCCCTATCGGCCACTATTCAGTCACGTCCGGCGGCTATTTTGTCGAAAACGGCCTCAGCGCAGGCGAGCAGTTGGTGGTTTCCGGAGGGCAAATGCTGCTGTCGGAAGAATTTAGGGGGCAAATCCCGGATGAGGACGATTAATTCACTGCCCGGCTTGCTCCGTTAATCGGTTTTTTTTCAAACAGTCGAAGCGTGAGAAGAACGCATCCTGCGGTGTCGATAGGTCAATGCCCGCCAACGGCTTCACTGGATGGAGCCGATACTTTTCTGACCCAAGGCATCAATAGCAAGGCCAGCAAAAAAGTCAGCGCCAAGACATGGAACAGGGTATTCAAGGTCAGCACTTCGGCTTCGCGCATCAACAATCCGTAAACCTGCTTCAGTGCGGCCGATTCCGCGTCCGGCAAGCCGGCGCCGGACAAGCGCTCCTGCAAACCGCCCAATAGCGCTTGTGCCTGCGGCGAGCCGGGCGTTACATGCTCGCGCAACAGCGCATAATTCTGCTTGTTGAGATGTGTTAGCAAGGTATTCGCCAAGGCCAGGCCAATTGCACCGCCCAGGTTGCGCGTCAGGTTATAAAGCCCGCTGGCATTTTTCACTTCCTCAGGCGGCAGGGTGCCTAACGCCAGGGAATTGATCGGTAAAAAGCAATACATCAATGAAAAGCCCCGAATCGCCTGCGGCCAGAAGAATTCCCAGTAGCCCGACTCATAGGTCAGATTGCCGTTCATCCAGCTACCCAGCGCAAAGCCGGATAAGCCCAGCGCCAGCATCAGCCGTGAATCGATGCGTTTCGCCAATGGCCCGGCGACGAACGCGGACAACAACTGGAACAGGCCGGTGACCATGATGTACTGGCCGATCTGCAAGCTGTTCAAGCCTTTGACGCTAGCCAGATAGACTGGTACCAGATACATCAGCGTGAACATGCCGATGCCGAGTATGAAACTGAATGTGCAGCCGACCGCGAAATTGCGGTTACGAAATGCCCACAGATCGACGATGGGGTGCTCTATAGTCAGTTCGCGATGGAATAACGCGATGCCCGATAGCGCCGCGATCAGGCTGAAAAAGACGATCTCCCGGCTCTCGAACCATTGTTCGCGCACGCCCTCTTCCAGCACGAATTGCAAGCTGCCGAGAAAGACCACGATGTAGACGATGCCGAGAAAATCGATTTTTTGCAGCAGCTCCCACTCCGGTTCATCGACCCGGACGAATCGCCATGTAGCCAGGCACACCAGCACGCCCGGCACCAGATTGATCAGGAATAGCGCCTTCCACGACACGGCTTCGGTCAGATACCCGCCCAGCACCGGACCTGCGGTAGGAGCAATCATCACCACCATGCCGACCACAATCACCATTGCCGACTGTAGCCTGGGTGGAAACAGCGTGTAAATCACCGCAAACACGGTCGGTATCATCGCGCCGCCGAACAAGCCCTGAAAGGCGCGAAACACCACCATGGACGGCAGGTTCCAGGCCAGCACGCAGCACAGACTCATTAAAGTAAAGCCGCCGCAGGACAGCACGAACAAGATACGCGTCGAAAAGGCTCTTGCCAGCCAGCCGGACAGCGGGATGATCACCACCTCCGCCACCAGGTAGGCGGTCTGCACCCAAGTGATTTCGTCCGGAGTCGCCGACAATCCGGCCTGAATCTGCTCCAGCGAACTGGCAACAATCTGGATGTCCAGAATCGCCATGAAAATGCCGAATACCATCGCGAAAAAGCCGATCCATTGCTCGGTACTGACCGACTGATGCTCCGGCGCGGCGTTACCGTCTATGGCTGTTGACTCTGTCGTCGTTGTCATGTCTGCTTACAGCACTTTGACCTTGATCACCGTGGAAAGCCCCGGCCGTAACAGGCTCAGATCGGAGCCCGGCTGGAAAGCGATCTTCAACGGCACCCGCCGCACGATCTTGGTGAAGTTGCCGGTAGCGTTTTCCGGCGGCAGCAAGCTGAATTCGGAGCCCGATGCCGGAGCGAAACTATCCACTACGCCTTCAAAAACCTGGTCGGGATAAGCATCCACGCTGATTTCCACCGCTTGCCCCGGCCGCATCCTGGCGATCTGGGTTTCCTTGAAATTGGCTTCCACGAACAGCCCTTTGGCCGGAATGAGATGGCCGAGCACGCTGCCGGGTTTGACCAGCTGCCCGAGCTGTACGCTACGGTTGCCGATAATGCCCGCCATGGGCGCCATGATGCGAGTATTGGCGAGATCGATGCGAGCCAGTTCCAGATTGGCTTCGGCGGCTTTGAGCCGTGCGCGCGTTTCCTCAATCTGGGCATCCAAGGCCGCTAGGTGGCTTTCCGCTTCCTGACGGGCCGAGCGGACTTTATCCCGTTGGGCATTCGCCTGTTTATGCGTGGATTCGGCGGCATCCCGGGTCTGCGTCGAAACCGCGCCTTCCTCGGCCAAGTTGCCGAAGCGTTTCAAATCTTTCGCGGCCCTTTCCAGATCGGCTTCGGAAGCGGCAATATTGGCGGCTTCCTGGCGAATCTTGGCGCTTTGCGTGTGTTTGTCGGTTTCCAGCGTCTGGATGTGTGCTTTCTCTAATGACACTTGCGCTTCGGCTTGAGCCAGCTTGGCCTGGAAATCATGATCGTCAATCACCGCCAGCAAATCGCCCTGCGAGACCTGCTGGTTATCCTGAAATAATACTTCCCTGACGTAGCCGGCTTCCTTGGGGCTGATCAAGCTGGTGTGCGCCTTCAGATAGGCGTTATCGGTGCTCTCGTAAGGATGGACGGCTTGCAGCCAATAAAGAAACCCTCCCGCACTCGCGCCCAGGGCTAAGACAATGATTAAGATTTTTTTGCTGGATGGCATAAAGGCATGAAAGGCTATTGATTAACTAAACGGTGTAGTTTATTCTAATCATCAAGCTCTTCCTGATGCAACAAATTTATTCAGCGACACCATGAACAAACTCCATAATCCCAAGCGACAAGCCATACTCGACGCGGCGACGCGCGCTTTCATCGCCCACGGCTACAGCGGCGCCAGCATGGAAGCCATCGCCGAGGCGGCGCCGGTTTCCAAACCCACGCTATACAATCATTTCAAAAGCAAACAGGACTTGTTCGCCGCCGTGATCGAGGGTCGGTGCGAGGCCTTGCTCAGCACACTCGACAGCGTACAAACCGGATTCGACGACCCGGTAGCCGGCTTGAGCGCTATCGCCGGCGCATTCATCGATCTGGTGTATGCCGACGAAGCCCTGCAACTTTACCGGCTGATCATCGCCGAACAACAACATTTTCCGGATCTGGGCGAACGGATTTACCGTTCCGGCCCCGAACCGGTGTTGCGGCAAATGGCGTCTTATCTGGCCGAACTCAATGCCCGAAGCATATTGACGATCCCCGACCTGGAGACATCGGGCCGCCTATTTCTGGATATGCTGAAAGGCGATCAACATTTCCGCTGCCTGCTAGGCTTGCAATCCGGCTTGAGTGAAACGGAAAAACAACGATTGATCGTCGCAGTCGTGTCTTTCTTCCTGAAAGGACATGGCTATGAAGCGTAACCCCTACTGGTTTTTACTGCTGAGCGGACTGAACGGTTGCGCGATGGGGCCGGATTACCAGGAAAAAATCCCTGCGGTGCCGGAACATTGGCAAGCCGAGCAGCAAGCGCCAAAGTCCGCCTCGCGTTTGAATAGCGAGTCAACAAACCCGGAGACTTTGAAAACCTGGTGGAAAAATTTTGGCGATGCCGGACTGAATCGCCTTATGGATAAAGCCCTAACCGGAAACCTGGATGTCAAGATGGCGCTGGCCCGGATCGATCAGGCCCGCGCCGAACGCCGCAGCACCCGGGCTGAACTGTTTCCGACCGTCAACGGCGTCGCCGGCGCCCAGCGTAACGACAATCCGTTTCCCGGCTTCGCGCCCGGCATCAAATTCAATCTGTTCGAAGTAGGGTTTGACGCGCTATGGGAAATCGATCTGTTCGGCCGCCAGCAACGGCGTCTGGAAGCGGCGACTGCCGATCTCGATGCGGCGGGCGAAGAGTATCGCCAGTCCTTGGTGACGCTGACCGCCGAGCTGACGCGCAGCTACATCGACTACCGCAGCTTGCAGAATCAGTTACGGATCACGCATTCGAATCTGGATGCGCAACAACATACACTCAAGTTAACCGGCAAACTGTTCAAGGAAGGCGTTGGCACCCGTCATGACGTGGTGCGCGCCAGGGCTCAGACGGAAGCCACGGAGGCTCAGATTCCAGCACTTGAAGCCGGTTTGATTTCCGCATTGCATCAACTGGAAGTGCTGATTGGGCAACAGCCCGGTACCTTGACGGCTGAGCTCAAGCAACCGGTCGAAGTTCCGCCGGCACCGACACAGGCGATATTGACTTCGCCCGCCGAAACCATCCGCCAGCGGCCCGACATCCGCATTGCCGAACGCCGGCTGGCGGCCGCCACCGCGATGCAAGGCGCCGCAATTGCCGAATTGTTCCCGAAAATATCGCTATCGGCCTTTTTAGGGCTGCGCAATACCGATATCGAAAGCCTGTTCAAATCGGCGTCGTTTTCCTACGGCACGGCCGCCAACTTGCTGCAACCACTGCTGAACTTCGGCCGTATTCAGGCCGGTATCGACCTGGCCGAAGCCCGGCAAAAAGAAGCCTATCTGGGCTACCAAAAAGCCGTGCTCGACGCGCTTCAGGAAACCGAAACGGCGCTGGCCCATTATCTGAAAGAAGAAATTCGCCGGCAGGCATTGAGCCGCTCGGTCGCCGATTTGCAAGAATCGGTGCGCTTGTCGCAACTGCGTTTTAAGGAAGGGGTCATATCCTTTCTGGATGTACTGGATGCCCAACGCGTCCTGTATGCAGCCGAAATCGAGCTGGCCCGCTCGGAAGCCGCGGCCTCCACTCATCTTGTCGCGGTTTACAAGGCCTTGGGTGGCGGTGCGAAAGCAACAGTGTCGCAATCATAAAATTCAGAGACGCCAAATTTGATCCTTCATAAGCGGGTAACCGAGTTTTCTCCAGATCGGCCAGCAATTCTGATGATAGGTGTGGTTCACATGCGGCATGATTGCAGCTGCGCATCATCCTGATTTGCAGCCAATTGACATTTTAAAGCTTACAGCCGGTAGCAACGGCTAGCCTCGCTCCACTGTAACTTAGGAAACGGAAATCTGACCGGCAAGTCAAGAAACAGAGGCGCTTAAAACGTAGGTTCCGCCGCAAGTGGATGCGGCTTATCAAGGAAGAGTTTAGGAGGTAAATTCCGGTAGTTGACCGGTGGAGCGGGGAAGCACACTAATCGATACAAAACTTGGTTTGAGCTATCGCTTGTTGGCTTTCTTTAATTAAAAGGCGGCTATTGCCGAAGCAAAGGTTAATTCCATGGCGGTACGTCGCCACTATAGGCAACAAAATCTTTAATCGTTGCATGGGTTTTGACGCCGGCTGTCTTTTTGGGAGAAGAACCGGTAACGGAGGATGAAGCCTTCGTTATTGATTCAACAGCACCGGGCTCGGTTTGCCATCGGGCAAAGAGCGTAATGTCTTTATTTGCTGTTGCATACCATTTCTTTTTGACGGCATCCCATCTCGCGCCAAGCGCTTTCGCCTCATCCTTTTGGGCAAAAGGAACATTCAGATAAATTTTTGAGTCTGGCATTTTGTAATCAGGTAATGCGGGCTGATGAAGTTATTACCTATTATAAGGCATTACCGACGCACTGGATTAGACAAAATAGCTTTGTGCTGCTTTGGTGTGCAAAGTATGGGTGCGGGTTAAAAGCAGGTGGACAAAGGAAAAATACAGGTGCCGGGAAAGCTTAAGGAGCAAGTCCTAAATGAAGGCGATTAACCGGCACTCTGTAACAGGATAAGCGTGGGCAAGCAGGATGACTTTTGCTCACGCTTTGGCGTTAGCTTTTTCCAGGCAGCATCCCGACTGAGCCGGGTTTGATGCGTTTGCAGGTAACAACCACATCTTCCAGGTGGCACTGACTTTTACCTTTATTGGCGCCATCGCAGGGTGTGCAGGTAGCCTTGCCTTCATCCTTTACTTTTTCAACATGCCAGCCATAACCTTGCGACTGACAAAATGTTTTGGAGTATCGGGTGATATTGTAAGGCTTGGCTGCCGTTGCCTTGGCTTCGGATTCTACGTCGCAGGTCGCTGAGGGTAGAGTGTTAGCCATCAGGTCCCGGTAAATATATTCTGTTGCCGACGCTGCTCCGGAAAAAAAAGCTAACGTCGCGCACAGGCATATCAATTTAAGTTTCATTGTTCTTTCCTCGTTATTATCAAGTGGTGCATGATACTGCGGCTTATTCATGGGCAAGTTGCACATCAAGATTCGATGTAACCGCTGAAATTAAGAATAACCCTTGTCATGAAGTAATGGCCGTTCAGTTCAATACACGGATGTTCATTTGCGCTGTTTCCTCTTCCAGCTGCTGTTTAATCGGAGCAAACTTTTCATTCTCGCTTTGTTTGACCATCGCGATGACTATCAATAAAGTGGCTATCGTGCCGCCAACGTACAGCCAGAATCTGTCTTTTACTGGTGCCTCTTCTATTTGTTGTGCTCTTTGGTTCATTTTTTGTACCTCTGTAAGTTTGAATCATCAATGGGTGCGCCAATGCGGATATGAAAAATCACGGCTTTCCACCAACACTGGGGCTACTTCTTCCTGATAACTACTTCATCTTGATATTTTTATGTGATCAACCATTTCGGCCGCCAAGTTATGGAGCATGTCGGCAGTAGTCGGGTCACGCGTGAAATATTTCTTTTTATTGTAGTAGCGGATCAATACTATAAAAGAAGCCTAACTGCTGTCAACAAAATATCGATTCGATACGAATAATACGTATAAAAGTGTTTCGCTAATTTTTAAGTCCAAATAACCAGCTCAGTGCCGGGGCTGTGCATCCAGAACTGCATCCTGAAGCAAATTCTGCGATAATAGGCGTTGGTTTTCTGTCTATAAAGCGCCGGACTGGTACCGGTTATAACAATTTATTCAACAACGCATCCATGAACGAACAAACAGCATTTAAACCTTGTGACTTGGTTATTTTCGGCGCTTTGGGAGATTTATCCCGCCGCAAGTTGCTCATTTCTTTGTATCGGCTTGAAAAAGCCAACTTGATTGAAGTCGATACCCGTATCATAGGCATAGATCAACACGAGGGCGATAATGCAGGGTTTGTTGAGACCATCCGGAAAAGTTTGCAAGAGTTTTTAAATGAAACAATTGATGAACAAATATGGGCCCGGTATGCGGCGCGGTTTTCATACTTGAAAATAGATTTAACTCAGTTGGATCAATATCAGTTGTTGAATAAGGTTGTTGACGGTCAATCCAGGGTTATGGTGAATTATTTTGCCGTTGCCCCTTTCTTGTTTACCAATATTTGTCAGGGATTGGCTAAATGCGGGGTTCTGAATGAAGAATCGCGCATGGTGATGGAAAAGCCGATAGGTAATGATCTCAAGTCCTCAAAGGACATTAATGATGCCGTCGCCGGGGTGTTCAGCGAAAAACAGGTTTATCGCATCGATCATTATCTGGGTAAAGAAACGGTACTCAATTTATTAGCGTTGCGCTTTGCCAATTCCATTTTTACTACTAACTGGAACCATAACACTATCGACCATATCCAGATTACCGTGGCTGAAGAAGTCGGTATTGAAGGGCGCTGGGATTATTTCGACAAAACCGGCCAGTTGCGCGATATGCTGCAAAATCATCTGTTGCAGATCCTGACTTTTGTGGCAATGGAGCCCCCGGTCAATCTGGAAGCGCAAAGTATCCATAATGAAAAAATAAAAGTTCTGTCCGCGTTGCGGCCGATCACCCGAGAAAATGTCGAACAAAAAACCGTTCGCGGGCTGTACACGACAGGAGAACTCAAGGGCAAGCCAGTGCCGGGCTATCTTGAAGAAGATGGGGCTAATACTGACAGTACTACGGAAAGCTTTGTCGCCGTGAAAGTGGCTATCGATAACTGGCGCTGGGCCGGCGTGCCGTTTTATTTGCGTACCGGCAAACGCATGAAATACAAGCGCACCGAAATCGTCGTAAATTTTAAGCAATTGCCGCATAACATTTTTAAAGAAAGCTTTCAGGATTTGCCGTCAAATAAACTGATCATCCATTTGCAGCCGAACGAAGGCGTGGAAATCCAGATACTCAACAAAATACCGGGTATCGACGAAAACATTAAGCTGCAAAAAACCAAGCTGGATTTGAGTTTTTTCGAGACTTTTAAAAACAGCAAAATTTTCGGCGGTTACGAGAAACTGGTGCTGGAAGCCATGCGCGGTAACCCCACGCTGTTTCTCAGCCGGGAGGAAATTGAACAAGCATGGACCTGGGTTGATTCGATACAGGATGCGTGGGCGCATATCGATGCGGCGCCGCAACCCTATGCAGCAGGCACTTGGGGGCCTGAGGCTGCGAACGAATTAATTGCCAGAGATGAACGAGCCTGGGAAGATGAAGCCTAAAAATCAATGCAAGGCTAACGTCTTGACCCGGCTCAGATTAACGTAGATATACTTATCGCTCATCAAGATTTAATGGTTAGTAGGGTACGCATCGCGTACCATTTTCTAAATCAAGTCCTCAAAAGGTACGCGATGCGTACCCTACCTGTCTGAGGAAGGTTTTGATAAACCGAATCCTGATGTGTAAACATTACAGCAAGGAACAACGATGCATCCTGTATTAGAAAAAGTCACTAACGAAATTATTGAGCGCAGCCGCGAGACTCGCTCAGCCTATCTGGCACGTGTTGATGCGGCGGCAAAGAAAGAGCCGCACCGCGCAGAGCTTGCTTGCGGCAATTTGGCTCACGCCTTTGCCGCTTGCGGAGCCGGCGAGAAAATCGATTTGACCGGACAGCAAAAGGCCAATATCGCGATTGTCTCCTCTTATAACGACATGCTGTCGGCACATGAGCCGTATAAAGATGCGCCTGCGCTGATCAAAGCTGCAATCAAAGAAGCGGGTGGTATTGCCCAGTTTGCAGGCGGTGTACCGGCTATGTGCGACGGCGTTACCCAAGGTCGTCCCGGCATGGAACTGTCGCTGTTCAGCCGCGATGTGATTGCGATGGCGACGGCTGTGGGCCTAAGTCACAATATGTTCGATGGCGCGCTGTACTTGGGCGTTTGCGATAAAATTGTGCCGGGATTGCTGATCGGCGCGTTGAGTTTCGGCCACTTGCCGGCGGTATTCGTACCGGCAGGACCCATGCCCAGCGGTTTATCAAACAAGGAAAAAGTACGTATCCGCCAGCTTTACGCCGAGGGCAAAGTGGGCCGTAAGGAACTGCTGGAGTCCGAGGCCGCGTCTTATCACAGTGCGGGCACCTGCACTTTCTACGGTACCGCAAACAGCAACCAGATGATGGTTGAGATTATGGGTCTGCATCTGCCGGGCAGTTCGTTCGTCAACCCTTACACACCGCTACGCGATGAGCTGACCAAAGCTGCCGCTAAACAGGTTTTAAAGTTTACTGCAATGGGTAACGATTTCCGTCCGATCGGCCATATGATCGATGAAAAAGCGATCATAAATGCGATTGTCGGTTTGTTAACAACGGGCGGGTCCACCAATCACACGATCCATCTGATCGCCATTGCGCGTGCGGCCGGTATCATTATCAACTGGGACGATTTCGATAAACTGTCCAGAGCGGTGCCGTTGCTGACCCGCATTTATCCGAACGGCCAAGCCGATATCAACCACTTCCAAGCTGCCGGCGGCATGGGCGTATTGATTGCCGAGCTGTTGAAGAACGGCCTGTTACATGAAGATATACTGACGGTTGCCGATCAACGCGGTATGAACAGCTATCATCAGGAGCCGAAACTGGTTGACGGCAAGTTGGTCTGGGAACCTTGCCCTGAAGCCTCTTTGGACCCGGAAGTCATCAGCACTGTTGCCAAGCCTTTTGCAGTTGGTGGCGGCTTGCATGTGATGCATGGCAATCTGGGACGCGGCGTGTCCAAAGTTTCTGCGGTAGCGGAAAAACATCAGGTCGTTGAAGCGCCTGCAATGGTGTTTGATGACCAGGACGATGTGGTTGCGGCTTTCAAACGCGGCGAATTGGAGAAAGACGTGATTGTGGTGCTGCGCTTTCAGGGGCCGAAATCCAATGGTATGCCCGAACTGCACAAATTGACCCCGGCGCTTGGCGTATTGCAGGATAAAGGCTTTAAGGTTGCGTTGGTTACGGATGGACGGATGTCCGGCGCTTCGGGTAAAGTGCCTTCAGCTATCCATATGTGTCCCGAGTGTGAAGAGGGCGGGCCTTTGACTAAGGTGCGTACCGGCGACATCATCCACTTAAACACGCAGACTGGCGAGGTCAATGTGCTGGTCGATGCGGATGAGTTTAATGCCCGCATTCCGGCAGAAAACAGCGCCAAAGGCCATCATTTCGGCATGGGCCGCGAACTGTTCGGTGCATTCCGGAAAGGCGCATCTTCTGCTGAAACCGGTGCCTGCAATCTGTTTGTTGCCGATTAATAACTATAAAAATTTGATAAGACAATGACTAAAAATAATTGGAAAATTCAACCTAATACTATTTTAACTGCTTGCCCGGTGATGCCCGTCATGGTCATCCAGAATTTGGAAGATGCTGTTCCTCTGGCCAAGGCCTTGGTTGCGGGCGGCATTACCGTGTTGGAAATAACGCTACGTACCCCTATTGCGCTTGATGCGGTAAAACTGATCAGTCAGGAAGTCAAGGATGCGATTGTCGGTGCGGGCACTATTACTACGCCCGAACAGTTAAAGGCAGCGGAAGAAGCGGGTGCTGTTTTTGCGATTAGCCCCGGATTAACACCGAAGCTGTTGGCTGCTGCCAACGAAGGAAATATAGCGTTGATTCCAGGCATATCGACGCTGTCTGAACTCATGTTGGGCATGGAGTATGGGTTGGATCATTTCAAATTCTTTCCGGCCGAAGCGGCAGGCGGCATACCCATGCTAAAATCTATCGCAGGGCCTATTCCTAGTGTAACTTTTTGTCCGACAGGCGGGATTTCACCGGAAAATTACAATAATTATTTACAGTTAAGCAATGTTGCCTGCGTTGGCGGATCATGGCTGGCGCCTGTGGATGTGGTAAAATCAAAAAATTGGGCCAAGGTGACTGAATTGGCAAAACAAGCTATAGACAGGGCGACTTCGGTTAAATAGCCGCTAGCCGTTCATATACTGCAAGGACGCGGGAGCTGGAGCGCCGACAGTAGGCGCTTTACGACTGCATGGATGCAGGAGGTAGAGCAACGCAGGGAGCTGTTGCCGAGGCGAAGCTTCCGCTTCCTGCTCCTGCATTGCCTACATCCTTGTAGGCAATGCAGGAGCAATTGCCGGGAATAAAGATTTTCCGGAGTTTGTTATTGTATAAACAAATTCCCTTTAAAATACCAGTCAAGATTAATCACATTCAATTGGCCGGCTAAGTTGCACAATTTAGCCGGCTTTCTGATGATGCTACAGACCATGTTTCAAAACCGAGAAAAACCCATGACTAAATTGCGCAGTGTTACCTTAAATGAGAAAACACAGTCTTTATGTGAGTTGCCTATTTTATCTGGAACTACGGGACCTGATGTCATAGATATCCAATCTCTGTATCAAAAGACCGGCATGTTTACTTATGATCCCGGATTTACGTCCACGGCCAGTTGCAGTTCATCGATAACTTATATCGACGGTGAAAAAGGGATATTGCTTTATCGCGGTTACCCTATCGAGCAGCTTGCAGAACATTGCACTTTTCTGGAAGTTTGCTATCTGTTGCTGAATGGCGAATTGCCTAGCGATGAAGAAATGCAGCGGTTCGAGGGCACTATAACCATGCACACGATGGTGCATGACCAACTGACCAATTTTTTTAAAGGCTTTCGTCGGGATGCCCATCCTATGGCTATTATGGTGGCTGTCGTCGGTGCATTATCGGCGTTCTATCATGACGCGCTGGATATTAAATCCAAGAAGGATCGTGACCTGAGTGCCATCCGCCTGATTGCTAAAGTGCCGACCATCGTAGCGATGTGCCATAAATACAGCACCGGCTTACCGTTTATGTACCCGCAAAACAAGCTAAGTTATGTTGAAAACTTTATGCGCATGATGCTCAGTACGCCTTGTGACGATTTCGAGCCCAATCCTGTCCTGGTAAAGGCGCTGGACAGAATTTTGATTCTTCATGCCGATCATGAACAAAATGCTTCGACGTCAACAGTGCGTTTGGCGGGTTCCAGTGGCGCCAACCCTTACGCCTGTATTACTGCCGGCATTGCCTGTCTTTGGGGAGCCGCTCACGGCGGCGCCAATGAAGCCGTGCTCAACATGCTTGAGGAGATTGGCGATGTCTCGAATATTTCCAAATTTATAAGCAAGGCCAAGGACAAAAACGACCCGTTCAGACTGATGGGCTTCGGTCACCGGGTTTATAAAAATTATGATCCGCGCGCCAAGCTGATGCGCGAAACCTGTCATGAGGTGCTTACTGAGCTTGGTCTGCATGATGACAAGATATTTAAGCTGGCGCTGGAGTTGGAGCGTATCGCCCTTGAAGATGAATACTTTATCGAGAAAAAGCTTTACCCGAACGTCGATTATTATTCAGGCATCGTGTTGCATGCCTTAGGCATTCCAACCAATATGTTTACCGCCATGTTTGCGATGGGCCGGACTGTAGGCTGGATTTCTCATTGGGATGAAATGATAGCAGACCCGGATCAGAAAATAGGACGGCCAAGGCAGCTTTATACCGGCACCACAAGACGCGACATACCGCCGCAGCACACCAAGCGCCCATAACCCGCTTAAAGTCATACTCGATTAAGCTCAAGCCCTGGCAAACGGCCTTTGCCGGGTGAGTAATCGAGCCTGATTTATCTCATCCGTTGCTTGAAAGCCTTCTGGTTGCAGATTATATAAAAATTGAATTCATAAACTCTGAAATATGCTCAATTTCTTCAGTGCAAACATTGTGTTCCATTACGTAATCATGCCATTCAACATCGTAGTTCATGGCTTTTAGCTGATCAAATGCGGCCTTGCCGGATTCCACTGCTACGATAGGGTCTATGATGCCGTGAGCCATAAATATCGGTATGCGGTTATTGGCCGCTGAACGCTCGCTTTTTAATTGCGCAATGGTCGGTAAATGAGTCGACAAGGCGATAATACCAGCCAGTTTATAGGGGTGCCTTAGTCCTACATGAAGCGCAATTACACCCCCTTGAGAAAACCCGGCCAACAAAATATTGGCCGATGGAATGCCCTTGCCGATTTCCTGCAAGATCAAGAGTTCAATCAGGCCGGCTGATTTATAAATGCCGTCGATGTCGACTCTGTGATCCATAGACGTATCTAAAATGTCGTACCAGGAGTGCATGGATATTCCGCCACTGATGGTAACAGGCTGAATGGGCGCATTGGGAAAGATGAAATGGATGTTTGCTTCTGCGGTTAAATGCAGTGTGGGGATGAGGCTTTCAACATCATGGCCGTCCGCACCTAAGTCATGCAACCATATTACCGAATATTTATGTGCTGCTTCGGGCTGTATTTCGATGGTACTAAGTTGTCCGGGATTCATAAATCCTCCAAGAAAGGTAATTTGCAGTTAGCTTATCTCAATGCCAGGGATTGCCGTCAAATTTTGGTAAATCCGGATTCATATAGTCCCATGACTGGGCATTTGCCACCCAGATATCTTTTTGCGGATGAAAAATGCCCGGGTCATCGAGAGTTGCGGCGGCGACCGGTCTGATGTCGGTAAAGGCGCTGTTTCTGCCAAACAGTGAGGTCCCGCACTCAGGGCAAAAAGCGCGGTAAACCGTGTGGCCGCTTGCCGCAATGGTTGCGTATTCTTTATAGTTCCCGGTTATAGCCAAGGCGGAAGCCGGAACAAACATGCCTGCAAAATAGGGGGCTCCGATGGATTTTTGGCAGGTTCGGCAATGGCAGTTGAAGCCGCCGATGGGTTTGGCTAAGATTTCGTATCTCACTGCGCCGCAAAGACAGCCGCCGGTAATGGGAAGTTTCATGTTTTTTCTCCTTTGCCTATATGAGGGCGGATATTTGCTTCGAGGCAATTGCTTCTGCATCCATGGGTCGTCGGTAATTGCTCCTGCATTGGCCTCTACGGATGGAGGAAAATGCTGCAAGATTGCCTGGAGCAATCGCAGCCGCCACATTTGTTTAGGTCATGCAGAAGGTGCGCCCTACGGGTGAGGGGTAGAGTCGCGTATGGAACAGCGTCGAAAGCTTCAAGAAGGTTTGTCGACAAATCTTAGTGCAATGGTCAGCCATGCCTAAACTCTGCTTAACAACATCAAATCATAAACAATGCTGGATGATCTTATCTTAATAGTTTTATTGCTGGGTGCATACCTGTACTGGTTTAATGCGCAACAAGTAAAGGAGATTGCGCTTAAGGCTGTCAGGGCGAATTGCCTGAGCCTTGAAGTCCAAATGCTGGATGAGTATGTTGCTTTAAATAGTGTCCGGATAAAAAGGGATCAATCCGGAAAAATACGGATGCAACGGATATTTTTGTTTGAGTTTTCTTCAACCGGAAATGAACGTTATAACGGTGTTTGCATTATGCTGGGACAGCGAGTCGAAGCCATTCGAATGGAGCCGTACCGGTTTGAATGCTAAATGCATGGATATTGCGTGATACCAAGGGCGGTGCTTAGTAGAGTACCAGCAGCAGGAGCGTGGCGCAGAGAGCGGTTGCCGACGACTGCAAGGACAGGAAATGATCCAGTCATTTCTCTGCATTCCCCACATCCCTGTGGGTTATGCAGGAGGTAGAGCACCGAAAGTAGGCGCTTTAGGCGCAGCTTCCGCTCCTGCTCACGCTAAGTACCTACATCCCTGTAGGCAACGCAGGAGCAGTTGCCGAGGCGATGCGGGAGCAGTGTAGCGGTATGCTGAGGAATTTTGAAAAGATGGTTTTGTGGGGGATTAAATGAATAAATGTTCAGTATGTGGGCATGAGCGCAATGATCGTGATATGAAATGTCCGAAATGCGGCAGTTATTATTCGAAAATTGCCGAGATTATTGCCGAGCAGGAGGCTCAGGAGGAAATGCAAACGCTCCGTGGGCGGTGCAAGAGAATTCTTGGGTCGGATGATATTAAGCAAGAATTGCTGGCAGAATTGAGGCTGATAAGGTCGGGGTTAACCAACAGAGGAATGTTCGCGCTTTTTGTAATTTTTGTTTTTGTGTTTGCGTTAGTTGTTTCTGTTTTGTAATTTCACCGCTCTTATCATTTGAAACCGAAATGCCGGGTAGCAAAAAAGCAGTTACCCGGCATTTCGGATCGTTTCAAAGTTCTCGACCTTTTAAAAAGATAAAAACAGATGAGAGCGGTGTTTTGTACATGTGCTTCAATTCTTGTTGGTGGCTAAGTTTTACTTTTCCAGCAGATCGAGTTTGCCTGGCTTGCCATTCCAATCATCAGCATCAGGTAGAGGCGGTTTTACATCCGTAATAACAGGCCATTGTTTTGATAGTTCTGCATTTAATGCGATAAAATTTTCTTGTCCTTCCGGCACTTCATCTTCCGCAAAAATTGCGTTGGCAGGGCATTCAGGTTCGCATAACGTGCAATCTATACACTCGTCTGGATCAATAACCAGAAAGTTTGGGCCTTCACGAAAGCAATCTACAGGGCATACATCTACACAATCAGTGAATTTGCATTTAATACAGTTTTCGGTGA
>Ga0208117_100062_pt1 | contig 98832 bp, 91 predicted proteins | sample LakWasMet26_LOW6_2_FD_183870 | JGI IMG/M metagenome (GOLD analysis project Ga0208117, IMG submission 183870) | Freshwater sediment methanotrophic microbial communities from Lake Washington under simulated oxygen tension - Sediment Metagenome... | ecosystem: Environmental > Aquatic > Freshwater >...
TCCGACAAAGGCTGGCTGGAAAACAGCGCATGCCTTGGTGTGAAGAACATCGGAAAGCCGTGTGCGTTAATAGCGCATGCACGGTTTGATGAGGGAGGGCAGGCGTAAGCCTGTTCTCTACTCTACCTCACCGGATTTGTGCTGGCCGCCGGCTTTCCCTCGCTGATTAGGGCCGACGAAACTGCCCTGCCCTCACAAAAGGATAAGTATGGCGCCGATGCCATGCCGCACGGCTGGGTAGATAACCCGCTGGTGTTCGTCGCAATAGCGGACGACGGCACGGTGACCATCATTTGCCACCGTTCGGAAATGGGACAAGGCGTACGCACCAGTCTGCCGATGGTGGTGGCCGACGAACTTGAAGCCGACTGGCAGCGTGTACGGGTCGAGCAGGCGCCCGGCGACGAACCGCGTTACGGCAACCAGGACACCGATGGCTCCCGTAGCATGCGTCATTTCTTTATGCCGATGCGCCGGGTCGGCGCGGCTGCCCGCACCATGCTGGAATCGGCGGCAGCAGCGCAATGGCAAGTGCCGATCCAGGAAGTCCGTGCCGAGCAGCATCAAGTCCTTCATCCTGCCACCGGCAGGACACTCGGCTACGGTCAGCTGGCCAAGGCTGCGGCCAAATTGCCGGTGCCTGTTCGGGAAACCTTGCGTCTGAAGAAGCCTGCGGATTTCCGCTACATCAGCAAGGGGCAGCTCGGGATTTATGACGGGCAGGATATAGTCACTGGCCGGGCACAGTACGGCATCGACACCCGTCTTGAAGACATGCTTTACGCCGTGGTCGCGCGCCCACCCGTATTTGGCGGCAAGGTTTTAAGTTACGATGCCAAGGATGCCCTCAAGGTGCCCGGCGTGGTTAAGGTGGTCGAACTGCCGAGCAGCCCTCCCCCCGCCGACTTCAACCCGCTCGGGGGCGTCGCCGTGATTGCCCGCAATACTTGGGCGGCCATCCAGGGGCGCAAGGCGCTCAAGATCGAATGGAACAACGGGCCGCACGATACTTACGATTCCGTGGCCTACAAGGCCGAGCTCGAAGCAGCCGCGCGCCAGCCAGGCAAAGTGGTCCGCAACGACGGTGACGTTGATACTGCGTTAAAAAGCGCGGCCAAACGGGTGGAAGCTGAATATTATGCTCCGCATCTCGCCCACGCCACCATGGAACCGCCTGCGGCGGCAGCCCGTATCGTCAAGGGAAAATGCGAAATATGGGCCTGCACGCAGTCCCCACAGGCATCTCGCGAGCGCGTGGCCAAATGGCTCAAGCTGTCGGAAGACAATGTTACGGTGCATGTCACCCTATTGGGCGGCGGTTTCGGACGCAAATCCATACCCGACTACGTCATTGAAGCTGCGCTACTATCGCAGGCAATGAACGGCAAGCCGGTCAAGCTGACTTGGACCCGCGAGGACGATCTGCACCACTCTTATTTCCATACGGTTTCCGTCGAGCGGCTGGAGGCGGGTCTGGATACTCAGGGCAAACCGGTAGCTTGGCTGCACAGAACGGTGGCGCCGACCATTTCGTCCACTTTCGCCCCCGACAGCAAGCACCAGATGCCAGCCGAACTTGGAATGGGTGTCATCAATGTGCCCTTTGCCATTGCCAATCTACGCATCGAAAATCCGGAGGCAGAAGCACATACCCGCATTGGCTGGTTTCGTTCGGTGTCCAATATCCCACATGCCTTCGCCATCCAGTCCTTCGTAGCCGAACTGGCCGCTGCTGCGGGACGCGATCCTAAGGATTTCCTGCTTGACCTTATCGGCCCGCCACGCCGTATTGATCCGCGTACCCTTGGCGATACCTGGAATCAGGGTGAATCCCCCGAGGTGTACCCGGTCGATACTGGACGCCTGCGAAGGGTGATCGAAACCGTTGCGCGCGAGACGGGTTGGGGACGCACGCTACCCAGGGGCGGAGGATTGGGTCTGGCGGCCCATTACAGCTTCGTCACTTACATTGCAGTTGTGGTGGAAGTAGCCGTCAACGAAGACGGCAAATTGAACATACCCCGCATTGATGTGGCCGTGGATTGCGGTCCGCAGGTCAATCCGGAGCGCATCCGTTCCCAGATCGAGGGGGCTTGCATTATGGGGATCAGCCTAGCCACGCTGGGCGAAATCAGCTTCAAGGAGGGTGCTGTAATGCAGGATAACTTCCATACCTACCAACTCACCCGTATGGATGAGGCGCCCCGCGAAATCCGGGTTCATCTGATGCCCACGACCGAGTTCGACACGCCGCTCGGCGGGGTGGGTGAACCGGGCGTCCCGCCCATTGCGCCGGCATTGTGCAACGCGATTTTTGCCGCTACCGGTCAACGCATCCGCCAACTGCCTATCCGGGATCAGTTGCGGAAAGACTGAACACCTTTCAGCGTCACGTAGCAAATCAGCCTCACATTGGCACTCGTTGTCCGGCGCAAGTACACTTTTGTGTGTTCGTCGCTCTCATTAACATAAGTTTGAAACCAATGATGCGGCTGCGAAACTCTTCGGCACTTTTAACAAAAAAGAGATCAACCGGTGACGCATAAGGTACGCAATCTTGCACGCCTGATAAATAGAGTTTCAGTTGCGACCTGAATTGAAATCATTATTAGAAAGCGACTCGATTATGGCGACGCTGGTAACAGTCATTCAGCGTAGGTTGGGTTCGGCGTTAGAGCCGTAACCCAACAAATAGGCTAATCAGACAAGTAATATTCTACGGTAGACACTACCCGAATTTTCTTGATGTGCGGATTGTTTTTATCTCTTGGCTCTATAGTAAACTGGCCCTGAGATGCCTGTTTTATCTTTCCCAATCTACTATTTGAGTCTTCAGCGAATTTTAAAGCAACTTCCCTGGCTTTTGTGGTGGTTTCCTGGATCATTTCCGGCTTAATTTTATTTAAATCAGTGAAAATATATTCGGTCTGATTTTGAAAGCCCTCACCTTTAAAGGCTATCCCCGTCTTGCCTAATTCAGATAGTTCATTCATTGCTTTACGGACTATAGAGACATTCGATGAATAGACTGTAACCGTTTGAATAGCCACATATCTAAACTCGGCCTTTTGACCGTTGTTAAATTCCTGGGCTGCCTTGTCGGTAACTGAGGGCAAGGAATATGATATCTCGGGTGCCGCGATGCCCTTGGAAACCAGAAACGCTTCAATACTCTTTTTACTGACTTCAATCGAATTATATAGCGTCCCCAGGTCGTTGCCGCTCTCGGTGAAAGCGATTGGCCAAATCACCACATCTGCCGGCAATTCTCGCTCGGATAAGCCCTTGACGGAAACGCTGCGCTCGTATTCTTTGAAGTCGATAGCGGCCCGGCCAAGGAGATAGCCCAGCGCAGTCAGTCCAAGAAAGATCGATATGCCCAAGATCAGGGCGTTTTCTCTATTTGTCGGGTTCATGGTTTAGCTCATTCTGTTTAACACGTTATGATCCAGATCGGCATAGTTTACTATCAAGCACTAATAAAACCTTACCTCTCCTGTTCTACCTGACTCGGTAACGCTTAAACTTTATATGCTATCCGGAAACGGGGCAATATTTAAAGCAATCACGACCGACTTTTATTGGCCGACTACAGCAGGTCAACTAAATTTATTTTCCATTCTCAAGGTTAAAACCACCGGCTTCAGCCGGTCAGCTTTAGCTCTATAGCCTTGTATTGCTTTGATCTGATTTATACACCCAGAAGACCATTAGTCAAACGGGCAGTTGAATGGGGTCTGTGTATTATTAGCAAAGCTCGATAGAGCATCAGACTGAGGGTGACCAAGACGCGTCGTAAAGTCGGCGCGTATCCGGACTTTCAGTCCGTAACTCAAACCCACCAGCTTTAGCTGGTGGTTGTTTAGTAATTCTAATGATTGCTTTCATTGGAATAGTCAAAATTCTCTTGTTTGCAATTAATTCGGGTCGAAAAAGCGGATTTTTGCAGATCCTGCGAATTATGTTTCAGGCCTCAATCGGCAAGGATTTTTCGGCATTTTGAAGAAAAAAAGTCGTCGCTAACGGTTAAATCCATTCGATAAATACCATTTTCATACACGCCAACCGCACCTAGCCTGCCCAGCCAATTGCTCATAACCGTGTTATCCGCAAGAACGTAGCCTCTCAGAATCTCAATGCCTTTTATACTGGCCATCCGATGCAGCACTGCAAGCAGGATAGCTCCCAAACCCCTGTGTTGATAACTGTCAATAACCGCCACCCCAAACTCGGCTATCTCGGGCTGATTCTGAAGACGGATAAACCGTGCTATGCCAAGTCCACGATCTTCAGGCTCATTGTGAGCCAGCGCAATCCACGCCACATGATTCTGTTGGTCGATTTCTGTAAAATTACACAATTGTGTATTGGATAGTTTCAAAATGGGCGAAAAGAAGCGGAAGTAGCGCGATTTCGAAGACAACGCCAACATACCCTTTTGTAACGTTTCCTTGTCGTTTTGCTTAACGGGCCTAAAATCGATTAACTCGCCATCACGCAAGGGTAGGGTAAATTCTTCGATACTGCCAAAATAGTCACCATCCATTTTTTACCTGATTAGAAAGAATCTTTCAGTTACCTGTTGACTTATTATAGATTGAACCGAGCGTACCTCAATAGGGCTCGACGTGCAAACAAAGACGGGCACCCGTTCCAAATCAATTTGATAAAATTCCTTGTTCATCTTGGAAATGACCGGCCGAACTGCGGCATTCGCAAAACGCCCGAGTTTTGCCGATAACGGTGTCTGTCGCAAATAGTAACAATCGGTAGAGTAGAGATTTGGCGCGATAGCGTTAGGTCAAGCCTATCGGTTTCCGCCCCTTTTGTTTCGCGATGACCAATAGCCGAGCCAAAACCCTGTTTCCACACCTCACTCATAGAACCGGAAAGGCGGAGGCATCCGGATTAGCTTTTAGTAGATCCTTAACGTTGGTCATAATCCCCGCCGGATCAATACCTTGATGTGGGAATTGTTCCCATAGGCCGCCACAACCTTCTTTATGTGTTGCAATATGTGCGTATTTTGGGGTCAGCCCACGCTCCAATAACCAGGAGCCAAAGCGGCTACCCAATCCTGTTTTTCGGTTATACGACTCGACAATCAGCACCATCGGCGAATTGCCGATTTTAACCATCATCTCCTCATCAATGACATTCAACGTAGGTTTGTTGATCAAACCGACATCAATGCCTTCCTGTTTTAAACGTTCTACTGCGTCCAACGCCCGATACAATGCTTCGCCGAAGCTGACAATATAGCCTTGAGTTCCTTCGCGGATAACTTCATCTTTGCCGGAAACAAATTTGTAGTCACCGCCAAAATAATCCTGGCCTTGTATATTTAAAATAGTCGGTACTTTAGAGCGGGTCGAGAACACAAAACGCAAGCCCGGATTAAAAAAGATGGTTTCCAAGCAGGCTTTCATTTGCAGTGGGTCCGCCGGAAAGTAAAGGTTAGTCGCATAGCCGTCATCCAAGCCATTATCCGCAAACATGTTGTTCAGGCCGAAATGGCAGGTGTTGTCAGCCATGTCGTCAATCCCTGAGTGCGAGAAATGACTGAGCACGTTGGAATGATTTAGACGGGCCATCGTGATCTCGGAAATACACATCTCCAGGAATGCACTGAAAGTGCCAAAAATACCCTGCTTGCCTTTCTCCATGCCGAAACCGGCCGCTGCCGAGAAGTTACCGCGCTCCATAATTCCGGAAGAGATAAACACTTCGGGATAAGCGTTGTGGATTTTGATCAGGCCGCAGGAGCCTTCCAAGTCGCTGTCAATGACCCGGATTTTTTCGATGCGCTCAGCTTCGCTCATCCGGCCCATAATCGCGACGACCGCATCGCCGAAAACGTTGCGGTTGGCATTCCACTTGTCGCCGGATCCCAGGAATACAGCATCATTTTTCGGCGCTTTAATGCCTTTGAGGTGATCTGCCGCAGCCTGCCGACCGCGGGACTCTAAATAGTCTACCGCCACTTTTACCGAGACTACGTCATGGCCGTGGGTTGAACCTTCCAATCCGACAATTCCCGGACACATAGGGCGATGATTAATAACGGCAACGGGGCCGTCGGTATTAACGGCAGTACAAATACGCTGATAAAGGTCATCGATATTTTCGCCGTCGCCTTCCAATACGGTTAAACCGTGGCCAGCCAACGTTTTAGCGATAGAGCAACCGGGCAAATATTTGGAAGGGTGACCGGCGATGGTTACGTCATTATCATCGATAATCAATTTAACATTCAGCTTCTGAGCGACGGACAAGCGTGCGGCTTCTGCATCATTACCTTCCTGCTGCGAGCCATCGGAACCCAGGCAAAACAGTACTTTACTTGGATTAGCGATAGCCATGCCATTGACATAGGGCCACATGTGACCCAACCGGCCCGAGCTAAATTTTACGCCAGGCGTTAAACCCAGTTCAGGGTGACCCGGTAAATGGGAATGAGCGGCGCGGTATTCCATCAGACGTTCAGCAGGTAGATCGCTGTTAAGAGCGGACATCAGGTATTGAGTGGCCGCGCGGTGTCCGGCTTCGTCAAAAAAAATCGGTACGTATTTATCGGCATCGCCCCGGAACAAAGCATCCATAATGACGACTTCCGGGACGGTATCGTAGGGGCCGCCGGTATGTCCGCCGACGCCTCTCGCTGCGCCGGTCGCAGTAAAAAAGACGATCGCATCGCGGCACAATTGAATATTGGCCTTGAGGCTGGCACGTTGTTCGTCAGTCAATGTCGTATTGCTTGCGTTTAATGTGATGCGTTGATAAGCGCCAAGATCGATTGGAAATGTATTCATAGTCAAAATCCTTACTTATTAAAGTTAATGAGTTGAGGCTACGATCAGATTGATTTGTTCGATATAACTGCCTTATCGAAGGCAACCGTTCCCATCTAACCCCTTACCGTTTTGACCGGCTAACATTATGGCCTTGTAAAGTACTTCCCAATATCCGACTTATTCAACGCATTTGACACCGCTGTATCACAACTTTGCAAGTTGTTAATCACCATTCGATATTTTTCAGTCATCAATGCAGCAGAATGTATTTTATCTCAAGGGCTTAATTTCTTTAACTAGATAAATAGTACGCTGAAAATTAGAAATTGGTTGAAGTTGATCAACTGGGTGACGCAACACATGGGGCACAATTCGCGACTAAAACACCCTCTATCTGTTGCGTCTTGATGTCGGGCTAGGTTCTGTTGACGTTTTGCCAATCAGGTAAAATAGGGTGTTTTATAATGTGCGCCGTCTAAACGCTGGCAGCTTCGCCGCCGACTTTATGCGTGATGTGAACGTTTACAGCGGCAATTAGCTGACAAATGGATTAGCAAAGTTAAAATGTCAGTAAACTCTGTCCCTTGTCTGTCCAGCATATACCAGTAATCAATAATCCTAGCGTTAGGCGTAGATGGGTAATTTGTGGTTTTCCGAAAAATCTTCGTTGGCTGACTTTAAGCACTTCCGGGCGCAACTCGCGCAACGTCCGCACTCAACGCTTACCTGCAGATCGCGGCGTAAATCCATCAGCGTTTTTGCTCCATTTCTGGCGGCTTGATGAATATCGAACTCCGTCACCGCCTGACAAACACATACATACATAAAACAAGCTCCTCGATAGTGCAACAACATGCAATTATTGAGAAGCATTCTTATTTAGTTTCGAGTATCTGTCAAGCTCAATTAGCATCTAAAACAAAAACAGCGTCATCAATTGCAGATATTTGGGAAGTGGCGACACTGCTAATCGCTGCCGTACTATATATGCGATTGCAAATAATTAGGCAGACTGACATTTTTCATTAAGCTTTGCTGGGTTTCCAGCCAATCAATGGCTTGTTCGCAGTGCTCCAGCAGCTCTTCCAGCAGGTCGCGACTGACGTAGTCCTGCAATTCCTCACATAAAGCGACGGCATCTATCAGCATGGGTCGCTGAATATTTTTTTCGTATTCCAAATCGCCGTTTAAACATTCGACGACATTTTCGCCGATCAGCAGCTTGCCGAGGTTTTGCAGATTAGGCAGGCCTTCTAGAAACAGGATACGCTCAATAACCTCATCGGCTTCCTTCATGACGCGGATCGATTGCTTATACTGGTAGTCGTTAAGTTTTTCCAGCCCCCAGTTACGGAACATACGAGCATGCAGGAAATACTGGTTGATCGAGGTTAGCTCGTTTTTGAGTACCTTGTTGAGAATTTCAATGACTTTTTTATTGCCTTTCATCTGTCTGCCCTCAATCGCTTAAATGCTTGGTTTCATTTGACTTTGCTGATAATTTTCCAGACCTACGAGGTTAATTAGCCTCAATTGCTGTTCCAGCCAGTAAGCATGATCCATTTCCGTATCCTCCAGTTGCACGGACAGCATCTCGCGGGTTACATAATCCCCGGCTTTTTCGCAGGCGTCGATGGCCTTTTTTAGCTCGCCGACGACATGATATTCGACTTCCAGATCAGCCTTTAACATTTCCGGTACTCCGATACCGACAGTTAAAGCTTCGCGTTTGACCAGGTTGGGCGTGCCTTCCAGAAATAAAATGCGCTGAATCAAGGCGCGGGCATGCAGCCGTTCATGCTCAGACTCGTGTAGACTTTTTTCAGAGAGATGGCTAAGGCCAAAATCGGCGTACATCTCACCATGGATCAGGTACTGATCGGATGCGCTCAGCTCTCCGGCAAGCAGACTGTTGAGCGTTTTCAGAATATTCTTGTCGCCTTTCATAATGGCCCCCTAAAGTGAATCGGACGAAAGCCTATCAAGTCGGCTTGCGCGAGTTAATAAACATTTGAATAATAATTTTATCCGCTCCGATCCTACCGTCAAAGTAATCTTTTGGACAGATAAATATTTTTTGATTATGCCAAGCGCGTAGATAACACCATGAATACTCCACGGCTATTCACGTAACCCTTGATTTCGGCAGGGATTCACGGTGGTTAACTAGCATTGATACTTATTGCCCCCTACCCTCAATTCATGATAGTTTTTTTATTGGCGACTATTAAAAAATCAAATGCTTTAACATCCAATAATTACAACTCAAAATCAGGAGAGCTATTATGAAGACCGTACTTGGAATTGTATCCGTGCTTATTGTTTTGCTGATAACAATGTTCATTTTAAAAAGACAAAAAAAATGTTCATCATGTTCATCAAAAGAAACGCTCATAAGCAAGCCTAAAACCCCAGAGCAGGAAAAGCAACAGCCGGAAATCAAGTCGACCGCCAAGATCTCAGTTGATTCTGAATCTATCGTCGTAAACTCGCAAGTAACCGATACGACAAGTATTTCTTCACCCGCTGCTGAGTCCGTCAATAAGCCCGTAAGCAATATTGAGATTTCCGCAAAGCCGCAAGTAAAAGAAGCGGCAATTTCACCTGTAGAAAGCGGCAGTACCGGATTTCCTCAAGATTCAATACTGAGACGGCATTACTTTACTCATTTATGCACCATGATTGAAGCGCTTGCTCCTGAGTGTCCCACGGATTCTGTTTTATGCCGTCATTACTATGTGATGCTGCTCACTGAAATAGATCGGTGTTTAAATGATAAAAAAGCAATGGAACGGCTGATTTATGATTATGAGAATCTCAGCGCGTAATATGTGGTGAACACAGCGAAGCGGATCAGATGCGTTTCGCTGTGCTCGACGTAGGACGCCAAAAACTGGGGCAGTTACTGCGAAGATTGCAGGAGAATCATCCTGGCCGTCTCTCTGAAACAGCAGCGGGCATTTAAAAATTGATAAACAACGAGCCCATAATCAAGTGATGCATGGTGTTATTGGTGTGAGTGGCATCATCCAGATACTGGTTGAGATAACCGCCTTCAGCCCGGAAGTTTTTATTGAAAGTCCATCCTAGGCCTGCAAACGCACGATTTTGATCGAAACCGGATTGGCCGCCTGCGGGTGTCGAGTTGAGCCTCACGAAGAACTCATCCCAAGTAATCAGACTCAAACGAGGCTCAAACTCCAGAGGGTGCATGAATCGAATCATCTGGCGTGGACGGACACGGACATCATTGCCATTGCCCGGTATAAAATTGGTTTCGATCATGGTTCTGAAAGTGACAGCTCCAATGCTGGTGGGCAATACATAACGAAATGCAGGCCATACATCTTGTTGAGAAACATAGCTCTTGCCGACGTTTTGGGTAGGCAACCACGTGTAGCCCGCCCAAATAGTGGCTCGGTCACTGATCGAATAGCCCACCGCTGAACGAACCATACCTTGATAGAAATGGTTCCAGTTATCGTCGAAGCGGGCTTGACCTTCCAGCCAGATGCGCCCCTTTTCCAGACTCGGATCCAGAACCTTCAAACTACCTTCTCCGACAACTTGCATCCAGCTGCCGGCATCCTGAAGTAAATCATCTGCCGCCACGGCGGCCGCTACCGCGTCGGTCGAGGCCATGCTGAAAGAACCCAGAATCAGGGCAGTGATTCCCCATATCTTTACTTTCTTAATCATATTGTTTACCCATTGTAGTTTTTGGCAGGTTCTCAATAGCCGCCCTGCCCCGTTTATAACTGTTTTGCAGTACCGCTCTTTTTATTTTTTAGCGTTAATCAACCCCAACAATCCCTTCATCAACGCCAAAGGCGTGGGTGGACAACCGGGAATCACCACGTCGACCGGAATGACGTTGGACACCGCGCCGCAACTGGCATAAGACACGCCGAATTCGCCGCCGCAGGCTGCGCAATCACCGGCTGCAACCACCCATTTCGGGTTCGGCGTTGCTTCATAAGTGCGCAGTAACGCGGTTTGCATATGCCTTGAAACCGGCCCTGTGACCAGCAGCACGTCAGCGTGTCTTGGCGACGCGACAAAATGAACGCCAAAACGTTCAATATCGTAAAAGGGATTATTCAGCGCATGAATTTCCAGTTCGCAACCGTTACAGGAACCTGCATCGACCTGGCGTATGGCAATGCTGCCGGAAAATTTCTTGTCTATGCGGTTTTTAATCTCAATGCCCAATTGCTCCAGTTCCGCATCTTTGGGCGCTTTAAACGGCTCAGTAACGACACCCGTGGTCAGGATTTTTTTAAAAATATTCAGCATTTTCCCTTCCTATAAATCATTGCCTGAATAAGAGCCATTCAGGGATTTGTTGCACACAGGAAAATCCGGCACGATATTATTCAGCACCAGCTTTTCCAACGCAGGCCAGTTTAGTTGACTGGGGTCGCGCGGATAAAAACGGGCGATTTTGTTATCGGCATCAAAGCGGATGTAGCTGATAATTTCGCCACGCCAGCCTTCAACAATACCCAGACCTTCGCTACCCGCCGCTGGCGTTCGCCATTCGCTGCGTAGTTCACCGACAACCAGTCGATCGATAAAGTCTTCTATCAGACGTAACGCCACCCTGATTTCCTTGTACCTTACCCATAATCTGGAGGCAATATCGCCCTGTGTTTCCAGTGCGACTTTAACCGTAACTTGATCATAGGGCGCATAGGGCGCATCGCGACGCACATCCTTATCCTGTCCGCTGGCCCGTCCGACGTAGCCTACGGTTCCAAATGCGGCGGCAATTTCCTCAGACAAGAAACCGGCCGTATATAGCCGATCTTCCAGTGAAGAATTGAGATCCAGTGCGAGTATGACTTCCGTCAGCTCTTTTCTTAATTCGGTTATCTCCTTCTTGATCAGGGCGCAGGATTCATCCGACAGATCACATACCACACCGCCGGGAACAATTTTATCCATCAACAGGCGATGACCGAAAACCGTTGCATTGGTGCGCAGCCAGAGTTCGCGCAAACGGGTAAACTGCATTTGCGCGAACACAAAAGCGACGTCATTACAGACTGCGCCTATATCGCCCATGTGGTTGGCGATGCGTTCCCGTTCCGCCAGAATGCCGCGAATTAAGGCGGCTCGAGGCGGAATTATCACGCCCGCCGCCTGTTCCATTGCCCTACAGGCCGCCCAGCAATGCCCGACGGTGGTATCGCCGGAAACACGGCCCGCCAGCCTGGCTAAGGACTCCGGTTCTCTGCCTTCGGCAATTTTCTCTATGCCTTTATGCACGTAGCCCAAACGTTCTTCCAGATTCAGGATAAGTTCGCCAACCGCCTGAAACCTGAAATGTCCGGGCTCAATAATACCGGCATGCACCGGGCCTACCGGAATTTCATACGTACCGGCGCCGTAGGATTTAATAAACGGATAATGCATGTCTGGCGGCGTGATGCCTACCGGCGTGCCCTGAACAGGAAAATCTTTTCGTAACGGATAGTTTTTTTCAATCCAGGCTTGGTGCCGCGTCCAACGCCTGTTATCCGGATGCCCGACAAACTTGATCCCGAACATGTCTTGAGTGTGACGCTCACTGCGGTTGGCGGCGGGATAAACCGTGGCCTGACTCGGCAGTTCCGGGTTTGAAGCATCGATAATCGTGCGCAGAAGAATATATTCACCCTGTTTTTCAAAACAGGCGTTGATCAAAAACCGGTTATCAACCTGTTCCGCCCATCCGGCAGCCCAGCGCAGGTTTTGCTGCACAGCCAGTTCTGCAAATTGTTGCCATGCGTGGCTTTTTATTTGCCACAGTGTTGTCGAGGCTGTGTCGATTTCTGCAACCGTAATATCGGTGCTCAGTCGGCTTAAAAAATCCGCAGTCCAGTTTGATGAACTCATAACGGCGTACTCCCGGAAATTAATAGTGTCGCCTGTGAAAACCAGTTGGCCAGAAAACCGGGGATGGCCAGACCCAGCCAAAGCACCAGGGCCAGATGTATCATGACCGGCCACAAGTTGGCTGTAATCGGTTGTTGATCTTTAGGCTTGTCGCCGTAAACCATCGGCTGTATATGCCTGAACAGTCCGGCAAAGGCGATGCCGATACCCAGCAGCAGCGGTAGCGTCAACCACGGATAACTGTGCATGGTCGCCAGCAGCACCAGAAACTCACTGGTAAAGACGCCGAATGGGGGAAATCCGGCAATGGCAATGGTGCCGATCAATAAACCCCAACCGATCCTGGGCTGGGTTTTAATCAGGCCGCGTATCTGGTCTATACGCTGGGTTCCGGCAAGCTGAGCCGCGTGGCCTACCGTCACAAAAATGGCCGATTTGGTCAGTGAATGCACGGTCATGTGCAGCAAGGCGGCAAAAGTGGCTAAAGGGCCGCCGATACCAAAGGAGAAAGTCATCAGTCCCATGTGCTCAATAGATGAGTAACTGAACAGTCTTTTAATATCTTTTTGCCGGTGCAGCAGTATCGCGGCAACCAGAAACGACAACATGCCGAAGCCCATCATCAGAAAACCGGCCATATTGGAATCCGTCGCCCCATCCACCAGCATTTTATTACGCACCACGGCGTATAGGGCATCGTTTAACAGTAATCCCGATAACACCGCAGACATTGGCGTCGGACCTTCGGAATGGGCATCGGGCAACCAGTTATGCAGCGGCACCAAACCGATTTTAGTGCCGTAACCAATCAGTAAAAAAACAAAAGCAATTTCAAGAATTTCCGGATTTAATTTGTCGGCATTTTCGTAAAGTACCGACCACAGTAAGGCATTCTCGCCGTCGCCGATCTGCACCGCCGCGTAATACAGCAAAATGGTGCCGAACAGGGCTTGAGCAATGCCCACGCCGCACAAAATAAAATACTTCCACGCCGCCTCAATAGACTCGGGTGTACGATACAAACTGACCTGTAACACCGTTGCCAATGTCGCGCCTTCCATCGCCACCCACATGATGCCCATATTATTGGTGGTCAACACCAGATACATGGCCAGCATAAACCCCTGAAACATCGAGTGATACAGCTTTAAGCGACCGTCGCTGAGCTTGCCGATTTCTTTTTCATGCTCCATATAAGGCGAAGAAAATATCGAGGTGGTGAAGCCGACAAAAGCCGTCAGCACAATCAAATACACATTAAACGGATCGATTAAAAAAGCCTTGCCCGATGAAATAATCGTACCTTGATTGAGCACGTTGATCGCCAGCCAGATGGTCGCCAGCAAGCAAATTCCGTTAAACCTGACATTGATTTTTCCGGTATCTGCTCTATGTCCCGCCAGCGCGAAATAGAGTATGCCGACCAACGGTATTAATAAGACTAAATAGGCGGCAATCATTTATCCACCTCGTGTAACTTGTTTAACAAATCGACATCCAGAGAATCGATACTGGTGCGTATATGCAGGAAAAAGATGCCGAACAGCACCGCAGCCACCAGTACGTCGAACGCCACGCCCAGTTCAACCACCATCGGCATGCCATTGGTGGCGACGATAGCCGCGAAGAACAAGCCGTTTTCTATCGACATAAAGCCAACCACATGAGCGATAGCCTGCCGATGCGAAATCATCAACAGCATACCCAGCAGCATCACGGAAAGACTGACCGCCAAGGCATTCAGCATGACGATTGATGAAGATTGCACAATAGGATGCAACACGTAATAACTGAATACCATCAGACTGGCGCCGCCCAGCATCACGGCAGTATTGTTTTTTAATGCTTCAACATCGCGATGCATATTCATTCGCAGAACCTCCCGTCTTAACATCCACGGAATAAAAGTTACTTTCAGCACTAAAGTCAACACGGCTGAAATATAGAGATGATGATTATTCAAGCTGTATGCCGCCAATGCTGTGGTCAAGGTTAATAAAAAACCCTGCATCGCAAACACAAAGATCAGCCTGAGTAATCTCCCCTGCCCTAACATAAGAAACGAGGTAAGCCCCACCAATGCGGCCATCGATAAAATGGCCTGCGTATAAAAATCCAGTTGTTCGATGTTCATCAGCGTGACGCCTCCAAAATAATATCGTTCAACATTCCAAACAGGAACATCGTAGGCCGGAATAAGGCCACCCAAGCGTAGCGCGCGGTGGCGTTTCCGGCAAAGTCCGGGAGGCGTTCGCCGGAAACACCGGTTCTCGCTATCGCTCGAACCGATTTATTCCGGCCTACAGAGCGGGCTTTTACATTTTTCATGTTCATCGTGCCGCCTCCAAAATAATGTGGCTCAACAACCCAAGCAGCCCTAATAAATAGGCGAAACTGAGGTATTCCTGCACGCGAAACAGGCGCATTTTTGCAACCAGCGTTTCCGCTATCGCCAGAACAACCGCCAATACCGCAAGCTTGCCCATAATAGCCAGCAAGCCATAGCCTAACGCTTGGATGCTAAGGGTTTCGGCAATGCCCCAGGGAAAAAAGATATTGGCAATCAGGACGCCGTACAGCATCAGCTTCAACTGACTTGCCCATTCGATCAGCGCTAAATGGCGACCGCTGTATTCAAGAATCATCGCTTCATGAATCATGGTCAGCTCCAGATGCGTCGCCGGATTGTCTACGGGAATTCGCCCCGTTTCAGCGACGGCAACCAGTACCAGGGCCGCTAAAGCAAATACAAACGAAGGCCGTAACACCAAGCCTTCATTGAGCACATGGGCGATAGCCAACGACAAATTGGTCGTTGAGGCGGTCATGGTCAGCGTAAAAATCGCCATCAACATCGCAGGTTCCGCCAACGATGAAATGGTCATTTCCCGCGATGAGCCCATACCGCCGAATGCGGTGCCGACGTCCAATCCGGCCAGCGCCAGAAAAAACCGGGCAAAAGCGAAAAAACCGACCATCACAATCACATCGGCGCTGGCCGAAGTCGGTAAATCAACGGCAATCAGCGGCACAACGGTTGCTGCCAGCACCGTTGCCGAAAAAATAATGTACGGCGCTTTGGTAAATAACCATGAAGCCTGTTCCGAGACTACCGGTTGTTTATAGGTCAATTTAAGCAAATCCCGGTAAGGCTGAAGAACGGAAGGCGCTTTGCGGTTCTGTAACCGGCATTTGCAGCATTTGACCCAGCCCGCCAGCAACGGCGCCAACGCGACAAACAGCAGGGTTTGTAAAATAGCTATTAACCAGTTCATCAGCTGATCACCCATAACAGTAATAGTAAAGTTGCAAACGAATAACCCAGATAAACCCGGATATTTCCCGTTTGAATACGTCCCACTAATTGGGCTAATTTGTTTACCGCGTGTTCAATCGGATGATACAAACGCGGCCAGCTATGATCCTGAATCTGCAAGTGATAATGAACTGCCGCCACGTCCTGATTCATTGCTCCTTGCATGTCTTTATCGATCTGCTCGTCAATAATCCAGACTTTGGCAAAAATCCGCCGGAACGGCATGGTAAAAGCGCTGCTGCTGTATTGCATACGGGGCGTTAACCCGCCGAAACCGCAATCCCAGGTTTCAGAGATGCGTAACGCCGTTGCCGGATTACGCCGCAGATACCAAAAACTGATGCAACCGGCAATCAGCGCACCGATCAAAACCAAGGGGGGAGCATAAGACGCTTGATTGGCCGAAACAGGCGCCAGCCACAACCAGCCTAAGGCTGCGTCATTCGGCAAAGTCTCTCCTAACAATTGCCCGGAAACGCCGTTGATCAGGCTGATGACCGGACCGGGAAAAATGCCGAACAAAAAGCACAATCCGGCCAGTAGCGCAGGGCCTGCCAGCATGCCTTTGTCCTGGACTTCATGCGCTTTATCGCAATGATGAGAACGGGGTTGTCCCAAAAAGATCAAGCCGAATACTTTGACAAAACAGGCGGCCGCCAATGCCGCCGTCAGCGCTAATGCAGCGGCGGCGACCGGTATCAAGCTGCGCAATACGCCATTGTCCAGCACATCGACCTGCAATGCGGTCTGGAAAGCCAGCCATTCCGAAACGAAGCCGTTAAATAACGGTAATGACGAGATACTCATGCAACCGATCAAAAACAACACGCTGGTTTTCGGCATCTTTTTAATCAGCCCGCCCATCATGTCGATATTTAACTCATGGGTTTGGTGATGAATCATACCGGCCCCCAGAAACAGCAGGTTCTTGAACAGCGCATGGTTGAAGGCATGAAACAGCGCCGCCAAAAAACCCAGCGCTGCCAGCTGCGGATGACCGTTGGCCATAAAAATCATCGACAGCCCCAGCACCATAAAAATTATGCCGATGTTTTCGACCGAACTGTAGGCCAGAAGGCGTTTTAAATTGGGCTGCATCATCGCGTACAAAATACCGCCCAGCGCGGAGATGGTACCCAGTATCAGCAACACCACGCCCCACTGCCATTGCACGTCGCCGATCAAATCGAAGCAAAAGCGGATCAGCCCATAAAGTGCGACCTTCAGCATCACGCCGCTCATTAACGCGGAAATATGCGAAGGCGCAACCGGATGCGCTTCCGGCAGCCAGACATGCACAGGGACAATCCCGGCTTTCATACCGAAACCCAGTAGCGCCAACATAAAGGCGATGCTTGCCCAGGTTGTCGACAAGTGCGACGCACGCAAGGCATCGAAGGTAAAGCCGTCGGAAAAGCTGGCCAGTACGCCAAAGCCCAGAATAATGGCCAATGCACCGACTTCCGCCATCAGTAAATAAAGAAAAGCGGCGCGGCGATTGGCTGAGTTTTCATGCTGGAACGCCACCAAAAAATAACTGGCAACCGACATCAACTCCCAGGCAATCATAAAAAAGAATGCGTCATCGGCCAACAGCACCAACAACATCCCGGCAACAAACAGCCCGGTGAATAAGCTCAAGATTGCAAAAGGATGCTGGTTTTCCTGATAGCTGTTCACATAGCCCGGTCCGTAAAGACTGACCGCACTCACCGCAATACCGACGATTAAAAAGAAAAAACCGGACAAGCAGTCAAAACGAACATGCCACGGCAGCCAAGGCAGCCCCAAACTGAGTTGATCGGTAACCACCTCCTTACCGATCAACACGCTCAACCCGGCCAATACCGCGAAGACACCGGACAAACCCAGTAAAACAAACACGGCTTGCCGTAACAAAACCGGAAACCGCCGTGCTTCCAGACAACCGGTAAGCACAGACTGACTACCTTCGTTGTCGCTCGGGAATTTTTTAAACCAATACTGACTAAACAGCAGTATATGCCGACGCTGATGCATCATCAGTCCCAGCAAGCCGGAAAAAAAACTTAGCAGAACAGCGCTATAAGCTAATACAAGAATCATGGAATTCTCACTCTATTGATAAACACACTTCAACGCACTTGCCTGTAAGTTAGCAAACCGCGTTATTGCCGTTCGCCGTGTAATAGGAGTGCAAGCTTCGCTTGCCCGTTGGCAATGTATCGAAAATCTGCAGGCGAAGCTCACGCCCCTTGCCTACATCCATATAGACAAAGCCTGTACTCCAGCCTCAGGAAACGCCCTATACGCCATAATGATCGCTTTTACGACGGCTCATGTTGTTGCGTTTCATTCTGCGCACCGCCAAAGGGTGTTCTGAGAAGGTATCATGATATTCCATTCCTATAAACTTACACTGTCCTCCCTGCCCTTCATAGTTATGCTGAAAATCATGAATGAATTCCATCACGGTATGATCGAGCAGGTACGCATTGTTCAATTGAAAGATAACTGTTTTGCCGTTCTCCAGATTGGCTAAAGCAGTCTTCAATGACATAAAGTTAGAGAAAATGGCCGCGCCGACTATCGATACTACAACAGAATCGGCATCTTTGGGTTCAATCACAAAATGAATCTTGAACAGGTTATTTAGCCTGACACCGCGCAGCATATGGATAGCAAATTTGGTGACGATACCTATAGCGACGCCGATTAATAAATCGGTCGCCAACACACCGATAATCGTAACAACGAACATAAACAACTGTTCTTTACCAACGCCCATGACTTTAGCGAACTCTTTGGGCGAGGCCAGGCGAAAACCGGTATAGACCAACAATGCCGCCAATGCCGCCAGGGGAATACTATGAATCAGCCTCGGGAACAACACCACGAACAACAACATAAAACTGCCGTGAAAGAAGTTGGCCCACTGGGTTTTTGCGCCGTTGTTCACGTTTGCCGAGCTACGCACGATCTCGGCAATCATCGGCAAGCCGCCGATCAATCCGACCACCAGATTACCCGCACCGACCGCTGTTAAGTCACGATCAAGATTGGAATGACGCTTATACGGATCAAGTTTGTCGACCGCCATGGCGCTAAGCAAACTCTCCAGACTACCGACCAAGCTGATACTGACAACGGCTTCCCAAAACTCTACGGTGGCGAATTTTGAAAAGTCGGGAAAATAAAAGCTGGACATAAAATTTTCGGAAATCGCGACCAAAAATTTCGGTCCGACGGTTTCTTCATGATGCGGTAAAAAATGCGCATCCGGCAGGAACAAATACATGTGCTCATGTTCCAGATCAAAATACCGCGCCAAGCCCATCCCTGCCAACACCACAATGAGTGGAGCCGGAATCATCTTTAAAGTCGGGTTTTTCAATATCGACCAAATAATCAATATCGCCAATCCGGTAAAACCGATAATGGCAATTTCATGATTAAGATTCAGAAGGCTATGCGGAATTTGCGCGATAGTCGAAAACAGACTGCTACCTTTCTCCGGCGTGGTTCCCAGCATGACATGGATCTGTTTAGCCATAATAATGATGCCGATAGCCGCCAGCATGCCATGTACCACCGATGCCGGAAAAAACGAACTTAACCGTCCGGCTTTAAACACGCCCATTAAAATTTGTATTACACTGGCAACCACGATGGCAGCCAAGGCATAACGATAGCCTGCCATCGCATCGCCTTCGCCCAGTTCCTGCACCGCACTTAACACCACCACGATCAAGCCGGCGGCCGGGCCGTTAATGGTTATAAACGATCCGTTGATACGCGAAACCAGCATCCCGCCGATAATAGCCGTGATAATACCGGCCGATGGCGGAAAACCGGAGGCCATCGATATACCCAGGCACAGCGGCAGGGCAATAAGAAAAACCAGAAAACCGGACAATAAATCGCTACGCCAGTTTTCTTTTAAACCGGCTAAACCGGACTTTGGTAACTCTGACAGGGATGGTTCACTCATACAAATCCTCGTAATTATAAAAAGGTTCTAACGAGTCATAAGCGATAACCGTGCCAACTGTTTTTTATTTATAACCCATTGATTTTAATTATCAGTATTTTTATTGCCAGGTCGTGAATAAGAAATAGGAGGGTGCAAAACAACCGATCTGTTGTTGTTTTGCACCGGTTCAGAAAAAACGATCTGATATTTTTGGCGTTAACTCCTTATTGACTGCACTGCTCTACAAGACAGGGCTTTTCTGTAATAATCTGTCGGCTAATCGCGTCGTATACAGTAGTCCAACAACATATAAAATTTGAATGACCCCACTTCCTCAAGTCGCCACCGAGCATGAATCCACTCAATTGACAGATCAAGGCAACGCCGAATGTCGTTACCTTTCACTCGACAGGGACGCCATGCGTAAAGCATTACGGCAACAACTGGACGATGATTTGTTGTACCGGATGCTCATTGAAGAGCGCCCTCACCAATTCGCCGAAGCTTTAGTTGTTGTCGCTGAAAGCAGCATACGCAGCCAGCGTGATATTATTACCGCCATAGAAAGTGTTATCGCTATGCCCGCTTATCAGCAACGCGTTCTGGCTTACGCACCCGGTGCGGCGCAATTTATTCCCAAAGCGCACGGCGTTTTTTTCGGCTATGACTTTCATTTAAGCCCTAAAGGTCCGCAATTAATTGAGATAAACAGTAATGCCGGAGGCGCGTTGCTTAATGCCATCCTGATTCGGGCGCAAACAGCCTGTTGCGATTCGGCCGGACTGAATGCGTCCGCGGTCCAAAATCCGGAACAGGCGTTTATGGCGATGTTTCTTGAAGAATGGCAAGCCGAACGCGGTCAACAGCCCTTACATTCAATCGCTATCGTCGATGAAAATCCGCCGACCCAATTCATGCTGCCGGAGTTTTTACTGTTCAAAAAACTGTTCGAGCAAAACAATATCAATACCGTTATTTGCGATCCTTCCGAGCTTGATTACCGCAACGGAGAGCTTTGGCATGACGATATGCCTATCGACCTCGTTTACAACCGCTTGACCGACTTCGGACTGGAAGCTGGAACGCTAAAACCATTGCGCGAAGCCTATTTGGCTGAAGCAGTCGTGGTCACGCCCCATCCAAGAGCCCATGCGCTATACGCAGATAAAAGAAATCTGGCGATATTGACTGATGAAACCGCGTTGCGGGAGTTGGGCGTTGCCGCTGAAACCCGGGCGCTGCTTCTTGGCGGCATTGCCCACACCGATTGCGTACATAAGGAGGACGCAGAAGCCTTATGGGCCGCGCGCAAGCATCTGTTTTTCAAACCGGCCAAAGGCTACGGCAGCAAAGCCGCATACCGGGGCGACGGGGTGACCAAACGAGTGTTCGGTGAGATTGTTCTACAGGGGAATTATGTGGCACAGGCCTTGGTGCGGCCTACCGAACGGCAATTGAAAGTGGAAAATGAAATGGTCGATCTTAAACTTGATCTGAGGCAGTATGTTTACAGGGGGCAGGCGCAGTTGACCAGCGCTCGTTTATATCAGGGACAAACTACCAATTTTCGCACGCCGGGCAGCGGTTTTGCCGGGGTTGTGGTGATTTCAGATGACAAGGGCGACCGGTCGGTCGCCCTTGCGCTAACTTAATCGAGAACCAGATTCTTTAAATAATTCAGAAAATCACTTTTCAACTCTGCATGCGTCAAGCCGTGTTCAACGGTAGCCTGCAAATAACCGAGTTTTGATCCGCAATCATAACGTTTGCCTTCAAACTCATAGGCCAATACCAGCTCATCAGTCATCAATGCGGCGATAGCATCAGTCAGCTGAATTTCGCCACCGGCACCGCGCTCTGTTGTTTCAATTTTTTCAAAAATCGCAGGCGTTAATATATAGCGCCCAACCACCCCGAGGTTTGACGGGGCGCGCTCAGGAGCAGGCTTTTCAATAATCAGTTCAACTTGGCCTACCGATGGAGATACCTCCTTGGTTTTGACAATGCCGTATTTATCGGTTTCCTGAGGATTTACTCTCTCTACACCTAATATGCTGCATTGATTTTTATCGTATTGCTCGACCATTTGACTCATGCAGCCATCGCCGTGACGATTCGTGATCAAGTCGTCGGCCAGGATAACGGCAAACGGTTCATCGCCAACGACAGACTTGGCGCAAAGCACTGCATGCCCCAGTCCCAATGCCTCCGGCTGACGAATAAACACAAACGACACATTCGGCGGCACCATGCCCCGGACCATTTGCAATATTTCAGTCTTGCCGCGGATAGCCAGCTCATTTTCTAACTCATAAGCCTTGTCAAAGTGATCCATGATGACGTTCTTGGTGCGACCCGTGACAAAAATCATCGTATCAATACCGGCAGCCACAGCTTCTTCAACGCAATACTGAATCAAGGGCTTGTCCACAACCGGCAACATTTCCTTGGGGCTGGCTTTGGTAGCGGGTAAAAAACGGGTTCCGAGACCCGCAACCGGAAAAACTGCTTTTCTTATTTTTTGATTCATCTGAGACATTCTCGACAATACATATCATTAAAAATCAAATGCTAAATGCGGCATTTGATCATCCCTGCCCTTCAATAAAGAGCGATTGGCGACTTAGTCGCCCCTACGTTTTCATTTTAAACTAAAAAATTTTCAACCAATGCTATAAAAACATCCGGTTGTTGGACATGCAGCCAATGTCCGGCGTCGGCTATGGTGCTGAAAGCCGCCTTCGGAAATAATGAGTTTATATCCTCCGGCTTAACGAAGTCTGAATCGCTTCCTGCGATAAACAAGGCCTTGCCGGTAAATGGCGCTAAATGATCGGCATTCGGAAAAGCAGCAATATTGGGCGCCATCCGCTGAAAAATATCCAGATCGAGTCGCCAGCAATATTTACCGTCTTTTAGAATGAGATTTTGCAACAAAAACTGGCGATAACTCAGCTCGGGTATGCGCGACGCAAGCAGTGTTTCGGCCTGTTTACGGTTATTGATTTCAGCCAGCGCCAGCGCTTTTAATGCCAGGACGGTGTTGTCAAAACTGTGTTTGTAGCTGATAGGTGCAATATCAGCCACAATCAGTTTATTGACCCTATCCGGAGCGGTAAGCGCAAACCACATGGACACCTTGCCGCCCATGCTGTGCCCCAGCAAGTTGGCTGTTTCCAAGCCGCGGCCATCGATAAATCGCAGTAAATCAGCGGTCATGGAAGAATAATCCATTAACGGATGATGCAATGAGGCCCCGTGATTGCGCATGTCCGGCACATAGACATGAAACCGGGCAGACAGTCTTTGCGCTATCTGCCGCCAGTTACGCGACGAGGCAAAAAAACCGTGCAGGATAATCAGCGGGCTGTTATCCGGGTCGCCGAATTCCTCAAAAGCCAGTTCCAGGGTTTCCATCAGGCAAAATCGAACAATGCGCCCATCAAGCCGCCGAAAATACCGCCCCAAACAACCAGCCAACCCAGATGCTGACGGATGATAGCCTGAACCATTTCCTTGACCAGTTGCGGAGTTAGTTCATTCAGGCGCTTATCGATCACTGATTCGATTTTACCGACAATGTCGCCGCCGATTTTGTGCGCATCCAGGCCCTGTTTTAATGCGGATTTAAACCGGTCGGACTCGACCATTTCGGTCAAGGTGATTTTCATTTTTTCGGTAAACGGCTCTTTTAACGGTACCAGCGCTTCTTCGCCGCCCATCATCATCAACATGCCGCCAAAAGAAGAGCCCATGATCGAAGACACCAAGCCTTCGTAAACCTTGTCATAGTCGACTGCATTCAACAAAGGTTCCAGATTCAGCAGGTTTTTGCCTTGTTGTTCCTCGTTTTCAATAAACTGTTCGATGTTGTTTGCGGTAAAAAACTGCACCATCATCAGCTGCTTGATGGACAGTTTAAACTCTTCAAACCGCGCAGGTATAACGCCTGAGCCGTATAGATAAGGCACTTTTTCAAACAGCATGTAGATTGCCAGCCAATTGGTAATGGCTCCGGAAAGGGCAAAAAAGCCGATGGATTTGATTAACTCCGGTTGCACAGGACTCACATAGCCGACACCAATGACGGCAACCGATAGGAAATTGGTCATAAAGCTTTTGTTTAATAATTGTTCTTTCATCGTCTCTTAATAAATAAATCAGTAATAGTGCCTTCCATCATTTCTGCTGAAAAGCCCAGAGTTTCGGCCAACGTGGGATGCGCATGAACCGTTAAGGCCAAATCTTCAACACCCGCGCCCATCTCCAACGCCAATACGGCTTCCGCAATCAATTCACCGGCATGGGTGCCGACGATACCGGCGCCAAGAATGCGTCCGGTTTGTTTGTCGCTAAGCAATTTAGTTACGCCTTCCTTGCGCCCGATGCTTAATGACCGACCGCTGGCCGCCCACGGGAAAGCCGCTTTTTCATAAGCGATGTCCTGCGCTTTAGCGGCGTTTTCAGTCAAGCCCATCCAGGCTATTTCAGGATCGGTATACGCGACGGAAGGAATGGTCAAGGCCCGCCACTCGGTCGCCATACCGGCAATCACTTCGGCCGCTATTTTACCTTCATGCGACGCTTTATGCGCCAGCATCGGGTTGCCCACCACATCGCCGATCGCAAAGATATGTTTCACATTGCTGCGCTGTTGTTTATCGACGCTGATAAAGCCGCGCTCATCGACATTAACCCCGGCTTTGTCGGCATCGATTAAATGACCGTTGGGCCGTCTGCCCACTGCGACCAGCACTTTATCGAATACATCGGTTTCGGGGGCGTCTTTACCGCTGAAACTGATCTTCAAGCCTTCCGGCAACGCTTCAATATTTGTTACCTGGGTTTCCAGAAAAATATTGTCGTATTGCTTTTTGATTCGCTGCATTAGCGGCCTGACCAGATCCTTGTCGCAACCGGGGATAATCTGATCCTGCATTTCAACCACGGTGATTTTGCTGCCCAGCGCATTATAAACGGTTGCCATTTCCAGGCCGATGATGCCGCCGCCGATAATCAACAGTTTTTTCGGGATGCTCTCAAGCTTGAGCGCATCGGTGGAATCCATCAGCCGGGGATCGTCATTGGGAAACGACGGTATTTTTACCGGCTGGGAGCCGACCGCGATAATGGCCTGCGCAAACTCTATGGTCTGGGTGTCGTCGCCGTCTTCAACCAACACTTGCGTGTCGGAAACAAAGCGTCCGATACCTTTGACAACCGTTACGTTGCGCTGCTTTGCCAACGCCGCCAAGCCCGTAGTTAACTGGGAACTGATGGTGTTTTTCCAGCCGCGCAGTTTTTCCAGGTCAATGTCCGGTTCGGAAAAACCGATCCCGGCCGAATTAATCTCTTTGGCTTCATTGAGCACCGCCGCCACATGCAACAAGGTTTTTGACGGAATGCAGCCGACATTTAAACAAACCCCGCCCAAAACCGGATAACGCTCAATCAAAGTGACTTGTTTCCCTAAATCGGCCGCACGAAATGCCGCTGTATAGCCTCCAGGGCCACCGCCCAGCACCAGAACTTCTGTTTTCAATTGCACACCTTCAATCAATTAGAGTGTTAAGAATTTATTGGTATCTAAAAGGCAGATAACCATGCCCCTTTATTGGTATGACTATTCAATGCCATCAAAACCAATGGAACGTAAATGACGCTGATAATTTATGATTTTATTGAATTATCTGTGTTGACCATAAGTATCAGCGTCATCTGCGTTCCATTTTTGGTTACTGAAATTGTTACAGTTTTTTGATACTGACAAATTTGTTTTCAGGCGTTAATTCCATTTCAAAATAACCGTTGATACCTTGCTTGGTCAAAAAAGATTGAATCCTGCCCGCCGGAAAAGCGACTCTTCTGCCATCATCGGCGATAACGGAAACATTTTTGGCAATGCCTTGATAGACCTTAAGGTATTGGTCGTATGACAGTTTTAGCGCAAAGCGGATGTATTGGTGTTGGGTCATGATGATATCAGCATCAACTTAAGCATAAAAATGATTCACCACGAAGACACGAAGTTTCGTTTCTTCGTGTCTTCGTGGTTTTATGCTTTTAGTTAATTAACGGTTGTTTTGTAACGCTGCGATACGCTCTTCCAATGGAGGATGGCTCATAAACAACTTGCTCACGCCACCGCCGTTAATGCCGAATGCCGCCAGTTGTCCCGGCAGGTCTTCCGCTTCGTGTCCGCGCTGCAATGCACGCAGAGCGCCGATCATTTTTTCCCGTCCCGCCAGGTTTGCGCCACCGGCATCCGCCTTGAATTCCCGGTAACGGGAGAACCACATGACCAGCAGAGAGGCTAAAATCCCCAAAACGACTTGAGCCGCCATCTGGGTGATGTAATAGGCCGGGCCGTAACCGCGTTCGGTTTTAAACACAACCCGGTCGACAAGATGACCGATGATGGTCGCAAAAAAGTAAACAAAGGTATTTACCACGCCCTGCATTAAGGCCATCGTCACCATATCGCCGTTGGCAACATGGCTGATTTCATGACCGACAACGGCTTCAATTTCATCGGCGTTCATGTTTTGCAGCAAACCGGTGCTGACCGCTACCAACGCACTGTTTTTGCTCATGCCGGTAGCAAAGGCATTGGACTCGGGAGTCTGGAATATGCCGACTTCCGGCATACCGATTCCCGCTTGTCTGGCTTGTCTTGCCACGATGTCGATCAGCCATTGCTCGGTTTGATTTTGGGGGCGTTCGATAACGTGTACACCCATCGCCCTTTTTGCCGACCATTTAGACATCGCCAAGGAAATAACGGAACCGGTCATGCCGATGATGGCAGACATGACTAAAAGGGCATTCAGGTTAAGGTCGATGCCTTGAGCATCCAGAGTGCCGCTTAAACCTAAGACATTAAAAATAATACTGACCACAACCAATATGGCCGCATTAGTCGCCAGAAAAAGAAAAATACGCATCATGTTTGAGCCTTTTGATAAGTTAAGGTTTAATCTATATGGGGATTGAATAAATAAATTCAATCCGTTTTCAGGGTGCTAACATAGCTTAAGTTTATTGATGGAGGGTATTCTCATGCATATTAAAACAATACTGTTGGCTTTGTTTTTAATTAATCCTAGTTTAGCTTTTGCGCTACAAAACAGTCATCAGAATATTATAAAGCAACTGCATGTACCCGCAGGCTTCACCCTGTCTATTTTTGCCGATAATCTGCCCAATGCCCGTAGTTTGGCCTTGGGCGATAACGGCACGGTGTTTGTGGGCACAGGATCTGAAGGGTCGGTTTATGCCGTACAGGACAGCAATAGCGATGGCGTAGCGGATAAGTCATATGTTATCGCCAGTCATTTATATATGCCCAACGGCGTTGCTTACAGGGACGATTCACTGTACGTGGCCGAAGTTAATCGCATTATTCGGTTCGACCGCATCACGCAGCAGTTGGCCAATCCGCCTAAACCCGTTGTGGTTTACGACCAGTTTCCATCAGAGCAGCATCACGGCTGGAAGTATCTGCGCTTTGGCCCCGATAACAAGCTGTACACTACCGTCGGAGCGCCGTGTAATATTTGCGAACCTGAACAAACGATCTATTCGTCGCTAGTCAGGTTAAATGCAGACGGCAGCGGTTTTGAGATACTTGCCAGAGGCATCAGAAGCTCGGTTGGTTTCGACTGGCAGCCGGAAACCAATGCTTTGTTTTTTACCGATAATGGCCGCGATTATTTAGGCGATGATATGCCGCCCGATGAGCTTAATCAGTGGACAACTACCGGGGAACATTTTGGTTTTCCTTATTGCCACGGCAGTGATATTCCTGATCCGGAATTTGGCGCAGATAAGAAATGTCGACAATTTACCGCACCGGTGTGGAAGTTTAAGGCGCATATGGCGCCGTTGGGACTGCGTTTTTATCGGGGTAAGCAATTTTCTGTCGAATATAAAAACCAGTTATTTGTTGCGGAACACGGTTCATGGAATCGGTCTGAACCACAAGGCTATCGCGTTGTCTCGGTAAAATTCAAGCAAGGCAAACCCGTTTCGGAACAGGTTTTTATCGACGGCTGGCTAAGCAAGGACGGCACTGTGGTTGGACGCCCTGTTGATGTTCTGGAAATGCCGGACGGCAGTTTGTTGATTAGCGATGATAAACTCGGAGTCATTTATAGTGTTGAGTACAAAGGTAATCATGGATAAGCAATTTGAAATTTTAAGCAAGGAAATCGTTTATCAAGGCTTTTTCCGTGTGGAAGAGTACCGCATTAAGCACACTTTGTTTGGCGGGGGATGGAGTTCAGAAATAACGCGTGAGTTATTCATGCGCGGCAGTTGCGTTGCGGTTTTGTTGTATGACCCTCATGCCGATAAGGTGGTGCTGATCGAACAGTTTAGGACAGGCGCAATTTTAAACCCTGATAGGGCTTGGCTGGTGGAAATTGTTGCAGGAGCAATCGAGGAAGGCGAGTCGGCCGAGGAAGTCGCTTATCGGGAGTCTATGGAAGAAGCAGGCTGTGAAATTCAGCAATTGATGGTCATCAATGAATTTTATACCACGCCGGGCGCTTTCTCAGAGTGGATTACCCTGTTTTGCGGCAAAGTGGACAGTACTCAAGTGGGCGGTATCTATGGCTTAGACCATGAGGACGAAGATATATTGGTACGTGCCGTTGATTTTGATGAGGCTTATTTGATGTTGGAAAATGGCGAGATAGAATCGGCAATACCCATTATTGCGATTCAATGGCTGGCATTAAACAGACAAAAACTTCAACTGAAATGGGGAGTATAAAAAAGGAAGGGGGTAAGGCTTTAACGCTTTTTACTCAATAACGGTAACATTAAAGCTCTGCATAATTCTTACAGAGCTTCAACGCACTAACTATTAGTCAACTATCTTGCATTTTTCCCGCGAAGCATCTACTCGATCACGTAGTTCCTTACCAGGCTTAAAATGCGGTACATGTTTTTTTGATAATGCTACAGATTCACCTGTTTTAGGGTTACGCCCCATACGAGGAGGACGCAAATGTAGCGAAAAACTACCAAAACCCCTAATCTCGATTCTTTCACCGGAAGATAACGCCTGATTCATTTGTTCAATGATGCATTTTACCGCTATCTCTACATCTTTCTGTGCCAGATGCGGCTGATGTTTGGCAAGTGCTTCAATTAATTCTGATTTTGTCACATTCTATCCTGCGAAAACAAATAAACACAGGGGGTATGCACGGATGCATACCCCCTCATGAGTTTTATTTTTCCATCTGTTTAAAGATATCGGCGAAAGTTGGTGCGCCAATTGATTGCTGGGAATGATCTTTAATCGAATGAGACTCTTCATCAGAATCTTTAGCTTTAATAGATAAAGAAATTGATTTACTTTTCTTGTCGACGCCGATGAACTTAGCTTCAAGTTCGTCGCCTTCTTTTAACAAGGTTCTGGCATCTTCAACGCGATCACGTTGAATTTCAGAAGCGCGTAAGTAGCCTTCAACATTATCAGCTAAAGTGATAACTGCACCCTTAGCGTCAACTTCTTTAACAGTTCCTTTTACCAAACTGCCTTTTTCATGAGTAGCCAGGAAGTTTTGGAATGGATCTTGTTCAAGTTGCTTGATACCTAAAGAGATACGCTCGCGCTCAGAATCAACCGCTAAAATAACAGTTTCCAGCTCATCGCCTTTCTTGAAATCACGAACCGAAGCTTCGCCTTCATCTGCCCAGGAAATATCGGACATGTGAACCAGACCGTCGATACCGCCATCCAGGCCGATGAAAATACCAAAATCAGTAATTGATTTGATTTTTCCTGAGATTTTGTCGCCTTTGTTATGCGTTGCTGCAAATTCATCCCAAGGATTGGTTTTGCACTGTTTCATGCCTAAAGAAATACGACGACGTTCTTCGTCAATTTCCAGAACCATCACTTCGACTTCATCGCCCAACTGAACAAGTTTGGAAGGGTTGACGTTTTTATTAGTCCAGTCCATTTCAGAAACGTGAACCAAACCTTCTACGCCTTCTTCAATTTCAACAAAGCAACCGTAATCAGTCAGGTTGTTTACTTTACCGAATACGCGTGTGCCAGCTGGGTAGCGACGGGCGATGTTTTGCCAAGGATCTTCACCCATTTGCTTCATGCCTAATGAAACACGGTTTTTATCTTTGTCGTATTTAAGGACTTTAACTTTAATTTCTTGACCGATTTCTACACACTCGGACGGATGACGTACGCGTCTCCATGCCATATCGGTGATGTGTAACAGACCGTCAATACCGCCAAGATCGATAAACGCGCCGTAATCGGTCAGGTTTTTAACCACACCGGTAACCACTGCGCCTTCTTCCAGCGTTTTCAGCAATTCTTCTCTTTCTGCGCTGTATTCTTTTTCTACAACTGCACGACGAGACAGAACAACGTTATTGCGTTTTTGATCGATTTTTATGACTTTGAATTCCAGATCACGATTTTCCAGGAAAGTCGTGTCTCTGATTGGGCGAACATCAACCAATGAGCCAGGCAAGAAAGCACGTAATGCACCAACGGCCACGGTGAAACCACCGCGAACTTTACCGGTAATACGACCGATAATGGTTGCTTCTTTTTCAAACGCATTTTCAAGTTCGGACCAAGCTTTGTTTTTCTTCGCTTTATCACGAGAAAGAAGTGTAGCGCCAAGGCCGTCTTCAAATAAATCAAGGGCAACCTCGACTTCGTCGCCAATGGCAACTTCTAATTCGCCATCGTTATTTAGAAACTGCCATTTTGGAATGACACCTTCTGATTTTGAATGGGTGCTGACGATGATCATATCGTTTTCGATATCAACAACCGTACCCATTAACATGGCACCAGGACGCATTTCCGTCTTGATTAAACTTTCTTCAAATAATTCAGCAAAGCTTTCGCTCATTTTCCATTCCCAAGCCTGTCGAAACACGAACAAGCCTTTTCTTTATCAAAGTTAAAAAAAATCACACGCAAACAATTTGATGTGACCACGTAAAAAATCCTTAACGGATTAAATTCAGTACTTCTTCAATAACAGATTCCAGTGTCATATCCGAAGAATCGATATAAAGCGCGTCATTAGCCATAGCTAATGGAGCAGTCTTACGCTCCATATCCCGACGATCTCGCTCTTCTATCTCGTTTGTTATCTGCGCTAGATTAGCATCATTCCCTTTTTCTATCAACTGTTTATATCGCCTTTTGGCTCTCTCGGCTGCGCTGGCGGTTAAAAATACCTTGTTTTCAGCTTCAGGAAAAACCACTGTCCCCATGTCTCGTCCGTCTGCAACCAGACCTGGCGATTGTTTAAAATCCTTTTGTTTTTGTAATAAAACATGTCTGACTTCAGGGAGCGCCGCAACGATGGAAGCTGTATTACCCGTGCTTTCAAGGCCTAACTGTGCGGTAATGTCTTCACCGTCCAGCCTGACAACCAATTCGTCATTACAATCAAATTCCAGCGCCATTGTCTGAGCCACATTGACAATGGCAGCTTCATCTTTTAGGTCAACAGCTTGTTTTAACACTGCAATTGCCAGTGAACGGTAGATAGAGCCGCTATCCAGATAGTTCCAACCCAGTCTTTTCGCTACCGCCCTGCTGACCGTGCCTTTTCCGGCGCCGCTTGGACCATCAATAGTCAATACAGGAACAGTCACTATGCTTCCCTGCAAACCAGATCAAGACCCAAGCGCTTGGCCAAGTCTCTAAATTCAGGGAACGAGGTATTCACGTTTTCACAATCATGGATGGTAATCGGCGCATTAGCGCGCAAACCGGCAATTGAAAACGACATCGCAATTCTGTGGTCGCCATGCGATATAACTTCGCCACCGCCAATCGAACCACCCTGAATAATCATGCCGTCCTCGGTAGATTGCGCATCTACGCCCAGGATTTGCAAGCCGTCCGCCATCACTTGAATGCGATCCGATTCTTTAACCCTCAGCTCTTCCGCGCCAGTTAACCGTGTTTGACCTTCCGCACAGGCTGCGGCGACAAACAACACCGGGAACTCGTCAATAGCCAGCGGCACCAGATGCTCGGGAATATCTATGCCTTTAAGAGCGCTGTAAACAACGTGCAGATCGGCTACCGGTTCGCCGCCAACCGTGCGCTCGTTAAGGACTTCAATGTTGGCGCCCATCAATCTCAGGATGTCGATGATGCCGGTACGCGTAGGATTAACGCCCACATGTTTCAACAGCAGATCGGAACCCGGCGCAATGGACGCCCCGACCAGAAAAAATGCCGCCGATGAAATATCGCTGGGCACATCAATATCGGTTGCCGTTAAACTGCCTTCGGCGGTAATGCTGACTTTATTGCCTTCTTGCTTCACCGGATAATTAAAACCGGTCAGCATACGCTCGGTATGGTCACGGGTAGGCGCAGGCTCGGTAACGCTGGTTACGCCCTGTGCGTACATTCCAGCCAACAACAGACAGGATTTGACCTGGGCGCTGGCGATCGGCATTGCGTAATCAATGCCGGTCAACTGCCCTGCCCTGCCGGTAATGTGCAATGGAGCCGTGCCTTTCTCAGTGGTTTTTATGTCGGCACCCATAGCTGCCAATGGCTCGGTGACCCGTTTCATCGGCCTACCGGACAATGATTTGTCGCCGGTTAATACCGAATTGAACGCCTGACCCGCCAATAAACCGCTCAGCAACCGCATGGATGTCCCTGAGTTACCCAGATATAAATCGTTTTTTGGCGCTTTTAAGCCGTGCTTGCCGACGCCGTGTATAGTCAATTCGCCATTGACCGGGCCTTCGATTTCAACGCCCATATCACGAAAAGCCTGCAAGGTTGCCAGCGCATCTTCCGCTTCGAGAAAGCCTTTGACATGAGTAACGCCTTCGGCCAGCGAACCCAGCATGATTGAACGGTGCGACATGGATTTATCACCGGGCACACGTGCCTCGCCTTGTAATTTACCGCCTGGTTGAACCTGAAATGTTATTGATTTTGACATATTAATTATTATCGAACTGGTCAAGAAAGCGTTGCCGTGCATTTCTGGCATACGTAAAGGTTTCAAAAAGTTGCCGGGTATCATTCGTTTCCAGCAAGCGTTGTATTTTATCCAATTCTCCCTTTAGCTGCTCAATTAAAGGGATGATTTCGTCTTTATTGGCGGCGCAAATGTCCTTCCACATCGTCGGATCGCTGGAAGCAATCCGGGTAAAATCCTTGAAGCCGCCGGCCGCGTATTGAAATATCTCACTCTGCTCGTCTTTATGACCGAGCATATCGACCAAGGCAAAAGCCAGGATATGCGGCAAATGACTGGTTGCGGCCAACACCCCGTCATGATGCTGCACATCCATCACCGACACCAGCGATCCCAGCCGTTCCCAGAAACCTTGAATTTTTTGCACCGCTTCCGGCTTGGTATTGCCGACCGGCGTGATAATCAGGCGTTTATTCAAAAACAAGTCATTGACTGATGCGGTCACGCCGCTTTGTTCTGCTCCGGCAATGGGATGAGCCGGAACCAGGTTATCCGGTACAACGCCAAAAACTCGCTCTGCTGCGGCGATAACGCTGCCCTTGGTGCTGCCTACATCGGTATAAATCGCGCTATCCGACCATAACGGTTTGAGCAGAACAAAAATGCTTTCGATGCTCGCAACCGGCGTCGCAATCACAACGCAATCGGCGCCTTGAACGGCTTCCGCCAGATCCAGCATATAGTCGTCAATAACACCCAACTGTTTTGCCGTTTGCAGATTTTGCTCATCCTGCTGACGACCGTACCCGACTATGGTATTACTCAAACCCTGCTGCCGTGCTGCGCGTGCGATAGACCCGCCGATCAGGCCGACGCCGATAATGCAAATCCGGTTAAACATTAGCCCGCTAAAACTTCGGTTAATGCCTGTAGAAACAACTGGTTTTCCGCCTGCGTGCCGATGGTAATACGCAGATGGTTGGGTAATTCATACACGCCAACCGGCCTGACGATAACCCCTTTGCGCAGCAATGCCTCATAAGTCGGCATTGCAGGCTGTTTCAGGTCAACCAACACGAAATTACCGGCCGATGGAATCCACTCCAGCCCCAAGTTTTTAAACCCTTCGGTGATAAACTGCATGCCTTGGGCATTAACGGTAATGGTGTTTTGCAAATGCTCAATATCCGTCAACGCCGCTTCGGCGGCGGCCAAGGCCAGCATATTATTATTGAAGGGCTGACGCACCCGGTTCAGGATGTCGGCCAGCTGCGGACTGGACAAGCCATATCCGATGCGCAGTCCGGCCAGGCCGTAGGCCTTTGAAAAGGTACGGGTAATTAATAAATTAGGGTATTTCTTCAGCCAGGCGATTGAATTGTCAGCGCTTTGGTCGCCAACAAATTCACAATAGGCTTCATCAAGCACACACACGCAAGTATCCGGCAGCGCTCCAATAAATGCTTCCAAGTCGGTGTGGCTCAGCAATGTACCGGTAGGATTATTGGGATTAGCTATAAACACCAACCGCGTTTTGTCGGTCACTCGTTGCAGCATGGCATCCAGATCGTGACCGTAATTCAACGCGGGAGCCACAACCGCCGTGGCGCCGACTGCTTGAGTTACGATTGGATAGACGGCAAAAGCATGCTGCGAGAAAACCACCTCAAGTCCCGGCGTCAAAAATGCCCTGGCGACCAGCTCCAGAATCTCGTTGGAGCCATTGCCCAACGTAATCTGGCTCATATCGACAGCGTATTTTTCAGCTAGCGCGGACTTTAAATTAAAACCATTGCCATCCGGGTATAAGGCCAAATCCTTCAAAGTCGCCTGTATCGCAGCCAAGGCTTTTTTTCCGGGCCCTAAAGGGTTTTCATTGGATGCAAGCTTTATGATGTTGGAAAGCCCCAGCTCGCGCTCAAGTTCTTCAATCGGTTTGCCGGGCGTATAAGGAATCAGCTTTTGCACGCCGGACACGGCAAGATTATAGATTTTATCAGTGTTGTTCATGGAGTTTGTTTTGAGATCGTTTAATACTCACCTGAAGGATGAGAAAGAAATTTTAGAGTACGGCCTTGGGATAAGAACCCAAAAGCTTGAGCATATTGACGTTGTCATCCAATAGTGCCAGAGCTTGGGCAACATCGTCATCTTCGCTATGGCCTTCAATATCGATAAAAAACACATAGTCCCATAACCCCTGGCGTGACGGCCTGGATTCAATATGCACCATGCCGATGTTAAATCTCGCGAAAGGCTCCAGTATCCGGTATAACGCACCGGGTTGATTACCTGTGGACACCACCAGCGAGGTTTTATCGTTACCTGTGGAAGACGATATTTGCTGTCCGATAATGATAAAACGGGTGGTATTGTTGGATTCGTCTTCGATATTTTTTTCGATGACATTCAACTGATAAATTTCAGCGGCAACAATACCCGCTATCGCAACCGCCTGTTTATGGGTTGATGCTAACCTTGCGGCCTCGGTGTTGCTGTTAACCGCAGTTCGCTTGGCATTCGGCAAATGATTATCCAGCCATTGCCGACACTGCGCCAGGGATTGCTGATGCGAAAACACCTCGGTCACTTCATCCAGGCTATCCACCAGTCCCAACAAGTTTTGATGCACCCTGATTTCAACTTCGCCGCATATTTTTAGCGGCGAATTCAAAAACCGGTCCAGCGTATGGCTGATGACGCCCTCGGTAGAGTTCTCGACCGGCACGACACCGAACTGGCAGTTGCCGTTCTCCACCGCATTAAAAATATCGTTAATGGTTGCAGCCGGTACGGTTTTAACCGCAGAGCCGAAATGCTTAATTGCGGCTTGCTGGGTAAAAGTGCCCTCGGGACCCAAATACGCCACATCCAGCGGTTTTTCCAGCGCCAAACACGCCGACATCAATTCCCTGAAAAAATGGGCAGTCGTATCATCGGACAAAGGCCCCTGATTCATGTCTTTGATGCGCCGCAATACCAATGACTCGCGATCCGGGCGGTAAAACGACCCTTGTTCACCCTGCGCACTCTTGGTCTTGGCAACTTCCATTGCGCAAGACGCACGCTGATTAATCAATAGCAGAATCTGCTTATCGATTGCATCAATTTTGTCTCTTAATTCTGAAAGTGGGGTGACGGATGACATGGCGGCCTGATTCAATTATTAGGTTTTCGGTAACTACTCAGTAGTTAGAAAAATGGAACGCTGATGGCGCTGATAATTAAGATTAAATAAGATTTTTCTCGGATTATCTGTGTTTATCATATGCATCTGCGTCATCTGCGTTCCATTGTATTTAATGGCTGAGTAGTTACGTACGGTTTTCGATTAATGGGTGCGTTCAAACTCAGCCATGAAATCAATCAAAGCCTGCACACCGGCCTCCGGCATCGCATTATAAATACTGGCCCGCATGCCGCCGACTGAGCGATGACCTTTCAGCTCAAACAAGCCATTGGCTTCCGCAGCGGCCAAAAACGGCTTATCCAGGCTTTCGTCGGACAGAATAAACGGCACATTCATCCGCGAACGGGATGCAATTTCTACCGGATTGGCATACAAAGTCGACTGGTCAATGGACTGATACAGTTTCGCCGCTTTAGCGATATTGCGTTGCTCGATACCCTCAACGCCACCCTGCCCTTTTAACCACTTAAGCACCAGGCCGGTCAGATACCAGCTGTAGGTTGCCGGTGTATTCAGCATGGATTGGTTTTTTGCCTGCTCGGCATAGTTGAAAACCGAAGGCACGGTTTTAGGCGCATGACCGACCAAATCGTCCCTGACGATTACCACGGTAACGCCTGCCGGACCCATGTTTTTCTGCGTACCGGCATAAATTAATCCGTACTGACCGACATCGATCTTGCGCGATAAAATATTCGATGACATATCCGACACCAGCGGCAAGCCCTTGCTGTCTGGACAAGACTGGAACTCCACGCCATGAATGGTTTCATTGGAGGTATAGTGCAGATAAGCCGCTTCACTATCGATTGCCCAGCTTGCCGCATCGGGAATCGTAGTAAATTTTGTACTTTCCGAGCTGGCGCTGACCACTACATCGCAATAAGCGCCGGCATCCTTGATGGCTTTTTCCGACCAGGCGCCGGTTTTTAGGTAACAGGCTTTGCTTTTACCGTTCAGGATGTTCTGCGGTATCAGCGAAAACTGCGCCGATGCGCCGCCTTGCAGGAATAAGACTTTATAGTTTTCAGGAACAGCCAGCAGCGCTCTCAGGTCGCTTTCCAGCTCTTCGGCAATAATGGAAAAATGCTTGCCGCGATGGCTCATTTCCATGACCGACATGCCGCTATCGCGCCATTCCAGCATTTCTTGCTGCGCTTGCTGCAATACCGATTCAGGGAATGCAGATGGGCCTGCGCTAAAATTATAAACTCTGGACATTACAATTCCTCACCTGGTTCACTATCGTCATTGGTTGTTTCTTCCGATGCGCCCAGCTCTGATTCGGCACCCTCCAAAAGATCGTCTTCATCGGCATCATCCACCCCTGCCAAGCCTTCGATACGGTCAACGCCGATCACTTTTTCATTCTTACCCAGCTTGATAATGGTCACGCCCTGGGTGTTCCGTCCAACCACCGAAATGCCGTCAACCGGTGTCCGCACCAACGTGCCGCCATCGGTAATCAGCATGATTTCGTCATTGTCGTTGACCAGCACGGCGCCAACCACAGCGCCGTTACGCGCAGACGTTTGTATCGCAATCAAACCCTGGCCGCCACGTTTATGGCAGGTAAACTCTTCCAGCTTGGTCCGCTTGCCGTAGCCGTTCTCGGTGATATTCAGCACCGTGCCTTCGGTTGCGATAATCAGGGAAATGACTTTCTGTCCTTCCTGCAAACGGATTCCGCGCACCCCGGATGCCGTTCTGCCCATGGAGCGTACATCCGCTTCATTAAAGCAGACTGCTTTGCCGGTGCTACTGAACAACAGCACGTTTTGCTGACCGTCGGTCACCGCAACGCCGACCAGCGTATCGTCTTCCCTTAAATCGATCGCGATTTTGCCGTTAGCGCGTTGGTTCTCGAATTCTTTTAGCGGAGTCTTTTTAACGGTACCCGCCGTTGTAGCCATAAAGATGAACTTACTGTCGGTAAATTCGCGAATCGGCAATATTGCATTGATTTTTTCGCCTTCTTCCAGCGGCAGCAGATTGACGAAAGGTTTGCCCCTCGCTGCACGACTGGCAACCGGCAATTGATAGACCTTAAGCCAGTAAACCTTGCCCCGCGAGGAGAAGCACAAGATAGTGTCGTGGGTATTGGCCACAATGAGCTTGTCGACATAATCCAGCTCTTTAGTGGCTGTCGCCGATTTGCCGCGACCGCCGCGCCGTTGCGCCTTGTAATCGCTGAGCGGCTGAGACTTGACATAGCCTTCGTGCGACATGGTCACCACCATGTCTTCTTCGGTAATCAGGTCTTCGTCGGACAAATCCGAATGGTTTTGCAGGATTTCGGTGCGCCGCTCGTCGGAATACTGTTCCTTGATAGCCACCAACTCTTCCCTGATAATTTCCATCAGGCGAACATCGCTGCCCAGAATAAACAAATACTCGTCAATCTGTTCCAGCAGCTGCTTGTATTCATTGACTATTTTGTCCTGCTCCAGACCGGTCAAACGATGCAGACGCAACTCAAGAATGGCCTGAGCCTGGGTTTCAGACAGGCGGTAAATTCCGGCATGAATGCCAAATTCCACCGGTAAATCATCCGGTCTTGAACGATCCGCATCGGCGCGGTCCAGCAGCGCTGCAACCAGCCCTGCATCCCAGTTTTTCTCCAACAAACCGACTTTAGCGTCGGCCGGTGTGGCAGCCGCCTTAATCAGCGCAATCATTTCGTCGATATTGGCTAAAGCAATCGCAAGCCCTTCTAAAATATGGGCTCTTTCCCTGGCTTTGCGCAGGTTATAAATCGTTCTGCGGGTAACAATTTCCCGCCGGTGATTGATAAAGGCGCTGATAATCTCTCTGAGATTCATGCAATGCGGACGGCCATCCAGCAGGGCAACCATATTGATGCCGAACACGGTCTGGAATTGGGTCTGCTTGTACAGATTATTTAACACCACCTCGGGCATTTCGCCTCGACGCAGTTCAATCACCATACGCATGCCGTCTTTATCCGACTCGTCGCGCAGGCCGGAAATACCTTCAAGCTTGCCTTCCTTAACCAGTTCGGCAATTTTCTCCAGCAATCTGGCCTTGTTGACCTGATAGGGTAATTCGGTAGTGATAATCGCTTGCCGACTGCTGTCGCCGATGTCTTCAAAATGGCAGCGTGCGCGTAGATAGATTTTTCCGCGACCGGTAGTGTAAGCGTTGTAAATGCCGGAAGCGCCGTTGATAATGGCTGCCGTAGGAAAATCGGGCCCTGGAATATGAGCCATCAAATCATGCACGGTGAGATCCGGCTGGTCGATCATCGCCAGACAGGCGCTGATCACTTCAGTCAAGTTATGCGGCGGAATATTGGTCGCCATGCCCACAGCAATACCGGATGAACCGTTAATCAATAAAGTCGGTACGCGGGTCGGCAATACCTTAGGCTCGGATTCCGATTCGTCATAGTTGGGCGCAAAATCGACGGTTTCCTTGTCCAGATCGGCCAGCAATTCATGAGCAATCTTCGACATGCGCACTTCGGTATAACGCATCGCCGCAGGCGAATCGCCGTCGACCGAACCGAAATTGCCCTGCCCGTCGATCAGCATATAGCGCATTGAGAAATTCTGCGCCATCCGCACCATGGTGTCGTAAACCGCGGTATCGCCATGAGGATGGTATTTACCGATCACGTCACCGACTACACGCGCTGATTTCTTATAAGGTTTGTTCCAGTCATTGCCTAACTCGCTCATCGCATACAGCACACGGCGATGAACCGGTTTAAGGCCGTCTCTGACATCTGGAAGGGCTCGACCGACGATAACGCTCATGGCGTAATCGAGATAGGACTGTTTCATCTCATCTTCGAGATTAACAGGTATTATTTCTTTAGCGAAGTTTGACATTGATCCCTATATACACTGTGTGCCGTTAATAGATACCGGCATGGTTTCGTGACTAAGTACAAACACACTTTCCTTGATTTTTTCTGTTTAAGTGTGACTACATGACATGAAATAAGCCTGAGATTATAGCAAATTGTCTCAATAGTGTCGAAGCGGATAGTATTTTATATCGAGGCAACTAATAGGTGGGCGCAGTCCGCATTTACAGGCTTTAAGATTCCGTTCTTCCAGCGCTTATTGTCAGGCGAACATTTCCGTCAAAAAGTTTTGCATCGCTAGCCATGAACGTCGGTCTGCGGCGGGTTGGTAGACAGTGCCGAATGCCGGGTTATTGGCGAGCGGATTGGTGAATCCATGCAGGGTGTGGCCGTAAGTATGCAATTGCCAGTCTGCACCGGCTTCGGTCATTTCCTGCTCGAAGGCAAGCACTTGCTCAGTCGGAACCAACGGATCATCCCTGCCACACAAAGCCAGGATTTTTGCCTTGATGGCGGTACCCTGCGGATTATCCGGTGCATTCAGCAGGCCATGAAAACTGACCACGCCTTTAATGTCAACGCCCGTTCTGGCAAGGTCAAGCGAGCACAAACCGCCAAAACAAAAACCGATTGCGGCGATTTTGCTATCGTCAACCCACGGCATCAACTTCACAGCGGACAAAGCCGCTTTCATGCGCTTTTGCAGCATTGCCCGATCAGCCATAAAAGGCTGCATGAGTTTCATGTTTTCTTCCGGGTCCGAGCCCAAAACGCCTTTGCCATACATATCAACCGCAAAGCCGACATAGCCCAAGGCGGCAAGTTTTTTGGCTTTTTCGGCAACAAAATCATCCCGACCGGCCCAGGTATGATTGATTAAAACCGTTGGCCTGCGGCCTGAATGCGCATCATCAAATGCAAAAAAAGCTTCCAGCACCACATCGCCATCCAGATAAATTACGGTATTCGATACTATTGCCATAACCTTATCCTCTCCGTTTAACGCTGCCTGATTCCTGCAAGGTTTTTAAAAAACCGGCGGAAGCCTCTTCTATCATATCCAGCACTCTCTCAAAACCGTATGCGCCGCCATAATAAGGATCGGGCACCTGACGTTCGTTCAGGTGTGGTGCGTAATCGAGAAAATATTTGATTTTGGTTTTATATTGCTCGGGACAGGCGCTAATCAGTATTGAATAATTTTCATCATCCATTGCCAGCAAAAAATCGAAATCCTCGAAATCCCCGTTAATGACTTTTCTGCCCCGCAAATTAGATAAATCAATGCCCCGCTCAAGAGCTGCCGCTTGCGAACGCAAGTCGGGGGCATTGCCGACATGATAAGCATGAGTACCGGCTGAATCGATAGTAAAATGCGCTTCCAGGTTATGATCCTTGACCAGCTTTGTAAACACGCCTTCAGCCGTGGGCGACCGGCAGATATTGCCCAAACAAACGAAAAGAACCTTTATTTTTTCCATAGCCATGCCTGATTGAATAAGACTGATAAGTTAACCGTGATAGTGCATATTGTAACGCCTGAACAGGCAAATAGGCAGATCAACTATTCAGTCTCCATTGCCGTTACCCACAGTCATCAGCGTTGTCATCAATAAGATAATGACCAGCACCGGCCAGAAATAAGGCGCCATGATAAAAACTCCCACCAATGCAACGCACATGGCGAACAGAAACATAAACACGCCGACGCCTAAAAACAACAGCACCATCAGTACGCCGGTGACAATCATGATCAACAAAAATGTCGGCACGGCGGCAAAGCGAACCAGTGGTTCTGCAACAGGTTCGCCGTTGAGCATAACGCTGAGCTGCCCAACGCCGGGATGAAACAAATAACTGAGAATGGCGATGACTGCGCCGACTATCAGCACTTTTACGATCAGTTTTTTATTACGTTTTTGTTGCATAAAGTGAACCTGTAAAACAAAGGAAAACAAACAATAAACAAAGTCAATAAAATAAGGGGCCGTAGCGGTATAACTTCCTTTTTTGTTTCCTTTCTTTTGCCTTTACTTTACCTTTTTTTACCCCTATATTACCCATACCACTTTAAAAGGGTAAAAAAGGGTAAATAATGAAAATCACAATTGAGAAAATCATCAACAAAGCAGGCGATAAGCAAACTTTGCGCTTAGTCTATTGGTATAACAGCTATAAAGATGAAACCGGCAAACTGAAACATAGTCGCAGACGTGAACAACTCGATTTATACCTGCACCCTAAACCAAAAACAACGCTGGAGCGGAATCACAACAGAGAAACCTTGCAGACAGTCGAGCAGATCAAGTCAAAACGCATTGCAGAGGCCGCAGCCGGGCAGCATGGCTTTACTGATACCAGTCGGATCAATGGCAGTTTCTACAGTTTTTTTAATCAGTTTATTGCAACAAAAACAAAAGACGATGGCAAGTTTTCTGTTTGGGACGCAACCTTAGCCCAGCTAAAGCGGTTTCATCCAGACGAAGGTCTAACCTTTGAACAAATAACACCCGGTTGGCTAGAAGGTGTTCGTAACTTTTTCGACAGCCAAGCAAAAACCAAAACCGGAAATCCGATTAGCCGAGGATCTGCTTCCGTTTATTTCAGCAAAGTAAGGTCTGTTATAAATGCCGCGCACAAAAAAGGCATTCTTAGTAAAAATCCATTAACAGAAGTTGCTAGTATTACTCCTATTAATACAGCGCGTGTCTATTTGGAAATTGATGAGGTAAAGGCACTAGCAAAAACAGACTGCAAATATCAGGTATTGAAAAGAGCCTTTTTATTCAGCTGCTTGACCGGATTGAGGTCGAGCGACATTCACAAGCTGACCTGGGAAGAAGTCAGTCAATTCAATGGAACCAACAGAATCACATTTAACCAAAAGAAAACCGAGGGCTTGCAATATCTGGATTTAACACCGCAAGCATATAGCTTGTTAGGCGAAGCAAGTACCGGCAGAATCTTTCAATCGTTAAAAAATAACTCTTATTTTAATACAGAACTGTTGCGTTGGTGCATGGCAGCAGGAATCACAAAGCATGTGACATTTCATAGCGCAAGACATACCTTTGCTGTCTCATTGCTATCCAATGGAGTGGACATTTACACAGTAAGTAAATTAATGGGACACACTTCAATAAAAACAACTTTGATTTATGCGGATATTGTTTCCAAAACAAAAAAGGATGCAATGCACGCGATACCTGACATTTTTTAATGGATAGCTTGATGACAAGGCAGTGATGGCCGCTATTTTTTAGCGTCATTTAGGATATGGACTATTTCTTATAATGAAACAATTAACATAAGCTATTGATTATTAATAAAATTATAGTAGGTTAATGCTATTGAATGAAAAATATATATTGACAAACAACTCTTCTCGCTAAATACCGTGTATATTCAACCATCGGAAGAAAAACCGATAAAACGAAAGCATCCCTGATTCAGGGTTCCAGATGTGGCGTCTGGATGAATCAGGGACATGTTTTCAAAACAGCGTCTTGGGGGACACTGGTTTTTCTCATACAAGCTAAATATTATACTAATGAACAATAAACGCAAGTGTTTATTATAAATGTTTTAGAAACCCTGATGACGCTATCAACTCAAATTTAGAGAGATAGCTATGCAAGAAAATATACAAGCAGCAGCACCAACAGCACATGTAGAACCTACACTGCAACAAATCATTGACAGGTTTGAGTCGGTACTCAGTGCAATTCAATCAACAAAGCCAATGCTGGACTTCGCCGAAGCTGTTATTTATACCGGCTTGGCATCAAGCTATTTATACAAATTAACTTCCAGTCAACAAATTCCACATTATAAACCCGGCGGAAAAAAAGTGTATTTCTCTCGGGTGGAATTGGATAATTGGTTAAGGCAGGGACGTGTATCAAGTTTAGATGAGATCAACGCAAAAGCGGCAAATCACATTGTAAAGGCGGGGTAATCTATGGAACAGATTAGAACCAACGCGTCTGGTCAACGCGGCAGAACAATAAATATTTCTTATTATCAGTATATCGCAATAGCTAACAGAATACTAGCTATATTCACAAAATCAGCAGCCTTTGTTATGCTGGCCTATGGTGTGCGTTTATGATTGCCGTAGCAAAGCGTGGCCCTAAACCTAAACCAGTCGATCAAATAGCCCTTTCCGTATCGGATGAGTTGATCGCCTTGATGTCGTCATATAAAAAGCAAATTAAAAAAGGACAATTTGCCGATGCCGTAGGATTGCCTCATTTTCAAATGTATGAAGGAAAAAAACCACTAGAACCTGAAAAGCAGGCAATCATCAATCAGATGATGTTAAACGCCGATGCCAGCAATGATGAAACCGTAACCGTATCTGATGCGGTAGCGGTCGCACCTATCGAAGTGATCGAAGAAGTCGCAGATCCCGAGGCGACAGTCGATGATATTATGGATCGCGTTAGAGCAGCACTTAATGCAATCGCCTTTGCATCCGGTCGCGGAAAGTATCATACCGATAATGTTGACGCTCAGAATCATAAACCATTACACACCATCGGGTGGCTAAAGATCCTATGGCTAGTTGCTAATCCTCAAAACGTAAATAAGGATTATGCAGACTGGGTTATTTTCTCGGACTTACTTACCAGAAATGCAGCAGCACAACGCGATTCAGGGCGTTTTTCAGCCTGCTGGCTGGACTTGGACAAGAACCCCGAACTATCAGCAATACTGGCGGTTTTATCAACTTTAAATTGCGAATATGTTATTTATTCCAGCAGGTCATCAACGCCAGATTATAAGAAATGGCGTGTATTAATTCCCTTTGCTGAAACAGCTACAGGCGAAGAACATCAACGCATTGTCGCCGTTATCAATGATAGATTTGCAGCAGCGGGAATTGAACCGGATCGAGCTACAGAAACCTGTAATCAGATTTGCTATTTACCGAACAAGGGCGAATTTTACCAATACCATGTTGAGGATCAATTAGCCCCGCTTGGGTGGTGTACTGCACTTGCTGATGAACTTGCCGCAAAGGTAGCGCAGGAAAAGCAAAGGAAAGCCGATTCAGTTAAGTCCAGAGAAGTATCACAACACAAGGCGGCTCAACGTGTACAGTCTGGACAAACAAGCCCTGTAGATGCCTATAAGTTCGAGTATGACTTACACAGTGCGCTTATTTTTTATGGTTATAGACAATTCGGCAATAGGTATCTTTCTCCTAATTCCGGTTCCGGCAGCCCTGGCGTAACCATTAAAGATAATAAATGGCTTAGCAGTCATGAAAGTGATGCCGTTATCGGTAGGCCGTGTAGTGCTGGTGGTACGTTCGGGGACGTGTTCGATTTATTCGTTTATTACGAAAACGATAACAATTATAAAGCGGCACTTGTTACCGCTGGTGCAATGTTTCGTGTCGATGATGGAAGAACCATAAACGATAAGAATCAAGATGACTGGCGCGAACAGCAACATAGCGCGGCTAATAAAGAAAAAGTTAGCCATGCTTTGGATGCTCCACAAGAACCACAATACCCAAGTTTTAAAAACAACACAGAAGCAAAAGCAGCTGGATATGTTTGGAGTGCCGATCAAGACGGATACGTTCGAGACGGTTCAATAATAGCTGATACGTCATTCAACCTTGCCAAATTTGCTTTAAACGGGACTTCTAAAAAGATGCGCGAAAAGATGTTGAACGATATTTTTGTGCTATCGCAGATAGCATTACTTGGGCAGATAACAATTATCTATGCAAAGCCGAATACCGGCAAAACCTTATTAACTCTGCATTTGCTCATACAAGCCATTATTAATGGAACCATAAAGGGCGAGGATGTCTTCTATATCAACGCCGACGATACTTTCAAAGGCCTGATCCAAAAGCTAGAGCTTGGTGAAGAATACGGTTTCAACATGCTAGCTCCTGGGCATAATGGCTTCGAAGCCAAGGATTTAGCAAAGTATCTGGCTCAATTAATAGCAAATGACGATGCACAAGGCAAAATCCTTATTCTGGATACAGCTAAGAAATTTGTTGATCTTATGGACAAAAAGTTTAGTTCTACATTTATGAAGTCAGCTCGTGAGTTTGTTAGTCATGGCGGTACATTGCTTTTATTAGCTCACACGAATAAAAACCGTGATGCAGATAAAAAAGTTGTATTCGGCGGTACGTCTGATTTAGTTGATGATGCCGATTGCGCTTACACGCTGGATCAAACCGATGATGCAGGCGGCATAAAAAGCGTGTTATTTGAGAACTTCAAAAAACGTGGAGATTGTGCAAACGAGGTTGGTTTTTCATATTCAACAACCGCTGGGCAAACCTATCTTGAATACCTTAATTCAGTTGTTTGTTTAGATCCAGAGCAAGCGGCAATTGCCAGAGCAGTAAGGGATACCGCAGAAAAGCTGTTAGAGGATTCGCCTGTTATCGCTGCTGTTATCACTGCTCTTAATACAGGCGACATGTTGAAAACCGAATTGGTTAGCGCTGTGCATCAGGCCGGTCATAGTAAGAAGCGTATTAATGAGATATTACCTGTTTATATTGGTACTAAGTGGGTTCTAGTTGCAGGCGATAAAAATTCAAAATTTTACAGCCTGATTTAATAAATATTATTAATTAATACGCGAAAAGTGAAAAACAGGGGTGTCACTGAAAAGTTAGAAAACTGGAAAGTTAGGATTTTTGCAGTTTTTTAGAAAGTTTAGAGTTTTTAGAAAGTTTAGAAATATAAAACGCGATTAATAGGAATTAATCATATTTTATTAATTATGGATCGCTGGATTTAGTTTTATGAAAGGCTACAACCCGCGCCATTACTTAAACCGTCTAAAACCTCTAAAAAACCTAAAAACTCTAAAACCTTTAACTTTCTAGTTTTCCAGTTTTTCAGACACACCCCCTTACCGCACTTTTATAAACAAATTTTATCGCTGGAATATTATATCCAGCAAGGCAGAACCAGATGAATGATTTTAATAATGTAATAAACAACCCAGAACAACCCACCCAATTAGTTACAAAAAGCGATGCAGACCGTATTGCACAGTTTAAGGCGAGTTCAGCGGTCAAGATTGAACAGTGGCAACCGGCAGTTAATGAAACTTTGGTCGGCATTATTATCGGTCATCAAAAAGCGGTCGGTACTTATGGCGAGTCTTTTCAGTTGTTAGTGAGTACAGAGGTCGGTGTTACCGCTTGCTGGATAACAGCATGGCTCAAAGAAAACTTACGTGTACAGGATGCCAAGGTTAATGACCTTATTGCTTTAACCTTTATGGGTAAGAAGCAGTCACCGGCAGGTAGGCCGTATAACGCATACAGCCTGATTATTCAAAAGAAGGTTTAAATCATGGACGACATTACAGAAGCCCTGCAACTAATCGCCGATGTGGATAACGATCATTTGCACGCTTTCCACGATCCGCTGAACCCAAGACACAGTCAGGCGGTTCGATGTTATTCAGAATTACTGGATTATGTTTGCGCGGAACTTAACAGGCGTGGTTCACGTGATTATCAAATCGGAAAGTCTGCTCCTCATCCACCGCCCTTGAAAGAAACCCGGCCCGGATTCGTCCATATCAACTCAACAACAAATAGGAATAAATAATGAGTTTTTTATACAACAACGAACAAAAAGACACGGCAGATTTTCTAAAGCGTGAAATTGATCCGAGTTACTTCTACCACCAAGAATTGCCCGAAGTAGAATTAAACCGGTATGGGCAAGTCTGTTGCTTTTGTGAAGATAAGTCCGGCTCCATGCGTATCAATTTAGAAACAGGCGCTTTTAAATGTATTGCGTGTGGAGTTAGCGGCGGTGACATTATTGCCTTCACGATAACGCGATACAAGATTCAAATGCCCGAAGCATTGGCAAAATTAGAATTTATTTATTGTTTGGGCTAATCGTATTAGCCCGTACATTATTTTTCAAAACTGATTTAGCACATATAGATACTAAAATCAATCTTTTTAGTATCTATAGATACCATTCCGCGCGGACTTCGTTTAAATCGTTGATATTCCTGTAAAATAGTCTTTAACGTCTTAGGTTTTGGCGAAACAATACTTTTACAATCTTTTTTACAGGAATATTTAAAAATGACCATCAATAGCACTTCTATATCTGAAAAAGAACTTTCATCACGATGGGCGAAAACAAGCGAAACATTACGTCAACTGCGTAAAGCTGGGCGTACACCTAGTTTTTTTAAAGTCGGTGCATCAGTTCGATATTTACTTAGCGAAGTAGAAAAATTCGAACACAACTTAGGAAATTAAGAGAGATATAACTATGAATGCAACCGCAGAACAAAACGAAACTCCTATCCATGTTCGTCTGGCTGATCTTGGTCGGCAAGTTAAAGCCGAACCATTAATTTTAACATTAAAGAAACCCGGTGATTCTGTTACCGGTGAAATCGTTCGATATGAATCTGAATGCAGTACAAATCATTTTTTGGTTATTCAAAATCAGCGGGGAGCACACCGCATGATGATCAATAAAAGTTTAAAAGAAGGTTTAAAAGCCGCTGATGCTGTTCCCGGTAGCTTGGTTTCAATTGTTTTTATCGGAAAAATAAAACCTCAAAGTCGTGCTGGCTTTGATGGATTTAAAGTATTCAGAGCTTGAATATTATGACTAAACCAGCAACCGAAGCAGAAAGACGCATTGAGATTTTAACGGCTTTGACGGCTTATCACGCTAGCGAAAAAATCAAAGTCGGCGCTCACTACGTAGCAGCACCGGAACCGACGCCACCCAAGCCGGAAGTACCAAACCCAGTAACCGAAGGTTTACAACAATCAGCTCAGGCACTTTGGGAATTATCAAAAATACATAAAGAATTAGCAGGAAAATTATGAACACAAAAACAATCAACATAACGGAACTTTCACTTACAGACAGATTAAGCGTGGGAAGGCAGCTCGATGCAAACAAAGGCCCTGTGCTGTTTCATGGCCGTACTGTCGTGACCGACAAGGTACACAAAGTAAATGATGGCCCTCGCTCTAGCGGTGAGCTTCTTCATGCGCTTACCAATGCAAGATTATCAAAAAAAGCAGTCAAGCCGGAAGAACCAGTAAGTGCAAGACATGGCGCACAAGTTGTTTACGACGATGAAGGAAAAATTGCCGGTTTTTTTCCTGGTTATGCTAACGATCAAATTTAATTATTTTATAGGAAATAAACAATGGCTAACAAAAAAAACTCAGTACTTATAATCAACCAACGATACGGACAACCACTAACCCATTTTCAAGAGGCTGAAGCAAAGGCGCATCGTGAAATCGGAGGTATCGTAAACATCCGCAAAAATGTTAGGGACACTGATCGTCCATTATATGAATATGTCCAGCTCCGTGAAAACCTCTTCGGACGGACAGATCCGCAGGAAGAAGTACCGACAGGTATGCGTGGCTATATTGATGGAAAGGGGTTCTTCGATGGCACAGAAACGGCTTAATTAACACATTGCATCAATAACCGACTAAACAGCCTTAAAACGCAGATTTAGTCGGTTAATGCAGACGTTTTTATTGATAAAAACAAGGATTTAACAATATGGCATTCAAGAAAGGCGAATCAGGTTTTCCCAGTGGAAGACCGAAAGGTGCAGTCGGTAAAAATACATTACTTCGACAACAAATTGCAGATGCAGCACCCGATATTATTCAGAGTTTAATAACAGCCGCCATTGGTGGTGACTCCAGTTCGGCTAAATTACTGTTGGACAGATGCCTGCCAGTATTACGGCCGCAAGCAGAGACATTCACGCTGGAAACGATACCTACGGATAGCATGGCCGATGTTGGCCGCTTGATAATAGATTCCGTACTTCGTGCTGAAATTCCGGCAGATGCGGGCGCGCAACTACTGGGGGCAATAGCTGCACAATGCAAAGTCGTGGAAACAACGGAAATACTTGAAACCTTAGCCCGGCTTGAAGGTGCAAAATGAGCATAAAAACCAGAATTGCAGCAATAAGGAAATCCAGACGTACACACCAGCCGTGGCTAATTATAACTTGTCTAATACCAACGGCTGATGAACTTGAACAAATAGCTACAGCGGAAGCTACGGGGCGTTTTTGCGTATGTTTTAATCCCTTGACGGCGGAGGCTTGGATACCTGGCAGTATTACCGGCCCGTGGTGGGAGGAAGAAAATGTTATCAATTAAAAAACGCTTATCCAAGCTATTAGCAACAAAGACTGCTGCAAGCGTTTTACCGCTAAGCCTGAGCGTTTTCTATGGTCAACCTGATGATGGAAGCGGAAAGCTTTATAAATCATTGGCCGAATTTTATGAAGGTGTTAATCGCGAGGTAAGAAATGCCAGCCATTAGAGCGAGATTAAAAGCATTACAGCAAAAACTTAATCCGGTTATAGGATTGCCGGTGCTTGTGCTTGATTATTTAGCGGATGAGATAGAAGTCTGCGACATTGTTATGTACCGCATGGAGAATGAACCCCGCCAAGCGTTCTGCAATCGCCTACAGGCTTATTACGATGAACAAGTGGGCATTGGATTAACGATAACAATATTTCCAGCGGAAGGTGTTAAAGATGAATAAATCTATCGCCCACAGATTGGCTAATTTGGAAATAAAAAGGCGCGTGTCATTACCCGCTTTGGTTATCTTTTATCGTGCGGCAACGGGCCTTTCGATTGATCAAAAACAAAGGATTAATTCGGCGAAGCAATCAGGAAAAGCTGTAAAACTGATTAAAACTTTTGTTGCTGGCGCTAATTGATGGCAACGGCTGTACTAGGTGTAATACAGCCGCCTTTGATAAATATCGATGTTTATGCCATGCAATGGCTTAACTAAATTTTATATTAATACCAATAACATAAGCATAATTTAAAAATTAACATCCCTAACATAACCGTTTTCGATAACCACCTGAGCATTATGGTCTAACTTTCCTGTGATTGGATCTTTTGTGGCATAGTGATAATTCCAATATTCGGTACCCCCTGCTTGTTGAGTGGTACTTGGTTTTCCTACAGCAAGGATTACTTGGTCGGTCGTTTTGCGTAAAACGGAGTATTTAAAAGTATCGCGCAACATAGCATTTCTTTCTTTTTCTTGACGATCCATCTCATCAGAAACCCCAGCCGCAATATAAACAGCAAAACCAACAAAAATAATCAGAAAAAGTTTTTTCATCTTGCCCTCAGTTTTTAACAGTGTGGTTGATTACAAGAATATCAGAATTGTAATCTAAAGCGTATCATATTGATTCTATATTATTTTGCATTGCTTAGCGTCAATTTTTTGCCCAAGATACCCCTTGTAAGCTTCGCCGACTACCAATATGGCGGCGTATGTTTTATTCTAACGGTCAAATCAATAAAGGATGAACTGCATAAACTAAACAGACTTAGAATTAACCTGTAAAAAATTTAGGACATTTCATGAGAAAAAACACATTTGTTGAGGAATATAGTGAATAACGATTACAGCATAGGGTGGATGCTTCTATTCTTGGCGATAGCAGTCATTGTTTATTTCATACCCAATTGGATTGCTTGTGCTAGAAAACATCATAATGCCAATGCAATATTTGTAACAAACTTGCTACTCGGTTGGACAGTCCTCGGTTGGGTTGCGGCATTGATATGGTCATTAACTTCAGTAACAGCCGAAACGTCGGAAAATACTGAAAAACGATCAGAATCAAAGCAATGCCCATTTTGTGCAGAAACGATTAAAAAAGAAGCCATAATATGTAGGTACTGCAATAAAGAATTAACAGCGCTAAATACCAATTTATCAATCATCAATACGCAAAAGGATGGTGATCTCTAATGGAATGCGATAAATGTTAATTCGATTACCTGTCCAGCATCCGAACTGCTATTTAAGCCAAAATAACGCGCTTAGTGAAAATGAGTTATAGTTGAATAAAGCACTTGCAGCAGTTGCGCGTCGAGTTGGTTCTTTTGCATCAAGATTCTGTCAGAAAGTATAAAATTTTCACTTCTTACCCCGTATTTACCCCATTTCGTCAATAAGTTATTGATAAGAATAATAACTTTACTTTTTGTTGCATAAACAACCACCTTTCAGAAGTTATTGCGCTTTATGGTGCAAGCTTATTTTAACCAGCGACCAACCCAGAAAAACCATATTAATACCTAAAAACAAACCCAGCAGCCACTGCGCCGATTCAGACCAACTAATCCAGATAATCAGCGCAAAAACCAAAGCTGTAATACCACTGAACAGGATAAACCCCCAGTGAGCCAAAGGGCGCATCATCAATGCCAAAGAAATTTTGGCAACGCCTTCCAAAGCAAAAAACACCGTCATCAACATCGTCAATGTTAGCGCGCCGGCAACCGGTTTGGTGATAAACAAATAGCCGACGATAACCTGCAAGACACCCATGAATAACCACCAACTAAAGCCGGGCATATTGGCAAAAACAAAGGCCCGGCTAACATGAACTATCCCGCCGAACAGCAAAATCCAGCCTAAAAATACGACTATGGCCACCGTAAAAAATTGCGGTATCACAATCGCGCAAAGCCCAAGGAAAATGAAGAAAATACCTTCCGCCAGAAACAGCCGCCAATGTATTTGCAAATATTCCTGCATTTGTTGCTGTATATGTTGTATTTCAATATTGATGTCGTCTATTTTGTTCATGGATTTTCTCCTGTCCTATTTGAAAAGATACCGACGCCAGCATGTAGGCCTTCTTTAATACCTAACGATGAGTAATGGGTCGAAAATTGTAATCGGAAACGACGGTTTATCGGCCAACAAGCCAATGGCAGTATCATGCACCCATACTGATTTGGAACAACAACTATATTTCTCCGCTAATTCTTGATCAAAAACCAGTTGATTACAACAGACTCACTATCAACTCGGTGACAAGGACTGCGTATTTCCAACCCAAAGCTAACGGTTGATGTACGACATAACCGGTTACCCAACGAATGCTGTGCCACTTTGGGTACGCGACCTGTAAGGCAGCTCAATAGTAAATTCACTGATAGGTAATAATGCGTATTGATTAAAGAAGTTGAGCGCTCTATTCTGCGGTTTTTGTGTAACAGCACATATTAAGCATAGAAAATGGATCGCCTCAATATGATACAAGTCCGTGCTATGCTTTTTATAGTATTAATATGCCAATGCTTTTGGGTGTCGGCTGAGCCCATCCATCTCCAGTTACGCTGGCATCACCAATTTCAATTTGCCGGCTATTATGCGGCGTTAGAAAAAGGTTATTACAAAGATGCGGGGCTCGACGTAATCATCCACGAAGGCACGCCGGAAAAAAAACCGGTGCAGGAAGTCCTTCAAGGCCATGCCCAATACGGCGAGGCCAACAGCGAATTACTGCTGGAACGGTTGCGCGGCGCGCCGCTGGTCGCCTTGGCTGCGATATACCAGCATTCCCCTTCCGTGTTAATCGCCCGCAAAGATGCCGAGATTTCTTCACCTGACGGTTTAGTCGGAAAAAAAATCATGTTGTTAAATCAGACGGTCGATGCTGATTTTGTCGCCATGTTCAATAATGAAGGCATAGACATCAACCGTCTTCATATCATCCCCAGCAGTTATGAAATTCGTGATTTGATTGACGGCAAAGCGGATGCGTTTAATTCATATCTGAGCAACGAGCCTTATTTTCTCAAGCAGCAAGGCATTGAGTTCAACGTACTTAACCCGCGCAACTACGGCGTCGATTTCTACAGCGATATTCTGTTTACAACGGAGGATGAGCTTAAACAGCATCCCGAGCGCGTCAAGGCATTCCGCCAAGCCAGTCTTGAAGGCTGGTATTACGCAATGGATCACCCGCAAGAAATCATTGACTTATTGCTCAACAAATACAAAGTCAACAAATCCAGAGACCATCTTAACTTTGAAGCCGACGCAATACGTCCATTAATAGTACCGGATGTGATCGACCTGGGACACATGAATCCCTGGCGCTGGCGGCACATGGCAGAGACCTTCATCAAGGCGGGCATGGTTGAAAACGATAATTTTTTGCAAAATTTCAGCTATGATCCCGACCCCAAAGCCGACAGGGAAAAGCTGCTCAAATATATCAGAATTGCCGTGACCATTACCCTGTTAACCGGCATTAGTACCTTAACGCTATTGGCTTCCTATAGAGCGCTAAAACGGAAAAATAAAAAAGCCAGTCGTAACGAAAAACTTTTACGCTTGGCGCATGAGACGGCCGGAATAGGCTACTACGCGATTGATCTAGCGACCGGTCTCTGGGAAAGCTCGCCCCTGCTCGATCAGATTTTCGGCATCGACGCGAACTTTGATCGGGTTATTCCCAATTGGGCAACATTGATTCATCCCGAACACCGTCAACGTGTGCTTGATCACTATCAGGACGTCATTCGTAACCACGAACGGTTTTCGATGGAGTATGTCATTACCCACCCAAACGATGACGAAACGCGCTGGGTGATCGCTCATGGCTACATCGAATACGACAAAGCCGACAATCCCGTGCAACTGGTAGGTACCATTCAGGATATTACTGAACGCAAGCAGGCAGAAGAAACCATCACTTGTCTTAATGAAAAACTGAAGAAAAAAGTTCACAGACAAACCAACGAATTGACTGCAAGTAATCTGAGCTTAATGAGGAAAATTGAAGAACTCCGCCGCTCCAAGCACCAATTAATGGAACGGGAGGCCAAGCTCAACTCAATTTTTAATGCGTCAGTGGAAGGTATTATCACCATTGATATGTTCAACATCATCATATCCGCTAATGCCGCAGTAGACCCTATTTTTGGCTATAAACCGGAAGAGCTCATTGGTTGCAGCATTAACAAACTCATACAATCATCACCAAGAGAAACGAATTGTTGTAGCTTGCTCCATGCAGCACAACCTGTCAGTCAAATTCAGGAAATTGATGGCATTCACAAAAATGGTTCTTTGGTGTCTTTAGATCTGTCCACAGCGGAGTATTCAATCGATAATGAACATTATTTTACCCATATTGTGCGTGATGTGAGTTCGCGCAAGCAACGGGAACAGAAAGACAAGAAACATCTGAACGAACTCGCCCACGTTACTCGTCTTGGACTGATGGGGGAAATGGCCTCGGGTATCGCTCATGAAGTCAACCAACCGCTGTCCGCGATTTCCAGCTATACGCAAGTCAGCTTGAACCTTATTAACATTGAACCCCCTGATCTGGCAAGGCTCACCGAGATCTTAGACAAAACACAGCAACAGGCTTTAAGAGCGGGACGGATAATTCATCGTATGAGGGAATTTGTCAAATCTCATGCACAAAAGCGCTCAGTCGCCGACGTTAATAATTTGATTCATGAATGTGCCGGTCTGTGTGTTGGTGAGCTTAAACAAAACAACATAAAGCTAACATTTGAGCTGAAAAATAATCTGCCGCCTGTTCATGTCGATCAGATACAAATTGAACAGGTCATCATCAACCTGATCCGAAACAGTGTTGATGCCTTAAAAAACTTACCGGAAAAACAGCAGCGCCAATTAACCATCTCTAGTCGATTGACACTCAATAATGACATACAGGTCAAGGTAAAGGACAATGGCGCGGGAATTGATGAAGACCAAAAACAAAAAATATTGACGCCTTTTTATACCACCAAGGCAGACGGTATGGGCATGGGGCTATCCATCACTCGCTCACTTGTCGAAGCCCATGAAGGTGCTTTGAATTTCAATAGCAAAGCCGGAAAAGGTACCACTTTTTATTTCACTTTACCCACAGAGAAAGTCTGATGAGCGTTAATAACTCGACACCTGACTGACGATGAATTCTCAATGCGTTTAAGGTTGAAATCAACAGGACAAGTTTATATCCGCCGAGGCTTTTTTGAATAGCTATGGCCCTGCGAACAGCCAGCGGCCTGCTATCAAGAATGTCTTTAATTAGCCGTAACCAACTTCAGTCGTCATCATTGAACAGAAATATATTGGCGGATTAACGTTAGAGTAGTTCACCAAAGAGGATCATTGGCACAGCATGAACCCGGCTCGGCAATTAACGGGTCGGCGGAGCTTTCCGGCAAGTCGCTCTTGATCGCGGGTGTGCTGATACTGCCCCTACCCTATCGAAAAATAGTTTTCTTTGAATGTAAAAATTATTCGTGCAGTTCAGGAAAAAACCAAAACGCTGTTTATAGCAAAAAACCACTAAAAACTATCAGCCTTTGCTCGCGCTTCCTTTGCTCCGGGAAAATCCTGTTGCATTTCCCTGGCGTGGGCTATCAATAACCAGCAGTGTTTTTTCAACGTATTGTCTGTAGAAGCCAGTAACGCGGATTTTTTTGCCAGATCTTCCGCCAAACGGGGCTTTGACTGTTGCAGCCTTAATAACGCCAACTTATAAAACAAAGTCGCATTTCTTGGCTCAATTCTGATGGCACGTTCAATGGACGCCGCCGCCGAATCGAGATCTCCGGCTTTACTGTTTTGATTGGCCGCTGAAACTAGGGCGCCTACGACGGGCGATAACGGAACGGTAGCCTCTATCGGTTGAAACGGCGTTAATTCCGAAGGAGGCGGAGGGGGGGGCGATGACGGTTCCAGCGCTTCTAACGTAACAGGCTCCGTAGGTGTCGGCTCTGAGGGCGGAAGCGGCGGGGGAGCCAATGGTTCGGACTTTATTGCCGAGAAGTCTTTAAGCGGCTGCGTTTTAACAATTTCTTTAGATGCAGCGCTAGGCGACCTGGCTTTTTTTTGTGAGCTGACTGAAGGCTTTTGACTCTTCGGTTGGCCGCCGTACACTGGAGCAGGAGGCTGTGAACCATAGAACTCGGCGCAACCGGCAAGAAAAGACGGCAGTGTGCAAATTATAACTAATCGTTTGAGTGACATCGTGTATTAAAAAAGCTCTATATTGTCGGACTGGTCTTCTTCTTGATGCGCATTTTTTATCGCAAGCGCTTGATTTACAGACTTACCTTGTACAATGGCATCGAACATCAGTTTTTCAGACTCCATCGTATACCGGGAGCGGATTTGACTCTGAAATTGCCGCCATTCGTCCGGATTATAAAGTCGATTAGGACTTTCCACCAGTTCGGATAAGCCCTTTAGATTTGAAGTGACATGCTGCAAACATTGCTGCATCCGATCATAAAACTGGAATGCGATAATAGACGCCTGAATTTTGTCGGTTGTTTCCGAACAGCAAACGATTGCCTCGTCCCTAACTTTACAAGAATCAAGGGCAAGCAAATGCGTATTAATAGCCTGCATATGTTCAACGATGGAAGTAAACGATTCTGTCAGCGTATTGACCGACAAATCCGCTTCATTCAGCATGTCTTCTACTTGAATAGCCGATAAAATGAGCATTTTTGACGTTTCCCTTACCTGGGTCCAATCAAGATCGGGGTTGTACGAGTTCGAATTAGACATGCTTTAATACCAAGTAAAGATTTGTATAGGTAAAGATCGAAAAGGTTTGGCGCTCTAGCTTAACGAGGAACAGCCACCTTGATAACCATTAAAATTTGGCCAAATTATAGCAAGTATACTGTCTGGCGGTGTTATTTAAATAACAGCCAACGTCCAGAGCAGGATGAAGCATACGGATACCTCGTTATGTTTACCTCATTCATCGTCGGCCTTAGCATAATAAAAGCATTTAAAAATGCACCTAGGTTTTAACTTGGCAGCCATTTACAATAGCTACACTTTGTAGAAATTCTCTGTCGTTATATGTCCAAAAAATCCCTCCTTTTATTAATGCTCTTTATCATCGCTGCATTAGTCGCCGTTGCCGTTTATTTTGCACCGACCATGTTGCAGAAAGCCGATATTACGCCGCCTGCGACCGTTTATAACCGATCTGGAGAAACCGTCGCCGTAGAAAAACCTTGCTCTAACGAACATCCCGAATGGCGGCAGGCGCAAGTTATCGATGGTGTAAAAATTAATGAAGCGCCGTCATGCGAACCGGACAATCCTTACGACATTGCCGTTGCCGTCAAAGGCGCCAACAATGTGTCGATGCAGACCTTGATGCAGACGCATCTGGCTCAGGACGCCTTGACCATGACCGATGACCTGGACGGCGATGGCGATCCCGACGTCATCCGTATCAAACTGGAAATCGCGGAGCTAAATGGTGCGAGTCCCGACGGCGATTTCCTGATTAACACTTACGACATTGCCCCCGGCATTCAGCCGGGACTTTGGGTTTTTACACCAAAATCCAGCGGCATGGCGCTTAAGAACTTCAACTCGCTGGTCGCCAATCCGCTGCTGCGGGCACCATCGCCGGTGATTCGGGTTGAACAAGGCGACAAGGTTTATATCACGCTGGAAAACACCCATTATTTACCGCACACCATCCATCTTCATGGTGTCGACCATGCCTGGGTAACCGCTGCCGGTGACGATAATGACGGCATGGAAGAACACCCCGTGTTCCCCGGCAAAAGCCACACCTATGAAATCCAGCCCCGGCATGCCGGAACCATGTTTTATCATTGCCACGTCCAAACCGCCCAGCATTACATGATGGGCTTGAACGGCATGTTCATCGTCGAAGAAAATCAGCCGAATAACTGGGTACAGACCTTTAATATCGGTGCGGGGCAAGTGCGCCATCCTTCGGTTGCGGTGCAAAAATCCTACAGCCAGGAATACGATTTGTATTATCAGTCCGTCGATAAAAAGCTGGCGAAAATCATACAAAATGCCAATGATCCAAGGCTTATCGCGCACCGGATGAGCCGCGAATACAACATGACCGAATCGTTTGAAAACTACTTCATGCTGAACGGCCATTCCTTCCCTTACACGCTGAGAGATGCGGTAATCGTCGCCAATGACAATGAAGATATAAAACTGCATGTCGCCAACGCCCAACGCTCTTTGGTAGCGCTGCATATCCACGGTCATAAGGCCACCATCACCGCTTATGACGGCGTTGAACAGCCAGCCGGGTCGCAGATAACGCGGGACGTATTCGACATCGCTCCGGCGCAACGGCTTGATTTGCGTTTGCGCACCCAAAACAACGGCTTGGACAGCTACGGTCCCGGCTTGTGGATGTTTCACGACCATGTGCCGACCGGCACCACCACCGACGGCATGGAACCGGGCGGCAATATGGCCATCCTGGCCTACAAGCCATTGCTTGACGAGCAAGGCATGCCGAAAATGCATGATGCCTTGCTCGACCAGGTATTCAACAAAGATTACTATGCCAAAAAACAGGCGGTCTGGGGTGAAGGTGACTTTGCGCCGTTACTGGGCGAAGCCGGATTAATTGCCCCCGACTATGTTCGCATCGTCGTTTTTGGCTTGGCAGCCGGATTAGCCATAGGGCTGATCGTTCTTGTGGCGCTGGTTTATAAACGGAAACAAAAGCTATGAAATGTTTAGCGGCACTCCTGATAATGCTGGGCCTGCATTCCCACGCGGCACTTGGGGATGAGACCATGGCAATGATGCATCACGGCAGCATGATGATGGACGAAAAAGGCATGATCATGAATGCCAACAGCGACAATCTGCCCAAGGACTGCCCGAAGATTTCCGGCGACGTCAACATCACCATCCATGCCGGTCAGAAACACGCGCTGAAATTCCCCGGTAAAATGTTTGCTTTCGACAATCAGGAATGGGATGTCAAGCCCTGCTCCCGAATCAACATAACCTTCATCAATGATGACCAGATCCGCCATCAGTTAATGATTCACGGCTTGCCGGGCTATATATACCCTCAAGGCATGTTTCATCTGGAACTCTACGGACAAGGCGAATTAAAGGCCTCATTGATTGTGCCCAGCCAGAAAAAAACCTATCTTGTGCATTGCGAATTGGCGCAACACATGGAAAAAGGCATGAAGGCGCAATTAAAAGTCGATGGCGGCGATGGCGATTTACCCAGCATTCCGGGCATCAGCAAGCCGGTCAAAGCCGATATTTATCCGGTAGATTGGAATCAAACGGCTTGGGCCGTGTTGATTATTTGTGCGTTGATAGGCTGCGTTATTCCGTTTTTTGTTATAAGAAATAAACGGTAAGAATAGCCAGGGCGTGCCGTGCGCGCCTTTTCCGCTGCCGAAATAATTTTCCAATCCTTTGGCGCGCACGGCACGCCCTACTTTCCGCTCCACCTAATCATTGCTGTCGAGGGTTTTATGAAACAGTTATTATCATTCATCATCATTTCCATGATGTTAGTTGTTTGCCAAAACGCATCAGCACGAGAAAAAGCAACAAAACCGGCTAAGCCCAGCGCATTGCAGTGTGCCGCTTTTAGCCCCTACGTGGGCAAGCTCAACCCCGATTACGGCGCACATCCGTCCAAAGAGTTAATTGATCAACTATTGGACAAATTAATCAAAGAAACCCCGTTCCGCTGCATCATGACCTATGGCGTCATGAATGGCCTGGAATACACCTTCGCCGCCGCCGAGGCCCGGCATATCAAAGTCATTGCGATCATCTGGCTGGATGATGACATCGTCGTCAATTCGCGATCCATAACCGCAGGCATTGAGGTCGCAAAAGCCTATCCCAAAACCATCATAAAACTAAGCTGCGGCTCCGAAGTCAGAACCCGTCACAACTATGCCTTTGACGGAGAAATCACCCGTTGCATCGATGCACTGCGCAACGCGAGCGTATCACAACCGATCACCACCATAGATACCTGGTGGGAATGGTGCAACCGCGTATCACCCTGTCACATAACCAATTTCGGCGCGAAAGTCGACTGGATAGGCATCAATGTTTTCCCGTGGTGGGAAAACAAGCATTCCGACGTTCTTCCCTGCACTCCGGCAAACAAAGCGGCTGATTTTCATATTGCTCGAATTGAACAACTACGCCGGACTTATCCTGGTAAAGAAATAATCCTGACCGAATTCGGTTGGCCGAACGGCCCCGAAGGCGGCATTGAAACCAATAAGTTCACCCAGCAGCGTTGCGGCGTTGCCGGCAAGAAAAATCAAGCCTTGGTCGTTAAATCGACCTTCAAAAAACTAGCCGAAAAGGGCTGGTCGGGCGTAGTATTTGAAGCGTTTTCAGAAAACTGGAAACCTGGCGAAGAAGGCGACTTCGGCAATTTCTGGGGAATTTGCCAGGGAGAGCCGCCTTATACTTGCTTAAGGTTTTAGCGTCTAGGATGTCCCGAATCAGGTGAAACGCATCAATTAGCCTACGCCTCGTTCTTTAGTAAATCCTACAGCCCATAAAATATGATTACTCATTACAAACATCGCGGTTTATAATCGCCGCTTTTTGAAATTTACAGTGCGCAGGATCTGTTCAACACAGCGCGCGGCACTAAATGATACGTAGCGTGACCGTGTCGCCGAAAGCGCCTTTTTTGGCACTCGGACAATCAGGGTTAAGCGAATGAAACCGGCACTCGTGCTTTTGATTATCGATTTTTTTGAGAACAGTTTTAAATGACTAAAGTTAAACTAACGCTACTTATTTTAAATGCCGTATGGCTGTTTGCAGTGTCCGAGGTCAGTTATGGTCGCCATGCCGCCATCATTATCGACGCAGATAACGGCAACGTTTTACATGAAGTAGAAGCAACTCAGTCATGGTATCCCGCCTCGCTCACAAAACTGATGACACTGTACATGACATTCGACGCGTTGAAAGCGGGTCAAATTCATCTGCACGACACCTTAACCGCATCAACTCGCGCGTCACAGCAACCCAACAGCAAACTGGGTTTGAGACGCGGCGAACATTTAACCGTCGAAGACGCTATTTTAGCCATTATTACCCGCTCTGCGAATGATGCCTCTGTTGTTCTTGCGGAACATCTGGGCGACACGGAAGAAAACTTTGCCGTTAATATGACGGAAAAAGCGGATTCATTGGGCATGTATAACACGCATTTCATGAACGCGACCGGCCTTCCCAACAACTGGCAAGTGACCACGCCCAGAGATATGGCCGTTCTGGCATGGAAAGCACAGCGCAATTTTCCCGAGTATTATCATTACTTTTCTGCGCACAGCTTTAATTACAAAGGGACAGAGCTGCGCGGCATCAACAAGTTTACAGCCAGCTATCCCGGCGCGGAGGGCATGAAAACCGGATTTACCTGCGGCTCCGGTTTCAACCTGATCGGCGCGGCGCATCAAAACGGCAAACACCTGATCGGCGTGGTGATGGGCGGCATGACCAGTAAAGAACGTTACCAGTTAATGATACAAAAAATGGATGCCAGTTTCGCTAATTTAACCAACGTCGATCCAGCAAGAAACATCAATACCATGCTTACAAGCTCAGCAGGCACCCCGCCCTACCAACTTGACTGCGGCAATGGAGCCGCTACGCATTCAATACCAACCTCTAATCAGGTCAGCTATACGCCTAAGCGCAAGAATATCAGTCGAATCAAAACCAACATCAGAGGCGTTAACACGGTTCGGCCTAAAACTATCACTCGGGTCAAGACCAGCATTAAACCCATTAACAAGAGCAAGCTTCCGCCTCGAGCTATCAAACAGGCTCAAGCCAGTATAAAACCTGTCAGCAAGCTCCCGGCTAAAAGTAGCAACTTTCATAAACCCAAAACCGATATTAAAGTGGCCGGTAAAACCAAGAGTATACAAAAGGTTGCGCTTCATTGAGTTAAAGCGTTCATGGGAATCAATGGGGTCAAAAATCAACGACACCGACCGCATTGATTCCATTGAGGAAATGATGGCGGAGCCCGATACTCTGTATGTTCATCACCACACCTCAAACTAAGGCCAAATTTTTCGGGCTCCATTCCCATTTTCTCACTATCCCAACGCCCCAGTTATTTGCCCCCAGTTATTAGTAGTCATAAACATATCTAAGCGTCAATGCCCTCATGCATCTGGCTCATTACAGGCATTTCTAGTTACATTATCGCCTGAATCAACAATCTCAAATATCAAGTTTCGATCTTTATTAGGTTTGTTTCGTAATTTCAAGGCATTAGAAAGTTCTTTCTTTATACCGGTTGAATTTCTAATATAACCATAAGTACTTGGTAACTGAATATTTAAACCAGTATCGACGCCAAAAAAAGTTAGCTCTTGGCCGACTTTGAAATTAAACATATGTTCTGTATTATCAAACCAAGTACAGACTAAGCGTTTTTCATTTTTGCGTACATGTCCTCTGTATTTTCTTAAGACTTTGACTTCTAAAATACCTATAAATTTTGTTCCATTACCAACGATAAGCCCTCGTTCAATCTCCTTTTTATTTAAAATCTTTCCTATAAAAATGATATCCGTTTGCGTTACAACGCGGTTCATTACATGTTGGAAAGATTCATTAGGGTATTTAGAATACGCGTTATTTGTTATTAAAAATAAAAACACTATAAGAATAATTTTCATTGTTTCAAGACCGCTTCGCGCTGATTGTTATAGTATTGTATTTGTTCAGGTGATAAGTTCGGGTAATCTTTTTGGAGTTGTTCAGGCGTTGGCATAGAACTGCCATAAGCTTTATATTCAAGTATATAAGCATCCATTTCAGTGTAACTCAATGGTTTAGAGTATGAAACCTCATGAAGTAATGTGCTTGCTAATGAACCACATTTACCTGGGTTAAAAGCATTTCTTAAATAAATATCCGGGGCATTATTAGCCCCACAGTAATTTTTATTTTTCTCACAATAACTGGGGTCACAATAAATGGGTTTCATTGCATTCAACCCAGCCTACTGCACTAAACCGTTTGGATCTTCTTACTATTGCGCGTTACGGTTTTGTTCTTTAAACAATTTCTCTACATGTTTGTTATGTTCTTCGAGCATTTTTTCCAGAACTTCATTCATAGGTCGACAAGTTCCCCATTCATACAAGTCGTACCCTAAGTCTAGGTGGTCTCGAGTTTTTTTATCTAATTTTCCAATAACCGAATTATTCAGCTCTATATCACCTTGTTGATTAATATAATAAATATGATTAGCATAAGTTACTGTCATTCTTATATTTTCAAAAAACACAACTGGACTTTTTTTCTTTGAGCTATCCAATATTGTTTTAAAGTAATTGTTTTTTATTACCATCTTTACGCCATGAAAATTATTTTTTGTAATTGGAACCATTGTTTGCGTATTGAATAACTTAAAATAAACTATCGAGCTTTCAGATAAGCTGCAAGCATTGGCTTTAAATGCTAATACAAAAAAAAGACTAATCGCTAATATACGTATCATAATTTTTATGGATAAGTTGTTCTGTTAGGATAATCCAGCTCTTGTCTAATCGGATTTTCGTTAGCATTAACATTGTCCATATTATCCGGGCCGGTATCTTCAATTCCAGTTGCAGCATGCCCCAATTCATGACCAAGGTTGATCTCTGTGGGTGCTGGTTGTGGGCCTGCTTCAGTATTTAATCGCGGATGAAAATTTGGATCGACCACAATGGTTTTAAAATAAGGAGAATAAGTTGCTCTCTCATCTCCAATAAAGGGGTTGTTTGTTTTATTCGTAATCGTGTATTTATCTGGGGAGTTTTCCAGTTTTTCACAAAGTTGTTTGCCTTTATTTGTGCTTCTAACTTTTTTATAAGCTTTTTTTAATCTTGATATTTCTCTTTCTGAACCTTCATAGACAATATATAACCCTAGCGGATCAATGAAGTTAACCGGATTCCCGCCCACATACCCATAAGTATTAATCCCGCCCGCCAAGCCAATCGGATCACTCTCGATATATCGACCCGTCTCCGAATCATAATCCCTGAAGTAATTATAAAACAACCCCGTTTCCTTGTCGTAATACTGCCCCGGAAAGCGCAGGTTGTAAACAAATCTTTGTCCATCCCTATCAGGGTCTTCGTCGGCTTTTTTGCTACTGAAGGCATGGTGGTCGTCCCGGTCATGATCTTCGTTTTCGTCCGCAGCGCCGAAAGGATCGCTGTCCCAACGCCAGACGACTCTGCCGGTGCGGTCGGTGATCGCCCGTGGACTGTTGAGGTGGTCGACATAGATGAAGTAATGCTGGTTATTTGCCAGCACGGCTGCGGGCATGTCACCTAGCCAGACTGTTTCTTGCAGGGCTTTGCTGTGCTGGTTGTATTCGCCCAGCAAATGCCCTGCTTCGTCATAGACGAAGTAGATGCCTGCTGGCGCATCGTTGCTATGATTGTCTTGCTCCTTGTGATGTCGGTCGGTCTCGGTTCGTTTACCATCATGGCCGTCATGATAGTCATCTTTGGACTTTTCATGTGTGCGGCCATGGATTTTCGCCACGCGTTGCCCCAGTCCGTTAATCCGGTATTGTTCACTGCCGTGGCCGATGCTTGAGGCCTGCACCATTCGGCCTCTGCCGTCATAGGCAAAATGATGATAGCCGTCGCCGGTTATGTGGCCTGCGGCATCGTAGCTGTAGCTTTTCAGGGTCTGGAGCTGGTTGTCGGTGACGGACAACAGGCGGTTGCTGATGGCTTCGATGTTAAAGTTTTTATTCTGTGCACCACTTTGCTGTTCGGTGCGGTTGCCGTTGGCGTCGTAGCTGTAGCTGGTTTGGCTGGCGGGATCGGTGTAGTTTATCAATCTTCCCAGTGGGTCGTAGCTGAAGCTTTGGTCGTAGTTGAGGTCGGAATCCCGGTAGCCGGTGATGCGACCTGCGGCGTCGTAGGTCAACTGCCGGGTACGGTCGCCCAGGTCATAGTCGATGAGGCGTCCATCCAGGCCGAAGCTGCGGCTGGTTTTTACGCCGTTGCCGAACATCCAGTCTTGGGCGGGGCCGAAGGGTTGGTAGTGGATGTTGCTGAGCAGCGGCGAACGGTTGGCGTCCACGGCGCTTATTTGGCCGTTGCTGTAGGTCAGGCGCACGACTTTGCCGGACGGATAGGTCAGTGCGATGAGTTGGCCGTTGGTGTTGTAGCCGTATTGGGTTACCAGGGTTAGCGAACCGGTGTTGAAGCTTTTGCCGGTCACTTTACCTTGTAGGTTGTAACTCCAACGGGTGGTGCCTGACTCATCGGTCATCTGGGTCAGGTGGCCGGTTCCGTTGCTGCCCTGGTCGTAACTGAAAGTAATGGGCGGTTTGTCGGCATAGATGATTTGGCTGACGCGGTTTAAGGCGTCGTAGCTGTAGTTGACGATTTGTCCCCGGGCATCGGTTGTGTTTAGCAGGTTTCCGGCATCGTCGTAGTCGGCTTGGCTTGAGCCGGTATCGGGGCTGTCGGTGCTCAGCCGGTTGCCGAAGCCGTCATAGCTGTAGTCGGTGATGTGCGCTAAGGGGTCGGTCACGGATAGCGGGTTGTCATGGCTGTCGTAGCTGCTTTGGGTAGCTTTGCCGGTTGGGTCGATGCTTTTTATTAACCGGTTGAGCGGGTCGTAAACGAGGGTTGTTTTGTTGCCCAGCGGATCGGTAACGCTGGTGGCATTGCCGTTGGCGTCATAGCCGTAGTTGGCGGTTTGGTTCTGTGCGCCTATCGTTTTCGCCAATCGGCTGAGGCTGTCAAAAACCTGGGCGCGGGTACGGGTCAGGTTGTTGGCGGGATCGGTGACTTGGCTGCTGAGGCGGTTGCCCATTTTGTCCAGGGTGTAATCGATATGGTTTCCTAGCGCATCGGCAATGCTGACCAGCTGGTGGGCATTATCGTAGCTGTAGGCCATCGTGGAGGCATCCGGCAAGGTGACTTTGACCAGCTGCTCTGCGGCATCGTAGCTGTAACGGGTGATTTCTGTGCCGACGGTTGAAGCAACCGGTTTTCCGCGCAGGTCGTATTGGAAGGTGGTGACCAAGCCGTTGGGGTCTTTCAGGGCTAACGGTTGGCCGTTGGCGTTGTAGCTGGTGATGGTGGTGACATGACCCAGTGCATCGGTAACGGTGTTGAGGTCGCCTTTGGCATCATAGCTAAAGCGGGTGACATCGTTAACGTCGCTGCGCGGCCCGTCGATGGTTAACGGTTGGCCGTTGCTGTTGTAGGTCAGTGTCCAGGTTTTTGTTTGGGATCCTGCGCTGACGGTCTTTTGCAGCAGGTTGCCTTGCGCATCGTAGCTGAAAGCGGTGCGTTGTCCGGCTTGGTCGATTTGGCTGGGCAGGCGGTAACTGGCGTGCCATTGGCTGCTGGTCTTGCGTTCGCTGCTGTTGGCGGGGGTATAGCTCGCCAGATCGGCGGGGCAGCTTGAACCGGGGGCTAGGCCTTCCAAGCGGGTGGTTTCGAGGTTGCGGCTCAGGTCGTAGGCATAGCAGCTGAGGTTGCCGTTGAAGTCGGTGCGGCTGGCGACATTGCCGTTGGCATCGTAGCTGATGGTGCTGGCAGCGGCGCTGCAACCTGCGCCCGCCGGTTGATCGCTGCCGATGCTTTTGACCACGCCTTGCAGGGTTTGAAAACGGTGGGTACGCGCGGTGCCCAGCGCATCGGTGACGGTGTTGCTAGTGCTGCCGTAGGCGACGCTGACCCGTTCGGCTCCGTCTGCATGTTGGGTCAAGACGGCCCGTTTTTGGCCGTCGTATTGGAAGGTTGCAAAGCGGTGGTTGTTTTCGTCGATGATACCGGTCAAGGCATGCGGCATATCGACGCCGACGTTGGCCGGTTCGTTATAAAGGTAGGTGCGTGTGGTTTGATCCGGGTAAGTCGCTGTCTCAAGATTGCCGGTGCTATTGTTGTAGACGTAACGGTAAAGGCCGCCCGCCGGATCTTGCAGGGTGGCAACCCGAAGGTTGCTGTCGTAGCTCAGGGTCAGGCTGCGTCCGTTGGAATGGATGACGGCGGTCAGCAGGCCATTGGCATCGTAAGTCAGGGTTTGGGTAGCGCCCGAGCGGCTTTTGATCGATTGCAGTTTGCCGGTGGCTTTATAGGTTTCGACGCTGCCGTCTTCGGTGGTTAACAGCCAGGTGTCGGGCGAGGCGCTACGGCTGAGTTTCAGGTTGACGTCGGCGGCTGGCGACCCGTTATTGCCGGTTAAGGTAAAGTCGTAAGCGCTGCCGTCGGCGCGGTAGGCGGTCGCCAGGCTGCTGTTAGCGGCGCTGGTAATCGAGCGCTCATAGCTATGCCTCCAGCCGCTGCCGGTTCCGAGGCGTTCGCTAACGGTTGAGGCATCGCTGTTGTAGGTGCGCTCGAAAACTAAGGGAAAGTCGCCGGCACCCTGATAATCGGTTTCGGGCTGGTATTTGTTGCCGGTGCCGATGTTGATGGGGTTGCCGCCGCTTGAACAAAGTGGTGGCTTTCCGGTGTTTTTGAGGGGGATGACGGCAGGGGTAGACGGTAACCCACAAATCCCGGTATCGCGATTCGGGATCTGGCCGCCAATAGGGCACTGTATGTGGTAGAAGTCGCCAAGATAGAAAGCAGGACAACCAGTGAACCACTGGGCATAAGTTGCGCAAAGCCATCCAGCTTCCCATAAGGGTTGGTAATATGCGTGATGACAAAAACTAGCTGGATCATATCCGTGAGATGTTGCAAAGGCGTTACACGCTTGGTGTGCATCCAATTCCTGACTAAAGTATTCTTCAATGTGAGTATGAACTGGAGAAATCATAGTCACTTTGGCTGTTGCCCTGTTTGGATAAATCATAACAAAAGCAATCACGAGCAAACCTAAAGTGGAAAGGCACAATCTAGCGGCTCCATTCCTTACACCTTGTAATATAAGCAGGGTTGAATTTGATTGATTTTGTGACTTGAAATATCTTGTCATGCTTTTACCTATAAATTATCAATTTTATAAAAACAGCTGAAAGTATGTTCTAGCAATACTAGGTTTTAGGCTTTCCTACGATAATCCTATCGGTTCTTTAATTTAAGAATACCCAAAGTACATCTCCCTCATAATCAATTGCGGTCATGCTCCGAGCACCCATGACATGCACTCAACCACAGAATGTCGGACAGGAAAGTCCGGTATGATTGAGGGGTTAAGCGATGGTGTCATCGTCGGCCATAAAATTGCAGCTGTATATCAGCTAAAGCTGATTTTTATGTAAGCTTAGACTGTTTTTTGTATGCCTAGAGCTATCAGTGATCCAAATTTGATGTAGCGGCTTCTATACAGATAAAAAAGCATCTACCCCTTGAAAAACCAACATTCACTCACCCGTATTATGTTTTTTATTGAAAAACACAGACTAATCTCCTATTCTCCACGCTGAGGTTTTGACCAGATGTTAAAGCCCTTGCTCACTATGCTCTAAACTACTCGCATTGGAGACTGTATGAAGATTGGTATACCTAAAGAGATCCACCCAGGTGAAAAACGTGTGGCCACTACGCCGGAGGCCGCAGAACAAATTATAAAACTGGGTTTTTCCGTCCTGGTCGAAAGCGGTGCGGGGCTTGCCGCAAATATTTCCGATGAAGCCTACAAAGAGGTGGGCGTTGAAATCGTTGACAATGCCAAGACGCTGTGGAAATCAGCGGACATTGTTATGAAAGTTCGCGCCCCAGAGCAGCACCCCGAGTTGGCGCTGGACGAAATTGACATGTTGTCCGAAGGCGGCCGTTTAATCAGTTTTATCTGGCCTGCGCAAAATGAAGAATTAATGCAAAAACTGGCGGCCAAAAATGCCACAGTTCTGGCTATGGACAGTGTGCCGCGCATGTCCAGGGCGCAAAAGCTCGATGCGCTCAGTTCTATGGCCAATATTGCCGGTTATCGCGCCGTCATTGAGGCCGCGCAACATTTCGGCCGGTTTTTTACCGGACAGATTACCGCCGCCGGTAAAATTCCACCGGCTAAGGTGTTGGTGATCGGTGCCGGTGTTGCCGGTCTTGCCGCCATTGGCACGGCAAAGAGTATGGGCGCTATCGTCAGGGCTTTTGATACCCGACCTGAGGTTAAAGAGCAAATTGAAAGCATGGATGCCGAGTTTTTGATGCTGGACTTTAAGGAAGAAGGCTCCGGCACCGGCGGTTACGCCAAAACCATGTCCAAGGAATTCATCGAAGCTGAAATGGCCTTGTTTGCCAGACAGGCGATGGAAGTGGACATTATTATCACCACCGCGCTGATTCCCGGCAAACCGGCGCCCAAGCTGATTACGGAAGGCATGGTTAAATCCATGAAACCGGGCAGTATTATTGTCGACCTGGCTGCCGAACAAGGCGGCAACTGCGCGTTGACCGAGAAAGATCAGGTGGTGGTAAAACACGGCGTGACTATTATCGGTTACAGCAATTTGCCCAGTCGCTTGGCTAACCAATCGAGCCAGCTTTATGCGACCAATCTCAGGCATTTGTTAACGGAACTTTGTCCTGAAAAAAACGGCACGATCAACGTCAATATGGACGATGAAGTAATACGCGGCACCACGGTCATTAAGGAAGGAAAAATCACCTGGCCGCCGCCACCGCCCAAGCTCTCCGCCGCCCCTGCCCCGCAAACTGAAGCACCCGCTTATGCATCGGTACTGGAGCAACAAAAAAAATCAATTATCCCAGACTCGGTTAAGCAATTTATACCTTTAGTTATTGCCGGATTGGCTCTGTTCGGCATCGGTTCAGTTGCCCCTGCATCGTTCATGTCGCACTTTACCGTGTTTGTGCTGGCGTGTTTCATCGGTTATCAGGTGATATGGAATGTCTCTGCTTCGCTACACACCCCGTTAATGAGTGTCACCAATGCGATCAGCGGCATCATCGTGATCGGCGCGCTGGTGCAGGTTTCCGCTCCGGACTCTAATATCAGCATCCTTGCCGGATTGGCGATACTCATTGCATCTATCAATATTGTCGGTGGCTTTTTAGTCACTCGCCGTATGTTAGAAATGTTCAGAAAATAACAAGGAGAATATGATGTCCCAAAGTTTAGTCACGATGTCTTACATCGTCGCCACCATTCTGTTCATTTTTAGCCTGAGTGGTTTAAGTAATCAGGAAACCGCCCGCAAAGGCAATTATTACGGCATGTTAGGCATGGCGATTGCCATTATCGCTACCGCATTAAGCGCATCGGTTACCTCCTATGCTATTTTGATCGTTGCCTTGTTAATCGGCGGCGCGATTGGTGCAAGAGCCGCATTAAAGGTTGAAATGACCCAAATGCCGGAACTGGTCGCCATCATGCACAGCCTGGTGGGTATGGCTGCCGTGTTGGTGGGTTATGCCAATTTTATGGACAGCTCTATCAGCCTGGTCGGTGTAGAAAAAAACATCCATGAAATAGAAATTTACATCGGTATCCTTATCGGAGCCGTTACTTTTTCAGGTTCGGTGATTGCTTTTTGCAAACTCAGCGAACGTATCAGCGGCAAACCGCTGTTATTGCCGGGGCGTCATTGGTTAAACCTGTGCTTACTGGTTGCTGCCATCGTTCTGGGTTGGATGTTTTTACAACAAACGGAAAACGGCGGCGGTTCTTTACCTTTATGGATTATGACGGGGATTGCTTTGGTGTTCGGCATACACATGGTCATGGCTATCGGCGGCGCTGATATGCCGGTGGTGGTGTCGATGCTCAACAGCTATTCAGGCTGGGCGGCGGCGGCAACCGGTTTTATGTTAAGCAACGATTTGTTGATTGTGACCGGCGCATTGGTCGGCAGCAGCGGCGCGATCTTGAGTTACATAATGTGCCGCGCGATGAATCGCAACTTTATCAGCGTTATTGCCGGTGGTTTTGGCACCGGTTCAGGTGGCGAAGCCGCAGTCGTTGAAGGCGAAGTTACGCCGATCAGCGCTGAAGAAACCGCACAATTATTGCTGGACGCAAAAAACATCATGATCATTCCAGGCTACGGCATGGCGGTTGCGCAAGCTCAGCACACCGTTAATGAAATCACCAAACTGTTGCGCGATAAAGGCAAGAAAGTCGGTTTCGGCATCCATCCGGTTGCGGGACGAATGCCCGGTCACATGAACGTGCTGTTAGCCGAAGCCAAAGTACCTTACGACATCGTTTATGAAATGGACGAAGTCAATGAAGATTGGGCGCATGTTGACGTATCCATCGTGATCGGCGCCAATGACATTGTCAATCCGTCAGCGCTGGATGATCCGAACAGCCCGATTGCCGGTATGCCGGTGCTGGAATGCTGGAAAGGTGAAACCACCGTCGTGCTTAAACGCAGCATGGCGTCAGGCTATGCCGGTGTGGGTAATCCGTTATTCGTACTGGAAAACACCCGCATGTTGTTTGGCGATGCCAATGCAACTATGCAGGCGGTATTGAAAGCGCTGAAGGGGTAATCATTCACCACGAAGACACGAAGACCACGAAGAAAAATCGATGTAACAACTTCGTGGTCTTCGTGTCTTCGTGGTTAGTCGTTTATTTATAACACTTGTTTATCTGTAACAATCCCACCATTTTCCACACGATTCCGGCCATTATGTTTGGCTCTGTACAAGGCGGAATCGGCTGATTTCACCAAGCGGGTAGCGATTTCACCGTCTACTGAAATAGATGTACCGTCCGGTACGTAAGTTGACACGCCGATAGAAACGGTAACCGAAACGGAAATATCATTAACTGCAATCACCAGCGTCTGAATCGCTTTGCGTACTCGTTCGGCAGTTTCCAGGGCCTTGGCCTCATCGGTATTGGACAATAACGCGACAAACTCTTCTCCGCCGTAACGGACAAATACGTCATTGTCTCTTAATTGGTGTTTTATGGTGGCGGCTACCAGAGACAAAACCAGGTCACCGCCCTGATGACCATGCTTATCATTGACTGACTTGAAGAAATCTATATCAAAAAACTGGCAAGATAGCGACTCTGCATTGCGTTGACTGCGCTTTAATTCTTCACCGATGCGCTGTTCCAAAAAACGTCTGTTGTTAACCCCCGTTAATACGTCGATATAACTGATTCGTTTTATCTCTTCGACGTGAAGATTATTTTCCAGGCAAATGCTGATTACAGAACTGAGGTGTTCAATGAAATCTGTAGCCATATTATCGGAGAATCTATCTAACTGATAGCTGCCGAGATTTAAAGTCCCCAGATATTTGCTCCGGCGAGTTAGCGGTGTAATGGCAACGCTGGCCGGTTGTTTTTCAATGTGCGAGAAAAAGTCAGCGCATTGGCTGTTTTCGTAAACGCCAATATAGGGTTGAATGGCTGTTGATTTTATAGGCGTTTCACTATCCAGCAGCATTAAGCCGTTTTTTGAGCTGCACGGGTAACCATTATCGGTAAGCGTTTTTGCGATTTCACCTGTTTCGTCGATCAGGCATAAGCTGATCACATCAAGATCAAAATAATTTTTAGCTTCTTCAAGCAGGTGGTCGATGGTATCCGGTAAGGAATTGAGCTTGAGTAATCTTATTTCGAACGCCCGAAACTTCTGTAAAGTAACGCTGTTTTGCTGAACGCGCTTAAACAGGGTTTCTAAATGGCTTTGCAGCGCGACTAAATCAGTGGTTAAATCTTCTTCCACGTTATTCTCTGAAAAATTAAGGCAACCCTGTAACCCTAGCAGTTTTCTGAAAAAAGACTCGGTCTATCATGTGTCTACTGCTCAGATTCTTGAGATTTTTTTGTTCTTCTTTTTATGCAGTTGCTCAACCACATCCATGCAGGCAATGAATGCAACCGTCAACAAACGGTATGCTCCTGGCATATTTTCTCACTATCGCTTTGGCTAAGCTGTTCTTTGGTCAAGCCGCAAACAAAACCATCCGACGTTCTGGTGAAATATTTGCACGTTTTACAAAGCCCGAATGATTGGGATTTGTTGGCTTTTTGCAGTGCGGTCAGTGCGTTAACAAAAACGTTTTCCTGGCTTTCATTTTCGTTAAAGATTGCCGAGGCTTGACTGTATAAATCTTCCGGGCGGGCTTTATTCAAGATGGTATCGCCTTCTGTCAAAAGGCTAAGATGCACCATGCGCCGGTCATTTACATCAGCTGTTTTTTTAATGTAGCCCTTTTTTTCCAGCAACTGTAAAGTTTGGGATACGGTACCACGGGTCATGCCCAAATAATTGGTAAGCGCTGCCGGGGTATCGCTATAACGGTTGCAGCGAGACAAATAGTCCATGACCTGCAAATGGACAGGTTGCAAGCCTAGTTCAGTACATTTTTTACGTTCTTCAGACCGAATCAGCGCTGACATCCGCTCGATCAGATCAAATACATCAACTTTTTCCATAGAGCCTGTAAACATTTATTAATGTTGACAAAAAATACTATTTTATCACAATTAATTAAGTATCGAATCGATATTGCTAGGTAAATTTTTTAACCGCCTTTGGAATTCATTTTTGCGGCTAAATAAGCTACAGCAGCGGCAGGAGCGCAATCCGCTGTAGTCATGCCTGACTGAATTGCGGCTACCGGAAATAAATCGGAAAAATCCAGGTAAGGACGCTCTAAGTTCAATGCAACCTGTTCAACCAGAAATCGCCCTACCCCGGCGCCGATCAATGGGCTGTCTTGCGACAACTCATGTTGGGATAACCGGATTTCGCAGCCGCGTTGTATTTGCTGTATTTGCCGACTACGGATGTTTTCGGCAAATTGTCGCCAACGCGGCAGTTCATAGGGGTAAAAATCACAACCTATCATCCTCGATAACCGCCTGGCGCTGGCGAGAACTGTTTTTTCCGCGCCATCCGCCGTATCGGTTTGATCATGTATCTCATTGAGTTCGCCGGTGACCCGATAAACATCCGCCATAGTGGCGAAATACTCGGCCATCAGACCGATTTTTTGGCCTTGATCCAGCGCAGTTTGCGTAACGGCCATCACAGCAGTTCTGACGATACCGGTATAAATCAACTCTTGAGATATTAGACGCTGGTAATCGGTGTAGCCCTTCGCCAGCACTTGTCCGTCATTGAGTAATAGTATATCCGTGGTAGTGCTGCCGCTATCGACAAAAAGCCCGTTGCCCAGCTTTTGCGCGGCAAATGAGGCGCTAGCCAACCAGTTGGCGGAAGCAATGGACGCATAATGACTGACTTCAACCTGCGTGGATTTCAGGAAGCCTTCCTGGCCGGCAAAAACCAGCATTTCCGTTCCCGGCAACAGGTCGGTCATGGTTTGAATGATTTGCTTAACGCCATCATCCCGATTATCAAACAAATCGACCAGCTCGCCGGTCATGGTTATGGCATGACGAGAATTCGAGTCAGGCAGTTCCTGCATAATTGCGGTTACAGCCTGTTGCAGTTGATCCAGCCCCTTCCATAACGGACACGGTTGCTGATAAATGGCGATAATCTCACCGGCGCTATTGACTGCCGCCGCTTTGACATGAGCTCCGCCTATGTCCCAACCGATAATATTAGCTTGCATGCGTTTCCTGTTGTGCTTGAACGGTGATGGGCCTGTTGTAAGCCGGGTTGAGTATCGGCTCGCCATGCACTAACTGCAAAACAGCCTCGGCAATATTGATGCCTAAAGCATCGTATATACCGACAAACGAAGTGGTCAGGCGGGGATTTATTTCGAGCACCCATGGGCGATCGTTTTCTATCAAATCGATACCCACATAACCCCACAACTCAGGCAAGGCTCGGGCTATTTTATCAATCAATGGCTGATACCGGCCAAGGTCGGGATGGTGATTCACCACGATGTCTGTCAAGTGATATTGCTGTTTGATGAACTCAAAACGCTGCAAATTGGCACACACTAACCAGCCGCTGCCTTGCTTGAATAAACACGAAAGACTGGTTTTTGCGCCTTGAAGATGCGGTTGCATGACATATTCGGCAATTGCTCCCTGCATTGCTCTACCTCCTGCATCCATGCAGTCGTGGCCTTTTTGTGTAGCCATCCGCTCAAAGTCCTGCCGGGTGGTAAGGACATAACTGTCCGCACAACCCACGCCATCAACGGGTTTAACCATCCACTCACCAGGAGAGTAAGTATTTTCAAATATCCGAGTAGGAACGGCGGCTATATGATGCCGGTTAAGCCGCTCATAAGTCTTGAGTTTGTTACCGGCAATAGCAACGGCCGTTGCAGGTGAGGTCAGTAATATCTTGCCTAAAGATTCAACCGTTTGACACAGGTTTTGTAAGATACCGTCAAACTCCGGCGCTATCGGCCATACCAGATCGCATTGCTTAACCAGTCGCGCAAATTCTTCCGTAATATCATGCTCAGGACTGATGATGACGGTATTTATCCCCGTCATGCCGGCTGAATCGTTAAGTCGCCAATCCACCGTGACTGTTATTTCGAGACTGTTTGACCGGGCTTGGTTTAATTGGGTCAGGTTATCGAGCAATGCATTGCGCATCAACCTCCCTTCCTCTGCCAATGAATCCGACAACGACTGCTTATTAAAGCCGCCGCCAGTGATATACTCGAACACCAGAATTTTCACAATATTCAATAAACAGCTATAAAATAAACGTTATATTGTATCACCAGCAAATCCTGCTTCATGAAAATAATCCCGGTAATAGATTTAAAAGACGGCGTCGTCGTTCACGCCAAACAAGGCCATCGCGAGCACTATCAACCCATTAACACTGACTTATGCAAATCATCTGATATTTTTCAGGTTATTGAGGCATTCCTGGGTGTTTATGAGTTTGATACCTTCTATATTGCAGACCTGAATGCGATTACCTGTCAGGGTGACCATAATTCTTTAATAACCGACGTACTGACTTGTTTCCCGCAAATAACATTCTGGATAGACAAGGGTTATCAAAAATATGACGAGGGCGCACAGCTTCCCGGCAACACTCTGCCTGTTTTGGGCAGTGAATCTTATCGAAATGAAACTATTTCAGAAATCAAAGCCTATAAAAACAACTTTATTCTTTCGCTGGATTATTCAAACTCGGATGCTTTGGGGGCGGACAGTCTTTTTTCTGACTCAACGTTTTGGCCGGAAAATATCATCATCATGACGCTGGAGCGCGTAGGCAGCGACCATGGCCCCGATCTGGAGAAGTTAACTGAGTTTTGCAGGCAATACCCGGACAAAAAATTTATTGCCGCAGGCGGTATAAGGAATAAACAGGATTGCATACTTTTAAGTAAAGCGGGAATTCATCAAGCGCTTGTTGCCAGTGCGTTGCATTCACGCACTATTAAACCTGAAGATATTGCTGAAATTTCAGGCAAAAAAATACCCCATTAAACCGGGGTATTTTTACCATTCTTGATAACTAAATAAAACTTAGTTAGCAGCAAATGGATGTACAGCAGTACCTTTAGCAGCAACAACTTCAGCAGCAGTAGGAGTACCGGCAACAGCACGTTTCAGAGCTTCTTTAGTCGCTTCGTAGTTGTATTGTTGGATTTTAGCATCGTCTTCTGCAGCCCAGTGAATGAATACACCAACTGATACGAATAAATCATCAGCTTCAGCAGCAGGGATTGTGCCGTCTTCTACACAATCAGCAACAGCCATAGCAACACCGCGTTGTGCTGGGCCAAACATTTGAACAGCTTGCTTTGCGCCTTTGATTGTTACTTTGTTGAACATAACAGTTGAAGGTTTTACCATCAAGTTAGGTGCAACAACAGCTAACAAGCTAGAAAAGCCGTCTTTGTTGTTTGTTAAGCAGTTTGCAAACGCTGTTTCAGCAGCTGAACCACGTGGTCCAACCATCAAATCGATGTGAGCAACTTCGTTGCCTTCACCAACTAAAGATTCGCCAACGCATAATTTATTAATCTTAGCCATGCTTATTATCCCCTGTGAAGAAAAAAATGAAAAAATTGAATCTACTATCGACATTGTTAATGTCCCCTTATTTGTTTTTAACAAATTCCTTTTGAAGCCCTATTAGCAACAGTATTGTTACTGATTAAGATCCTCTAAAAATGCCGTTAATACTGTCGCCACAATCATGTCGGCTGTAGTACCCGGATTTATACCATAAATCTTAAGCTCCTGATCCAGACAAAAAAGCAATGGCTCTATTTGCTCAGGATTATCAGTTTTAGACAGCTCCTCACTGAGCTGAGCCATTTTGGTAGCTATCATCTCAGAGTACTGATCTCCGTATTTCCTTTCGATATGACTATCTGGAAATTGACTCAGCATATCAGCATACGCTGACACCGCGGCCCAATTCCTGTCACCCCATCGATCAAGACTGGCATTATACCTTAAAAGTAGGAAATTAAAAATATCTTGATAATCAGTTGTGTATTGGAGCGCAATACGATCTTTTGTGCTGGCTATTTTCATCGCCTCAGTCAATGTAACCGAGGCTTTTTCATTAACATCCTGTTGATCGGAGCTGCCCAAACCGCCCGGTGATGCTAGTGTTATGGCCGTAAAAACCCAGTCAGCATCTTCTACCGTTGTCTCGGAAATAACCTTGCTGACCGCTTGTCTTAGCGTTAACTCCGAGTGTTTACAATTGATTGCCTCAATTAATGGCGCGCAAAGCAAAATAATGCCTAGATTGGTGTTGCATCCTACTGCCTCACGCGTTGCCTTGACGGCGTAATAAATTTTCTCGCCCAAGGAGTAATCGGGATTGCAAAGAGGCTCCGCGCTGACCTCGGCGCTAGCTCTGAAATCGGCCACGGTCATGTCATGACCCTCTGCATAAACACTGACATTGCCGGGTTTAAACGCTTGCACGTCAACCTCGCAGGCTTGCCGATAAAGCTCGCTGAGCTGCTTTGGCGAAACCATCAGGCGGCGACAGTTTTTTTGTGCATCTTGCGGGTGATTAAATCGTCCGCCATCAGCCCGGCAATATTGACATCGCAAACGCTTTCCAGGCCTTTCCATGCCGGTATGCTGTTAACTTCAATAATCGTGCAATGTCCGTCCCTATCCCGAATAATATCGACGCCGGCATAATCCATGGCTAATGCAGTCGTCGCTTTAACGGCCAGATCGACCATTTCGGGCTCCAAATCAATCAGCTCGCAGCTGGCACCGCGGGCAACGTTATTGAGCCAGAATTTTCCGCGTCTGCGCATTGCCGCAACCGCCCGACCGTTAATCACAAACACGCGGTTATCTGAAAACCCCTCGCCTTCGCAATGAACAAAACGTTGCAGATAATAAACGCCGTGACTGCCGGTCAGCCAGAACAAGTCCGTCGTTTTTTCAATACGGCGTATGCCTTCACCCTGCGAACCGAACAAGGGCTTGCTGATCAACAAATTACCCTGCTTTAATTCGGTTTCGGCAATCCTCAATGCTTCCTCACGGTCACGCAACACCCAGGTCATCGGCGTCGGAAGCCCTGCATTGTGCAGTAAAAAACTGGTCATGGCCTTATCGACACTGCGCTCTACCGCATGTCCGTCATTGTAGACAGGAATCCCCATCGCCTTTAACGCATGCAGAAAATCCAGGTACAGCACGACTTCCTCAAGCGAACCGCCGGGCACGCCGCGTACAAAAGCCGCATCGGGAAGTACGTGTTCAAAGCCTGGAATAAAGATTGGCTGTCTACCGGGTTCGATTGCAAACCGGCACTCTGTCAGCGAAACGTAATCGCAGCTATAGCCGCGACTGGCAAAGGCCAAGCTTAATTGTTTGCCATGCCAGCCGGGATCATCGGTAAAAATTGCTATTCGACCCACGCCTACGCTCTACGCCCCAAATGATTGATCCAGCAAGGCATTATCCAGCTTGCCTGCGCGGAAACTTTTGCCTGACTCCACCGCTGTCACAATAACGCTGGCAGGACTGAACAACATCGCGTCGATTTTAAAGAAGTCGTATTCATACTGCTTGAAGATGTCCGCAAACGGTTTTCCGTAATCTTTAGAGGTTGAACTGGGCAGTTCATTAGCCAGTTTTTCAGCCTCTTCGTCGCTGCCTTTGACAAAGATATGCACCTGACCGGCAAACAAAATCGCATCGTTAGTGCGGCCCATGGCTTTGACAAAATTAGGGTGCGGAGGGCAGATCGGCGCGCTGCCGCTACCGTCGATAATGTTTTCCAGTGGAAAATGCAAGGCGTGAGCCTTATGCATAGCCACTTCAAGTACGCGCGCAACCACTTGTACGCCACCGGCCAGACTGCTGGTCGGAGTAACGATGATGGTCAGTTTGGATGGATCGACCTTGCAGGCTGCGGCGACTTTTTCGACGATTTCAACTGGCGGAACCGCATCATTTTCAATCACTAACACAGTGGAATCGTTGCTGTCCTGATACTCCAGTTCCTTGTACAACTCTTCAACCGGTTCCTGCTTGCCGTCTTTCAACTTGGTTGCCATCGCACGAGCGGGGCCTGAGCCTAGTGCGTAATATTTCTCATGAGACAAACTCCAGCCTGCATATTGACTACCCAAACAACCCAGAACCGGATTTCCTGTGTGTACGTTGACAGACAATGGCCAGTTATCGGTATAAGTGCTGTGACTGATGGTTACAGTGCCCATGCCGCCTAGACAGATTTCAGCAATAATGCGCCCCGCCTCGATTCCGCCCGGTACTTTAATACCTGCGTCGATGATGGTGCAGCCATTGGCTAACTTTTCCACGCCTAAACGCAATTTGTCCGCATTATCGAGCAAATGCTGCACCAAGGGCTGGGTCAATTTATTAACGCTGGCTGTATATTCCATGAGGGTCAAAACCTTTCTAGTTTATTAATGATAAGTTGTTGTTTAGTCAGCAGCTGCTCTGCAACTGACCGTGAGTTTTTTTGGTGCGCAATAATACTGCACAATGGCTGTCCTGCGCGACACATATTGCCGGGTTTTGGCAAATCCATACACCAAGGCGGCCATTCGAAATGATCGGGAATGATTAAGTCACGCTCGGCATAAACGACTTGATAGCCGGTTTGTGGGGGCGACTTCAATCGCCCGACTTCTGGTGACAAGGCGACTGAAGTCGCCCCTACATGTCTGTTCAGCAAATCCTGATCATATAACTGCATACTGGCTGATGGACGAGGGTTAATTTCCAGAATATAACTGCAACCGTCCGCATGAATAAAATCCAGCGAATTTAAGCCTTTCAGCCCAAACGCCGGAACCATTTGTTTCAGCCAGTCCGTTAGCACCGTTTTTTGCGCATCCGACAGATCGGCGTTATTGATTACCTCTGAAAAAACAAACTCCTGAGTTTTGCTTAAACGAACAGACCATTGGCTATTAAATCCGACGACTTGCACCTCCTGTCCGTCAGCCAAGAACAGCGCCGAATACGACGCACCGGCTTGAAATCTTTGCCAGTAAACCGAATTATCGGCAGCATCGCCATCATAACGTTGTATCCCGACACCGCCCTGCCCTTGCATAGGCTTAAGCAGCCAGCCCTCGGCACAGCCAGGCGCGCTAAAAACAACATCGGGATGCGGAATATTTAACGCATCCAGCGTTGAAAAAAACGCCGGTTTATCCAGTTGCCTTGCAAAGGCGCCGGGATCATTGCCCAACATAATCAAACGGCTATTCAGGTAATACAGGCTTTCCGGATAACACTCAAAACCACTGCCGTAAATGACATGGGCTACGGCATAACGTTCGATAAAATAATCTACAGCAGGCGCTAAATCTTGTTCGGCTAATGACTTTACCTGACGGAAATCTTCCGCATAACCTTGCATATCAAGATCGGTAAACAGGTCAATGACCAAAGGCTTTAAGCCCGCGTGTTTTGCAGCCTGCGCCAGCATGCGTCCTGAGCCGGCGACTATCAAAATCGTTTCCACGCTACGCCCTAGCCAACAAAAACATCCCCCCCGCTATTCCTGGCACTGGCAACAACAAAACTCAACTTATCGAAATGCGCAAACGCCTTTCTGGCCTGATCAGTGATTGATTCAGCCAACGCCACCCCATCAATAGCGCAAAACCCGGTCGGCCCCCATGAGGTCTGACCGATAGCCACCGCACCTTGCCGTTCCAGCCATTGCATGGCAGCGGCAACTTCGGGGCTGGTAAAAACGCCGCCTTGGGCCGAGGAAAAATGCTCGCCAACCGAGCGTTGCAGCTGGCTGATCACATCGCCGAAATTAACAATGTCGTTTTCGGCTACCGCAGGTAGCCCTTGCATCAGCAATAAGTAGCATAACCGAGCGGCTTCCTGCTGCGGAAAAGGCGGCAGCTCTTTAAAAGCCTGTATTTCCTGCTGACCGTGCAAGCCCTGACCCCGTTGATCGAACACCAGAATAAACCGCCAGTCGTTTGGTACATCCATATGCGCCAGCACCGGCGGCGTAATGGTTTTTTCGCCGCGACCGCCATCGACAACCAGTCCGCCCTGTTCAAAAACGCCGATGCCGATGCCGGAACGCAAGCCCCGGTCGGTCACCGCGGCGATTTCGCGCACGCTAAGTCCCAAGCCGTAAAATTCATTAAGCGCCGCGCCGATTGCCAGCGACATTTGCGTACCCGAACCCAAGCCTACGTGCTCAGGAATCGCCGTTTCAATGGTGATATTGAGCTTATCGGACACGTGCAGCGTCTTGCACAACATGGACACACACTTTTTTGCCCGCTGTGCGGCGGGACCGGTAATGGTGAGTTGCTCGGCGCCGGTTACAGACAAACAGGTGCTGATTTCATTAAGCGCAACGCCGATGCTGCCGAAATGTCGGCCTAATGATCCGCTTAAATCAATAAACCCCATGTGTAATCTGGCGGGAGCAATGACTGAGACTTTAGAATGTTGAACTATCAAGGTTATGGCTGTGTTTGTGCTGCAAAAATTGCTGGAAGTATACATGATCGGCCTAGCGGCTGCGAGATAAGGTGTGGCGCTTGATCCCCATCTACACGCATTAACTTAAGACATATCACCACGAACGACTGCACGGACAGATATTTGCTCCTGCAATATCTGCATTCCCCACGTCCATGTAGGTTATGCAGGAGGTAGAGCACCAACAGTAGGCGCTCTAGGCAACTGCTCCTGCATTGCTCTACCCCCTGCATCCTTGTAGTCGTTCGTGTCTTCGTGGTGAATTAATTATTTTATTGGCTCAGCGTAATGGTTAACTGAGCCAAATCGCTGACCATCAAATCGCACAGTTCAACTGTCAGCGGATCGACTCGCGCTACCGAGGGTATAAACACCGAAACAGCTCCCGCTCTGGATGCCGCTACGATACCGGCATGAGAATCTTCAAGCACCAGACACCGGCTGATGTCCACTTGCAGCACCTCGGCGGCTTTAAAAAAAACATCCGGTTCCGGTTTGCCGTGCTGAACGTGATCGCGAGCGATGATGATGGAAAAAACATCTTTCATTCCCGCCAGCTCAAGACATTCCAGAGCATTTGCCGCCCGGCTGTTAGTCGCCAGACAATAGGGTATTTTTTGCCGGACCAGCAATTCCAGCAATTCGCTAAAGCCGTGTTTGATTCTTATGCCGTGGACCTCAACATGGTCGCGCCAAAAATCGCCGCTCAACCGATTGAAGGTTTGCAGATTAAATTCAGCCCCGCAATATTCGATCAGTTTCGGTTCTATATCGTTATAATGCAACCCCGACAGCGACAGGCAAAAATCATCGGAAAACCCATAGCCCATTGCATTTGCAGCCTGTTGCCAGGCAATAAAGTAGGTACTCTCGGTATCCAAAACCAGGCCGTCCATATCGAAAATAACCGCCGAAAAATCAGCCAACTTGATCACTGAATAACCTTGATATATTCCCCGTGCGCTTCACGACTGGAACCGACCACGATGCGCTTAACGCCCTGTCCCGATTGTTCCAGCATGCCTGACACTTCCACCCTTTCGCCACTGACGGCCTGCCCCGTATAAGTCGCCGTAAAGCTGACGATAGAACTGATCTGCTGATGGTCTATCTTGAATTCAGCCGGATAATCGAACCCGTGAGCATCATCAATCACCCTGCACTGCAAAGTAACCGCCCCGCATTTTTGATAGACAACGGCCTCGGAACTTGCATGATGATCAATAAAATTCAAATCGAATTTTCGTCCGTTAATCACGGCCTTGTTATTTTTGCGCCGTTCATGCCAGACATAGTCATCGAAACTCAAATCGCACGAACGGCGATCGTAAGATTGCTGCCAATCCTGATCGTTCAAAGCCTGCAAATGTCCCCGTTCGATAAGCTTGCGGGTAATTGCCCGGCATTGCTGAAAAACATCCCTGTCGTAGCAAACCAGATCAATATCCGAATCTGGATTTTGCACGCCGACCAGAATCGAACCCGTGACGCCGGCTTGCGCCAAATCCAGCCCGTGTTGACCCAATAATTCGCACAACCTGAACAAATCCCGCTCGACAGCATCATGCCGGGTTGCCTGCATGAGCTGTTGCAATCGGTGTTTAGGCTGATGATGTTTGACGACACGGTCTACGGCGACCGCATGCAAATGCGCATCCAAAACCGGGGAGTAATGCAAATAATCGGGATGCTGTTGTTGCAGAAGATGATTGGCTTGCTCAGTCGCAACTTTTTTCCAGCCGGAAGGCGTAAGCACATAGCGTAAAAAACACAGCGCCTTACCGCCTTCCAGACCCCGTTCCACTACCGCAAAAATGAGTCCCTCAGCGGTTTCAATAAAATCCTTGGCAAAAAACATACTAAAAACGAGCAGGGCTACTTTTTAGCACAAGCATAAGATAGATGAAATCCAAGCAGACCGCCAAAGCCGGTAGAAACCGCGCCCTCCCTCTTGTTAGGCATATTCGCGCCGATCCATTGCGGCTTGAGCGGTAAAGAATTTTTTAAAGTGCGGCATAAAACTGACCGTAATCGGTATCGAATAAAAACAGTACATCGCAGCGCCTTCGCCGGTTGACACGCCGAACATCCACTGGGGCATAAACAAAGTCATAATCGCCATGACGAAATGGTAGCTAGAGATGCGCCAGTTGTCCTTCCAGACAAAGCCGCTGACCGCCAGAGCAAACAACGAGCCCCACGTAACCAGTAAGCCATACGCGCTGGAGATGTGGTAGCCGATATGGTACTTGCCCATAAACAAGCACGAGATCATATTGCCGATAAAATTCGGCGCAATTTCGGATAGTTGCCATTCTTTGGGTAAAAAGCTGAAAAACAGGAACGACGAACTGAGGATTACGCCGATGATGGTCGCTTTTTTCAGCGCGGTTTTATCGGATGAATAAGTCGCCAACGCGGGCATAATCGCCAGTGCCTGCAAGCTGATATGGTAAACCGACAGCTCACTCAACAATTGATTGGTGCCGTAACCGCACTGATCCGCAACCGGATAAGCGAAATACTGAATAAATTCCATCAAGGAAAAATGAAAAATGGCGTAAGACCGGGCAACCCGAACCCACAGCGGCTCGCTTTTATCAAGAAAAGTAACGCTAGACGCGGCCAGTCCAGCCAGACCCAGGCCAAGAGACATATCAGCACTAAAACACATAAATTATTCCGTAACTTAATTGTTGTTAAAAAAATGCGCCAAAAATTACCTTTAATTTTTTGCAGTAGTTTGTATTTTACAGGCTTGAAAGTGTCATGACCACCTAGTCCGGTTCAAAAATGATTATTTTGCTCCTGAAACGCTGTAGATCCAGCGCATGATTAGTCGCTATAACCGTGCGAGTTGAATCCGGGATGCCTGCCGGAATACGGGACTTGCGTAATGCTGGATCACCTGATTTCGATGCCCCGTGTCACGTCCGGCTTTTCAAGTCTCAAGAATAATAGCTTTGTTTCAGTATCCCTGAGAAACAACACCCTCAATTCATCGCAGTTATTCACACTGCCCGCCGGTTTTGGGCTGATCGCGCCAATATTCGGGAATATTTTGACGATAGCGGCGCAGCACCAGATTAGCCAAAAGGCCGGTCCAACCGGTTTGATGGGCGGCGCCAAGTCCAAGCCCTGTGTCGCCATGGAAATATTCATGGAACAGAATCAGGCCTTTCCAATGCGGGTCCTTCTGGAAGGGGCTTTCGGCAGGATAGGCTGGAATCAAGCCATTGGCATCGCGCCGGTAGATGGCGACCAATCTTCCTGTTAAAAGCGCTGCGATTTCCTTCAAGTTCATCTCCCGATTGACCTTACAAGGTACCGCCATCTGGAAACCATCGCCCAAAAAGCGGTGGAATTTCTCAATCGCTTGAATCAACAAGTAGTTGGTGGGCATCCAAATGGGACCTCGCCAGTTGGAATTGCCGCCGAAAATACCCGAGGTGGATTCGCCGGGCACATAGTCTATGGTCGCTTCGCCAATGCCTTCCAGACGGCCAATATCGTGCAATTCGGCATGGATACGGCTGATGCTGCGCACCCCGTAGGACGACAGAAACTCCTTTTCGTTGAGTACCCGCGTCAGAATGCGAACCAGCATCTGCTCGTCGACCAAAGACAGAATGTGCTCGCCCCGGTCGTTGGTATGCACCGGGCAGGCACAGATGGCGTTTCCGCGAAAAAGACCGCCGGCGTGTTTTTTCAGTACACGGGCAAAACGCGGTACGTTGGCCAGGAGGCGACGGTCGACGATCTCGGTCGCGAACAAGGGAATCAGTCCGACAAACGAATAAATATTGACCCGCTGATACTGTCCGTCGGGTCGCAATACCAGGTCTTTTAAGAACCCGTCATCCGGGTCCCATAAAGTAACACCGTGCTCGGAACGGCCGCGCACGGTATTGGCGATAGCCAGAAACTGCTCGAAAGTCTGGATGGCGATATCCTCGTAGCTGGAATCCTCCGTAGCCAGCTCCAGCGCCATCATGGTCATATTGAGCGAAAACATTGCCATCCACCCGGTCGAATCGGCCTGTTTCAGCCGAAAACCTGTAGGCAACGGCTTCGAGCGGTCATAGACCGAGATATTATCCAGCCCCATGAATCCGCCCTCGAACAGATTGTAGCCATCGGCATCCTTACGGTTAATCCACCAGGAATAATTGAGCAGCAACTTGTTGAATACGCGACGAAGAAAGTCGATGTCCGCAGTCCCCCGCTGCACCCGTTCGGCGCGAAACACCTTGAGCGCCCCCAGGGCGTGAACGGGTGGATTCGCATCGCCGAAGCCCATTCGTAGGCTGGAATTTGGCCGTTGGGATGCAGATAGTACTCCTTCAGCAGAAGTTCGATCTGCGACTTGGCGAAATCCACATCGATCAGGGCCAGCACCGCGCAATGAAAGGCCATATCCCAAGCGGCGAACCACGGGTATTCCCATGTGTCGGGCATGGAGAGTACATGGACGGCACTGAAGTGGAGCCAACCGCTGTTTCGCCCGTGTTGACGCTCCGTGGGTGGAGGGGATTGGTCGCCCTTGATCCAGCGTTCCACTTCGTAATGGTAGAACTGTTTGGTCCAGATCATTCCGGCGCAGGCTTGCCGCAGGATACGCCCGTCCTGCTCGTCGGCTTCATCGAGCAGATCGCGATAAAAAAGGTCTGCTTCCTTGCTGCGTAGGGAGAACACCTCTTGACTCTGCGCGAACGGTTGCGCCGGGATTTGTGTAGTCAATATCAGGTCGATGGATGTCGATTCCCCTGCGGCAAGCATCCGTGAGTGCCAGGCGGCGAACTTGGTTCCCCGATGATCGGGATTGACCGCCTGACGATCATCGGCGATCACCCGGCGATGAAACGCGTCTTTCACGTAGGGCGTGGCATTCGGCCGTCCCCACAGACTTTCGCTGTTGCTTTGGTTTTCCGTATAAAGAGGTTCGGCCGCTTGGCAGCCGTAGAGATAATAGCTGCCAAGGCTCGGATGAGCTGCCTCGACGGCCCATGCCACGCCTTCCGGTACGGCTGCTTGGCGTAATTCGCCCTTGACGCCTGACTGTTCTTCCCAGAACCAGGTATTGCGAAACCAAAGGGTGGGCAGCAGATGCAATGGCGATTCCGCAGGGCCACGGTTAGTCGCCCGAATGCAGATGTGGATCTCGGTTGGCCCCGATTTGGCATAGCTGACTTCTACGTCGAAATAGCGGCTGTCTTCGAAGATCCCGGTATCGCACAAGCTGAAGGGCGGCTCGTGACGGCCACGGCGGCGGTTTTCTTCCAGCAAACGAGCATAGGGGTAGGCAGTCTGCGGATACTTGTAGAGATAGCGCAGATAGCTGTGGCTCGGAGTCGCGTCCAGGTAAAAGTAATATTCCTTCACGTCTTCGCCGTGATTTCCCTGAGTCCCCGTGAGGCCGAAGGCCCGCTCCTTCAAGATCGGGTCCCGTCCGTTCCACAGCGCCAGCGCGAAACACAGACGCTGCTCGCAATCGCAAATCCCGCCCAGTCCGTCCTCGCTCCAACGGTAGGCGCGGGAACGCGCCTGCTCATGATCGAAGTCTTCCCACGCAGCGCCGCCCGGGCTGTAATCTTCGCGCACGGTACCCCAGGCACGCTCGGCAAGATAAGGCCCCCACAGGAACCAGTCTTCCTTGCCTAGGCGCAGCTTATCCAATCGATCTCTTTCGGCTCTAGGGGACGTTTCGCTATTCATGGTCTTCCTCCACCAAATAAGGATGAGAGTACCTGCACCGTTTGGGTTACGGGACAGTGCTATGAAGTTTGCCTAGTGACTCAATCGGATTAATAGAGCAAACCGACTCGCCCGGTCAAGCTTAAAAAGTTGCTTCCACAATTTTTAATGTCGATACTTCCGTTTTACGATTCAGCAACATCGTATCAAATCCCGCTTATAAGCAATTTACGGCTTTAGCGGTATAATTTTGTCTGCAAACAAGGCTTTTGAATTTTGCGACAGAATGGGGAGAATGTATGAACAGTCTTTACCAACTCAAGATAATCATTCTATTGTTGACGGCCGTACTCGCTTTGACGACGGTCGCACGCAAGCTTGCCATTCCCTATCCAATTCTGCTGGTGGTCGGGGGCCTGGTTTTAAGTTTTGTACCCGGCCTGCCCACGATTCGCATTGATCCTGATCTCATCTTCCTGGTCTTCCTGCCGCCCCTGCTCTGGGCTGCCGCCTATTTCACCTCTTGGCGGGATTTTCGCGCAAACGCCCGTCCGATCACACTATTGGCCGTGGGTTTGGTGCTGGTCACGACGGCAGCGGTGGCGTGTGTCGCCCATACGGTATTGCCCGGTCTAGGCTGGGCCGGAGCCATTGTTTTGGGTGCCATCGTCTCTCCTCCCGATGCCGTCTCCGCTACCGCGATCCTGAAACAACTCCACCTGCCTCGCCGCGGAATCAGCATACTGGAAGGCGAAAGTCTGGTGAACGACGCGACCGCGCTGGTGCTTTACCGCGCCGCCCTTGTCGCTGCCGTCAGTGGAACTTTTGAGTTAAATGTCACACTCATGGACTTCTTTCTTGCGGCAACCATGGGCATCGCTGTCGGGTTCGTCGTCGGCATCGTGAGCCGCTGGGCTTTAAGCCTGACCGAAGATAGTTTCAGTGAGGTCGCCGTCACGCTGCTGGCCCCTTACATTGCCTGGGTCCTGGCCGAACAAGTCCATGCCTCGGCTGTTTTGGCCTGCGTGGTCGGGGGACTTTATATCCGCCAACACTTCAGCGCCATTGTTGCACCCATTACTCGAATCCAGGCGCGGGCGGTCTGGGATATTCTCGTGTTTATCCTCAACGGCATCATTTTCATCCTCATCGGCCTGCAACTTGACACCCTCCGTGACGCCATTCCGTCCAGCGAGTTGGCTTTGCTCACTGTGAACGGCCTACTGGTGAGTGCAACAGCCATCGTCGTGCGTCTGATATGGGTCCCTGCAGCGGCTTGGGTGCCGAGATTGCTGAGTTCTTCGTTGCGAGCACGCGATCCGATGCCGCCCTGGTCTAACCTGTTTATCCTCGGCTGGGCCGGTATGCGCGGCATTGTCTCACTCGCTGCGGCATTGGCTTTACCGCTAACCACTGCCGCCGGGATTCCCTTTCCATTTCGTGCGGAAATCATCCTGATTGCCTTCATGGTGATTCTGGTTACCTTGGTATTACAAGGCTTGTCGCTTCCTTTACTGATCCGCTCCCTGGATTTAAATGAAGACAGCAACATTGAGCATGAGGAAAGACACGCCAGGGAACGTGCGGCAATGGCGGCTCTGGCACTGCTCGATGATGTGGCCGCCGAAGACTGGTCGGTTCCGGATCACATCGAACAGTTACGCGTTCACTACGCTCATCGACTGCAACGCTATGTCGACGTCGAAACCCCAGACACGAAATGCACGAAAGTGGCAGCAGAGGCATTCCGGCGTTTACGGCACGAGACCCTGACAGCTGAACGATTAGCCGTGATCGATCTTCGGGACGACGGTGTGATCAGCGACGATATTCTGCATCGTCTTGAACATGAGCTCGATGTCGAGGCGCTTCGGATCGGGGTCGGCGAGCTACGGGTCTCATCCGAGAGGCGTTCCAAGAAGCCATAGAATTAGGGCTGTAGGCCCAAAACCAATCCTAGCCTGACGTCCCTTTAGGCGTTACTAAAAGCGGCCTTGGTTTGATCGTTCGGAATCAACATGAAGACGTAAAACACTCATGCATTGCCCAATCAGAAATTGCTGTCTCCAACCGCAACCTCAACATACAGGATTTCGAATTAAATGCACAATACGCATGAATACCGAAATGACTCACGCTTGCTAGTTTTTTATCGAGTGAATATACTAGCCCGGTATAACTTGCTTTAGGTATTCATGGACTATCGTCCGCAGAATTGAAACGGGAAGTTGGTGAGTTCGCTTAAATTTAGCAAACGAAGCCCACGCTGCCCCCGCAACGGTAAACAAGTAAAAGGTTTGCAAACGCCACTGTGTCACGCATGGGAAGGCGCCAACCTTGAAAGCTCAAGCATTGCTTTCAACTCGTGAGCCCGGAGACCGGCCTGAAGCGATAATCGAATTTGTGCGCGGAGGGCGCCCAGATGGATTGCTCTCCTTCGCGTCCGTCCTGCATTTTCTCCCTGTACAGATTATTTCCGCCGGCAACGTTACCGGCTTTGCTGTCTCTTTAACCAGGAGAAAACACATGTCATCAACACCTGTTTTACTCGATAACGCTCAAAAAATCCCCCTCAATCCCCCTTTGTCAAAGGGGGAGGCCGAAGGCAGAGGGATTGCAGACAAAATCCTGCCCGCTATGCTGGCCGGTATGCTTGGATTATCTCTGCTGTATGCCGCCGGTTTCGCTGAAACCGCACAACTGCATAACGCTGCCCATGATGGACGACATTCCGCCAGTTTTCCGTGCCATTAATGTTTAATCTGACCACCTTCAGAGAGCTGGTTATTGCGGCTCTCTGGACGGGCTTACTGGCGGGTTTGTTATTAACCGCCGTCCAACAAATCCAAGTCATCCCGACGCTGCTCCGGGCCGAAGTGTACGAGGAAGCTGCAGTCGTTCCCAACGCGGAAAACAGCCACGAGCACCATGACTGGCAGCCTGAAAACGGCTGGGAGCGGACATTTTTTACTGCGGTAGCCAATATCAGCTTGGGCGTGGGTTTCGCCCTACTGATTGGCGCGGTCATGTGCTTACGCGGTCGCCCCAGCCATTGGCGCATGGGATTGTTGTGGGGACTGGCCGGCTACCTGACTTTTTTCGTCGCACCGTCGTTAGGATTGCCGCCGGAAGTGCCCGGCACTGAAGCGGCCAAACTGGCGGATCGACAAAGCTGGTGGCTGATAACGGTGCTCGATACCGGCTTCGGTTTATCACTGCTGGCTTTTGCTAAAACCAGGACCAACCAGTTTTTCGGCGTGGTGTTACTTGCAGCGCCTCATTTAATCAGTGCGCCGCAGCCGGAAGTTCACAGCAGCGCCGCGCCTGCCGAATTGGCGCAATCTTTTATAATAGCCACCGTTTTTGCCAATGCTGTCTTTTGGCTGGCTATCGGCGGCTTGATGGGACAGTTTTACAAAAAAGAGTCATGAGAACCCACAACAAACACGTACTAATGTGTACAGGCCCGCGCTGCTCTGGAAACAACGACGACTGCATGGATGCAGGAGGTAGAGCAACGCAGGGAGCAGTTGCCGAAGAAATGTTCCAACAGCTGGGCCAAAAAATCGATGCCCGCCCCCAACTCAAAGTAAAACGCACCCGCTCAAACTGTTTTGCCGTCTGCAAAAACGGCCCGATCCTGGTCGTTTATCCCGAAGGCGTATGGTATTCCTGTACCGACGAGTCCGTGCTGGAGCGCATCGTTAGCGAACACCTGGAAAATGACACCGAAGTCAGCGAGCATGTTTTCCACCGCTTGGGTACCGGCGATGCCTGATTTGAACAGGCCTATTGCCCTGCTGACCCATGCGCCCAACGACCTGATGGTGCTGCAAAGCGCACAGGCGCAAATGCCGGAAGGTTTCCCGGAGGTCATCGGCATTAACTTGCAGGCATTGGAAAGCGATGCGCAAATGGCCGAGTTGTTGGAGCATCAGCTTGCATCGGCAAATATCATCGTGCTGCGCGTACTGGGTCGTCTCGGTAGCGTGCCCGGCTTTGCCGATCTGGTTCGCCACACCAAAAAACAAGGATTGCACTTAATCGCGATCAGCGGCACCGGCGAGCCGGACCCCGAACTGGCGGCGGCATCCACCGTATCATCCGACGTATCGCATCAGGTACAGGCCTATTTTCAGGCGGGCGGCAGCGTCAATATGGCGCAACTGCTGCGCTATCTTTCCGATCATTTTTTACTGACCGGCGTCGGTTTTGAACCGGCTGTCGATTTGCCCGAACACGGCATTTATCACCCCGATTTATCCCAAGACGCCAATATAGGCGACTGGCTTGCCCTGCGAACTCGGGATCGGGCCAGCGTCGGCATCGTGTTTTACCGCGCCCATTGGATGAGCGGCAACACGCGCTTTATCGACGCGCTGGTTGACGCCCTTGAAAAACGCGGCTTAAATGTACTGCCCGTGTTCACCTCCTCATTACGCGCAGGCCACAACAATGATGCCCTTCCTACAGCGTTAAGCTATTTCAGCGCCGAACAAGGCGCGCATATCGACGTACTGATCAACACCACCGCGTTTGCAATGGGCGAAATCACCCCCGGCGGAGCCACACCCGCTGGCTGGTCGGTGTCTGTACTGGAACGGCTCAACGTCCCCGTGCTGCAAGCCATCACCAGCGGCATGATGCAGCATCAGTGGGAACAATCGGCGCGCGGCCTCAATCCGCTGGATGCGGCGATGAACGTGGTGTTGCCGGAATTCGACGGACGCATCATCACCGTACCGCTGTCGTTCAAGGCGAAAGCCTCCGGCCTGTCGAATGAACTGATCGAATACGAACCGCTGCCGGATCGGGTCGTACGTATCGCCCAAATCGCCTCACGTTTTGCGCAGCTTAAACGCCTGAACAATGCCGACAAGCGTATCGCCTTTGTTTTTACGAACTCCAACAGCAAGGCGTCGCAAATCGGCAACGCGGTCGGCCTGGATGCGCCGGCGTCGCTGATGCGGATTCTTAAAGCCATGCAGGCCGCCGATTATAACATCGGCGAACTGCCGGAAAGCGGCACGGCACTGATCCACGAACTGATCGACCGTTGCGCTTACGACAATACCTATCTGACTACCGAACAGCTAAGCCATGCTGTCGGCCGCGTATCGGCAGCCCAATACCAAGCATGGTTTGACGATCTGCCTATTGAGATGCAGGACAAAATGACCGGGCAATGGGGAGCCGCGCCGGGCGAAGCCTATGTGCATGACGGTCATATCTCATTGGCAGGCCTGGAACTGGGCAACAGCTTCGTGGCCTTGCAACCGCCGCGCGGCTACGGCATGGACCCCGACGCGATATACCACCAACCCGACCTTCCGCCCACTCATCATTACTATGCGCTGTATCGCTGGCTGCGCGACGAATGGAAGGCCGATGCGATAGTTCATGTCGGCAAGCACGGCACGCTCGAATGGTTGCCGGGCAAAGGCGTAGGCTTGTCGGAAAACTGTTTTCCCGATGCATTGTTGGGCGATATGCCGCTGTTTTATCCGTTCATCATCAACGATCCCGGCGAAGGCGCACAGGCTAAGCGTCGTGCTCATGCCGTCGTTGTCGATCACCTGACGCCGCCGATGACCACCGCCGACACTTACGGCGCATTGGCGCAATTGACCCAACTGGTCGACGAATATTATCAGGTGGAAGTGCTCGATCCGGCCAAACTGCCGCTGTTGCAGCAGCAAATCTGGGACTTGGTCAAAGAAACCAATCTCGATGCCGACTTGCAGGCCCGGCTGTTGCACCATGATCATGACCACGATGACGACCATCATGGACATCATCACCATGCCGATGATTCTCATGATCACGACCACGAGCATCACGGCCATGACCATCATGAGCATAGCGAGGGACACCGTGACCCTCATAGTCACCATGATCATGCACATGACGAACACCATCACGATCATAACGATGAACATGCGGAGTGCCACCACGGGCACCATCATGACCACGATCCAGATCATCACCATCAAGAAGATGGACTGCCCGAACTGCTGACCAAAATGGCCGGTGCCGATGTCGCGCATTTGATCGAGGATCTGGACGGCTACCTGTGTGAATTGGGCGCGGCGCAAATCCGCGACGGCTTGCATATACTCGGACAAGCGCCGGAAAACGAGCAACTGGTAGATATGCTGGTTTCGCTGACCCGCTTGCCGAATCAGGACGTACCCGGTCTGCCGATAGAAATTGCCAAGCTGTTCGGCCTAAGCATGGATTCGCTGCTGAAGCATCAAGGGCGTCGGCTGGAACAAGCAAATGTTGATCTTGAAAAACTGGCCGGACGACCTTTGCCTACTCATGCCGATGTACTGGAAACTATCGAAGCCTTATGCAAACGATTATTCAGTGAATTGCAGGCCCATGATTATTCTGAGTCAGCCATAGACCAAGCTATCACCAGTATTTATGGTTCCCACGCTCTGCGTGGTAACCCAGTCTGGGACGCTCCAGCGTCCCGAACCGCAGAGCGGTTCAGCCTACATTCCCACGCAGAGCGTAGGAACGATGAGTCCAACATAGCTGCCGATTGCAACACAATAAAACGCGTATTGAACTTTGCCTGTCGTGAATTGGTTCCCAACCTCGCCCGTGCCACCGACGAAATCGACAACCTGCTGCGCGGCCTATCCGGCGGCTATGTACCCGCAGGCCCCAGCGGATCGCCGACACGCGGCATGGCCAGCATCCTGCCGACCGGACGCAATTTTTACTCGGTCGATCCGCGCAGCGTGCCCTCCCAATCGGCCTGGCGCGTCGGCCAGCAACTCGCCCATGAAGTGCTGTCGCGCTACGTCCGCGAAACCGGCGATTATCCCGAGAGTGTCGCGATCAGCATCTGGGGCACTAGCGCGATGCGCACCCATGGCGACGACGTCGCGCAGATTTTAGCGCTGCTCGGCGTGCGTCCGGTATGGCAGCCTGAAAACCGCCGCGTGACCGGCGTCGAAGTCATCCCGCTGGACGAATTAAAACGCCCGCGCATCGATGTCACAACCCGCATCAGCGGTTTCTTCCGCGACGCATTTCCGCAACTGATCGACTTGATTGACGACGCGGTCAATGCCGTCATTGCACTGGACGAACCGCTGTCACAGAATTTTGTCCGCAAGCACTATCTTGCCGAGCTGGGCGAATGGATAGGCCAAGGCCTGACCGAAGATGAGGCTTCGCAGCGCGCAGCCTTCCGCATCTTCGGCGCCAAACCCGGCAGTTACGGCGCGGGCATATTGCCGTTGATCCAGGAAAAAAACTGGCAGGCCGATGCCGATTTTGCCGAAGCCTACGTCAACTGGGGCGGCTATGCCTACGGACGCAGCCAACAGGGCAACGACCAACGCGATGCGTTCCGCACCCGCCTGTCCGGCGTTCAGGTAGCGTTGCACAATCAGGATAACCGCGAACACGACATTTTCGACAGCGACGATTACCTGCAATTTCACGGCGGCATGATCGCGACGATCAGAGCCTTGACCGGATCGCAGCCGCGCAAGTATTTCGGCGACAGCCACGATCCGTCGCGGGCGCAAGTGCGGGACTTGAAGGAAGAGACCTTGCGGGTGTTCCGCTCGCGCGTGGTCAACCCCAAATGGCTGGACAGCATCCGCCGCCACGGCTACAAAGGCGGACTGGAGCTAACCGCGACCGTCGATTACTTATTCGGCTACGATGCCACCGCCCAGGTGATGGACGACTGGATGTACGAGCAAGTCGCCGAAACCTACGCGATGGACCCGGAAATGCAGCGCTTTCTGGAACAAGCCAACCCGTGGGCGCAAAACGCCATTGCCGAACGCCTGCTGGAAGCCGCGAGCCGCGGCATGTGGGCCGAACCAAAGCAGCAAACGCTGGATGCCCTACAAGATTTATACCTGCATAGCGAAACCTTGCTGGAGGCGCGCGGCGAAACGCCGCGCGGGGCATAATGATTTTTTGTCCACGAAAAGCACGAAAATATTCATATAGCTGTCAAGATTCCATTAACACCAAAATGACCTTGACGCTGGAGTGCAGGCTTCGCCTGCTTTGGCAAGCAAAGCTTGCACTCCGGTCAGTTCCTGCTAGCCAAGAACTCCAGGAGCTGGTTCCCAAGCTCCAGCTTGGGAACCCAGTACGCGAAGCTCTCGGCAACCGCTCCTGCGTTGCGCTACCTCCTGCATTCATGCAAGTCGTAGCTTTGCGTACTGAACGGGAAGCTAGAGCTTCCAAGACTGCATTCCCAAGCTGGAGCTTGGGAACGAGCGTAACCCAATGAACCACGCCACCTTCCCTTTTTCCGCGATCGTCGAACAAACCCAGCTCAAGACTGCGTTGCTGCTGTGCGCCGTCGATCCGTCGCTGGGCGGCGTGCTGATACGCGGCGATAAAGGCACCGCAAAAAGCACGGCGGCACGGGCGCTGACCGACATCCTGCCACTGATCGAACGGGTTGATGGGTGCGCATTTAATTGCGCTCCCGGCGTGCCCTATCAGCACTGCGAAACATGTAATCCTGTGGGCGCGCTTTTACCGGCAGCGCGAATAAATTCGCGCCCACAGCCCGTGCCTTTCATCACCTTGCCGCTGGGCGCAACTGAAGACCGTGTTATTGGCACCCTGGATTTGGAGCAGGCGCTTAAAGGCGGAGCACGCGTTTTCAAGCCCGGCTTACTGGCTGCGGCGCACCGGGGCATACTCTATATCGACGAAGTCAACCTGCTGCCCGACCATCTGGTCGATGTGTTGCTGGATGCGGCGGCGATGGGCGTTAATGCGGTGCAGCGCGAAGGCTTGTCAGTCACCCACCCTGCCCGCTTCACGCTGATCGGCACGATGAATCTGGAAGAAGGCGATTTACGTCCGCAATTGCTGGATCGCTTTGGCTTGATGGTTGAAGTGACCGCGCCGCGCGACAAAACCTTACGCTCCGAAGTCGTCCGTCGTCGTATTGCGTTCGAAGCCAATCCCACGGCTTACTCTGCCGCCTGGATGGCGGAGCAACAAACTTTGCGCCATCAACTCGCTACCGCGCAACTGTTGCTGCCTGAAGTGACGCTGGATGATGCGTTGCTCGACCTGATCAGCCATTTATGTTGCGAATTCGAAGTGGCCAGTCTTCGCGCCGACATCGTCATGCACAAAGCCGCACGAGCATTGGCCGCGCTTGAAGGCCGATCTCAGGTAACGCCGGAAGACGTGCGCGGCGCGGCGGAACTGGTGTTGCCGCACCGGCGTAGACGCAAACCGTTCGAGCAACCGGGGCTGGATAAAGATCAGCTCGATGAGCTGATGCAACAGGCGTTACAGCCGCCGGATGAAGGCGAATCCGGCGTTGAAGATACCGAGCAGGAAAACAATCAAGATAACGGCGAGTCGCAAGACCAACAACAAGTCTTCGCCGCCGCGTCTGCCGGTAATGTACGAAAAATAGAAGTCGATACGGTTGCCAGCCGCTACGCTTCCGGCAAGCGCAGCACTGCACAAGATGCCCCGCGCGGCCGTGTCGTGCGAGTCGTGCCCGACCAAAATCCAAGCAGTCTCGCCGTCGGCGCGACCTTGCGTAGCGCGGCGCTTCGGGGTGCCGACGATTTCCAGGTGACGAAAAGCGACTTGCACCAGCAAATCCGCGTAGGCAAAAACGCCAACCTGATCTTGTTTGTGGTCGATGCATCAGGCTCCATGGCGGCGCAGCGGCGTATGGAAGCGGTCAAAGGCGCAGTGCTATCGCTGCTGACCGATGCCTACCAGCAGCGCGATGAAGTCGCGGTGATCAGCTTTCGCGGCGAATCCGCACAGTTATTGCTGTCGCCTACCCGCAGCGTCGACCTTGCCGAACAGAACCTCCGCGAACTGCCTACCGGAGGCCGTACACCGTTGCCTCATGCGCTGTCTGTGGCGCTGGAAACGCTGGAAAAAACCAGCATGCCGCCGTTGCTGGTGCTGCTTAGCGACGGCAAGGCCAATGTTGCGCTGACCGATGGCAACGATCCCTGGCAGGAGTCGCTAAGATTTGCAGAATTACTGGCCGAGCGCGGCGTACCCGCTCTGGTGCTCGATACCGAAACCGGCTATTTGCGCTTGGGTAGAGCCCGGCAATTGGCACAAGCCTTGGGTGCTGAGTACCTGACGCTGGAGGAATTGTCGGCGGAAAACCTGGCGCTTACGGTACGTGGATGTATTAAATCCACGTAATGAATAAAATTTTAAGAACATGAACATATAGACTTTACGGTCTTGAAACATTTAATTAATTTTTAAGAAAATATATTGAAATGGCAAAACTGATAATTGAGATAGACGATCTACTACTCACACAAGCTTTACTTAAAAGTCAAAGTGAACAGATAAGCTTAGATGACTTCATTGATGACGCGCTTAGGAAAATAATGCCTGAAATAATCCTTCCAACTGAAGTTGCCAACTCCGTAGAAAGCATGTTGTCAACAGCAGTTGAACGCGCAAACAAAAAAAATAGTGGAGATAGGTTCTTATTGAAGAGTCTATTCGAAGATTCAGAATGGCAAAATTTAGGCACAGCTGCTAATAAAAACGCGTTCGGCAAATTTTTCCGAAAAAAAATTGAGACACAAAAAACTGTGGTTCTCCTAGGGAAGCGCTGATTAAATCCCTCAGTATGGGATAATATTGCCATTACTCAAAACAACGCCAATGCCCCTATGTCATATCAAACCAGTTTTGCTGACCTCGACTATAACCACAAAAAACGCCTGACCCG
>Ga0208117_100064_pt1 | contig 96026 bp, 95 predicted proteins | sample LakWasMet26_LOW6_2_FD_183870 | JGI IMG/M metagenome (GOLD analysis project Ga0208117, IMG submission 183870) | Freshwater sediment methanotrophic microbial communities from Lake Washington under simulated oxygen tension - Sediment Metagenome... | ecosystem: Environmental > Aquatic > Freshwater >...
CCCTATATGAATAACAATAAAACCAACCAACTGAGCCCACTTGCCTTGTGCATACAGGGTCAACGCCCTTGGCTACCGTTCAGTGTCTTCGCTGGCATCAGAAGCGAGACAGAAGGCTTGATCTACGAGGCAAGGTTGATCCTTAAGGGTACGCCCAAGCTCTTTCTGTCTCAGTACCAGGGTAGCTAACCATGGCAGAAGTAAAGATACAAGGGTACGCATTGCGTACCAATTTCAAAGCAACTTCCTAGCTTAATAAGGTACGCGATGCGTACCCTACATGAATTATCAAGAACCGGATTAGAGCGTAAGGATTATTGGAATTGGTGATCAAGCGTAAAGCAGATGTAGGGTGGGTCGCCTAAAGCGCCTACTGTTGGAAGCGCAGCATAACCCAATATTTTTGAACCACGATTGTTTGAGTTGTGCTGCGCTGGCTCAAAAGCTAAATGGAGCAAGATCATGTTGAAAAAAGAGTTAATCGATTCATTGATGACCATTATGCCTCTGGTGGTGTTTATTATTCTGGCGTTGTACCTGTTATTTCAGGACGTCGCTTCAGTCGGGCCCCTTTAATTACCGGAGAAAACCCATGAGTTTTGAAGAAGAAATGGAAGAGCTGGAATCGGCTGAAGACTTCCTGCAATATTTTCAACTGGACTATGAGCCCAGCGTAGTGCATGTCAACCGCCTGCATATTTTGCAGCGTTTTCATGATTACTTACAAAAAGCCGCTGACGACATGCCGGAAGACGAAGCCCCGAAAAGGGCGGTTTACAGCAAACTATTGCAACGGGCCTACCAGGATTTTGTCGAGTCCGACGCCCAGACCGAAAAGGTTTTTAAAGTGTTTGCGATGGGCGAGCTGTCGCAAACGGCGTTTGTCTCTTTAAGCGATATAAAAACATGAAACCCGAGCGCTTCGACGAAGGCCGGTTTGAATACGGCGAATCGGTCCGGGTGACCCGAAACGTCCGTAACGACGGCACTTATCCCGGCATGGAAGTCGGCACGCTGTTGATTCGTCGGGGCAGTGTCGGCAACGTCATTGAAGTCGGCACTTTCCTGCAAGACCAGGTCATTTTTACCGTGCATTTTCTTAATCAGGGACGGATGGTCGGTTGCCGCTTGGAAGAATTGATCGGTGCTGACGAACCGTGGAATCCCAGCCGCTTTGAGTTCAGGGACAAGGTGGTTTGCACGATGGATTTAGGCATGCAGGGTAATATCCTGTTCGCCAAAGGCACGGAAGGCGAAGTTTTTAAGGTGATCAGGGATAACGAGCTGATTCAATACCATGTCGCTTTTCAGGGCAGAGTCCTGCAAGTGCCCGAATCAGCGCTTGCCCCGGCGCACCCCGAGTCATTCAACGAACCCGAGGTTTGATATGGCTGCAATTGAAAAAACTGCCCAGCCGGCAACTTACAATTTACTGAGGGCGGCTTTAACCCTATTCAAGAAATCGCCCGGTGATTTGACGGGGGCTGAGTTACAGCAGGCAAAAACTCAAGCCTTAAATGAGTTCAGGATTGAAAGCCGTGTGCTGAATACGCCTGAAGCGTCGGCAGTGATCATTACCGATCAGGAATTGCAACAGGCTTATCAGGAAATCCAGGGCCGTTATCAGGACGAGGCTGCTTTTTTCAGCGATCTGGAGAAAAACCGGCTCGACAAAGACAGCCTGCTGGCGGCATTGCATCGCCAGTGCAAGGTCAATACGGTGTTGGAGTTGGTTGCCAGCCGTGCGCCCGCTATCAGCGATATCGAAATCGGCATCTATTATCATCTGCATGCCGAGCAGTTTCATCTTCCTGAACGGCGCGAAGCTTGTCACATCTTCATCAGCATTAATCCGGATTATCCTGAAAATACCCTTGAGACGGCTTTGACGCGCGCTCAGGAGATCGCCGAAAAACTGCGTAAAAAACCGCATAAATTTGCCGATCTGGCCTTACGGCATTCCGAATGCCCGACCGCTTTGCAAGGCGGCGTGCTGGGTACGGTGCCGCGCGGCACGCTGTATCCTGAATTGGATGCGGTGCTGTTCGACATGAAGGCAGGCGAAGTCAGCGAGGCGGTCAAATCGGAAATCGGCTTTCATGTGCTGTTGTGCAAAAGCATACAAAAGTCCGAGACCCTGTCCCTTGCAAAAGCAACACCCAAAATACGCCAGTTAATGAAGGATCGCGCCCGCCGTACCTGCCAGCGCGCCTGGTTAGCCGGTTTAGCCAATCATGAATCCGGGGAGAGCAGATCATGAGCGATAAAGAAACCAAACACTGTTCTTTTTGCGGCGTTAACCAATCCGCTTCGGTGCCGTTGATTGCGGGTAGCGAGGGTTATATCTGCGGGGCTTGCGTGTCACTGGCCAATCAGGTCGTCAGTAACTGGAGCCGGAAGAAAGAGCTTTCCGAAATGCAGGGTACATTGCCCATCCCTGCAAAAATCAAAGAACATCTCGATCAATACATTATCGGACAGCATCTGGCTAAAGAGATATTGTCCGTGGCTGTTTATAACCATTACAAACGCCTCAAGCACGAAAGCGGCGATGTCGGTTTGGGCGAGTTTGACAAGGATGTGGAAATCGGCAAATCGAATATCCTGCTGATCGGGCCGTCCGGTACCGGGAAGACACTGTTAGCCGGCACCTTGGCGAAAGTTGTCGGCGTACCGTTTGTAGTTGCCGATGCGACCACACTGACTCAGGCGGGTTATGTCGGCGATGATGTGGAAAATATTCTGGTCCGCTTGCTGGATGTCGCGGAAGGCAATATGACTAATGCGGAATGGGGCATCGTTTACCTTGATGAAATCGACAAAATCGCCCGCAGTTCCGAACAGCAAACCGGAACCCGCGATGTGTCCGGAGAAGGGGTGCAGCAGGCATTGCTAAGGCTGGTCGAAGGCTCTCACGTCAAGATTCCGGGAAAGGGACGCAACAAAGAGGGCGAGACCACGATGGATACGCGCAATATCCTGTTTATCGCCGGGGGCTCGTTTCCGGGCTTGGAAAAATATGTTGAAAAACGCCTGGTGCCGACCAATTCCGCCATCGGTTTTCATGCCGAAGTGAACAAAACGGCTGAAAAACCGGCATTGGAAGCCATGCTGAATGCGACCCAGCCCAGCGATTTGCGCAAGTTCGGCTTAATCCCCGAGTTTATCGGCCGCTTTCCGGTGCTGGCGCCGTTGGAACCGCTGGATGTGGATTCATTAATTAAGGTGTTAACAGAACCTAAAAATGCTTTGGTGCGTCAGTATCAGCAGCTGTTTGCTTACGAAGGCGTGGAGTTGAAGTTTGAACATGACGCTTTGGCCGAAATTGCCCAAAAAGCCATTGAGCGTGAAACAGGGGCGCGCGGCTTACGCAGCATTATGGAACAGATATTACGCAAAACCATGTTCGATATTCCATCTGTTGATGACGTTGAGCAATGCATTGTCGATGCCGATGTGGTTAAAGGCGAAGGCGAGATCAAATTGATAAAAAAGGCTGAAACCAAGCTCAGGCAGCAGGCAGGGTAGGCTGAAACTCCATCGACATTAATTTAAAAAAATAACACCACGAACGACTTGCATGGACGCAGGAGGTAGAGTAATGCAGGAGCAATTGCCGAGACACGAAGAGCATGAAGAAAAACAAAGGTAAAAACTTCGTGTCCTTCGTGTCTTCGTGGTGAATTGAAGAACTAACAAAAAACGGGAAACTTATGAAAACCGAAGAAAAGATCCGCGCTCAACTGGCAGCCCAGCCGATCATCATTTACATGAAAGGCGTACCGGCCAATCCGCAATGCGGGTTTTCGGCCAAAGCGGTCGGGATACTCAATGCGACCAATGTTCCTTACGCTTACGTAAACGTATTGGAAGCGCCATTTATCCGTGAAAAGTTGCCGAGCATTTCCCACTGGCCGACCTATCCCCAGCTGTTTGTTAACGCAGAACTGGTCGGCGGCTGCGACATCATTGAAGAAATGTCCAGCAACGGCAGCCTATTACCCTTGTTAACAGCCGCCGCGCCGAAAAAAGCGGAAACTGCAAACGACGCATTAAGCGTTAGCGAGGTTATGCAACTGGTGCAGCAGGGTATTGACGATGCCAAAGTGATGGTTGAAGGGGAGGGTTGCGATTTAACAATCTCCGTGGTCAGCTCGCAGTTTAACGATTTATCGATAGTAAAAAAACAGCAGTTGGTTCTGGCAACGTTAAAAGAGCCTTTGGCTTCGGGCAAGCTTCATGCTGTCAGCGTTAAAGCGTTCACCCCGGATGAATGGCAGGAGAAACAAAAGGCTAGCGGGCTGTTGCAAATTCAGTAGTAACAGGCCGCTTGTCGTCGTCATGTCAAGGCGATGCGGGTTGCCAAGCAGCTTGAAGTGTATGCAGACCTTCCAGGTCTTACGACTGCCATGGATGGCGGAAGTGCTGGAGCCGCCGGGAGCGGCTCCAGTAAAAACCTGGAAGGTCTAACCCGTAACGTTCCCGCACCGGAGCGTACGAACTATTAAAACACTTAGCGAGGAAGATCATGGCTAAAGTAGGCGTTTTTTTCGGCACGGACACAGGCAATACCCGGCGTATTGCCAAAGATATTACCACGGCATTGGGTTCAGCTATTGCCGCCAAGCCGGTGAATATTCGCAATGCCGAGGTCGCGGATTTGCAGGCGTATGACACCTTGATTTTAGGTACGCCCACTTATGGCGAAGGTCAATTGCCCGGCTTATCGACCGGCAACGCGACGACAAGTTGGGAGGAGTTTTTGCCGAAGCTGGCAGGGCAGGATTTCAGCGGTAAAAAGGTAGCGGTTTATGGGTTGGGGAATCAAAAAAGCTATCCTACAGAGTTTGTTGATGCCATGTTTTTTCTGTATGAGCAGTTCAAACAATGCGGCGCCACCCTAATTGGCGCATGGGATACCGAAGGTTATAACTATCAAAGTTCCAGGGCAGTCATCGATAGCCGCTTTGTCGGTTTGGCCTTGGACCAGGAAAACCAGAAAGACCTTACCCCGGCAAGACTGGATACCTGGTTAAAAATGCTGGCAGAGGCTTGGGATTGATATTTTAGGAGTGCAAGCTTCGCCTCGGCAACCGCTCCCTGCGTTGCTCTACCTCCTGCATCCTTGCAGTCGTAAAGCGCCTACTGTTGGTGCTAAACCACAGGGATGTGGCGGCCGCGATTGCTCCAGGCAATCTTGCGGCATTTCCTCCATCCCTGGAGGTCAATGCAGCTTACGCAAGGAGCGGTTTTCTGCCTACCTCCTGCATCCTTGCAGTCGTAAAGCGCCTACTGTTGGTGCTTGCGCTTGCAGGCAAAGCCTGCACTCCGATTTCATCAGTTGAATGGTTACAGCAATGATAGAAGAATCAGCGGTCGTAGTAAAAATAGAAAACCATCAAGTCTGGGTCGAAAGCGGACCTTACAGTGCGTGCGGCGGTTGCCTGCAAAAAGCATCGTGCTCCACCAATGCAGTCGGCAGCGTTCTCAAGAAAAAAGCAGTGCCGGTGGATAGCGATATCCAACTGAAAACCGGCGATCAAGTCATGGTCGCAATTGATGAAAATCTGCTGCTTCGCGCATCCCTGTTGTTGTATCTGGTGCCGTTAATCGCCCTGTTTACCGGTGCGGGCGTGGCCGATTGGCTGCTGGATAGCATGCAGCATGCAGATTTATGGATTGCCGGCAGCGCCATGCTGAGTTTCTTGATTTCACTGTGGCTAATCAATAAGACGCAAGGTCTGTTGATACTGAGTTACGCCCGGCCTGTCGTAGTCAGGAAGGTTTAGCCTGTAGTGCCGGTATGAATGTTTGGGCTATTGATAAGGATATTCCGCTTAAGCTCCTGTTGCTGGAACTGGTGCATCGTTACGGCGAGAATATCTTGGCGTTGAACAATCAGGTACAGCATTTCCAGGCCATTGATTTATGCACGGTTAACGAACCGGACATTTCCGCCTATATCTACACGTTTGGACAGAACGCAGGGCGTTACGGCATAGACCTGAAATATCCGATTTTTGCGCACAATATCGTCGGCGAAAATGAAAACCTGACCCTGGATCAAATCATAGAGATACTCTCCATTCATCTTTTTTCTTAAACCCGCAGCCATGAATCAACAACAACCAACCGGATTTCGCTATTTCGTCAGTTACAGCGGAGTCAAACTTCCGCTAAAGCTGGTCAACGAAATCACGGAAGACAGTTTAAACAATCGAAACACCTATTACCGTAGCCGCTTTGATGCCCAGGACAGAATGCTGCTTTGCCAGAAAATTGTCTATGGCGAGGTTGAATCGGAACATCAATACCAATATTACGAGAGTGGCGTTTTAAAATCGGCGCAGATAACTGAGGATGATGAAATCAGGGAGATTCGTTTTAATGAGTCGGGCGAGATGATGTGATCTGACAAGGCTAGCTAATCAGCTTTTACAGGCTGCTTTAGCTCACAAGTGGACAAAGAACCAAAAATTAATTTGTGTGTCAGCGTACAGACGCAAGCAATATTTTGCTTATATTTTATCTTTAACATTTACCCCTTAAATCCTTACAGTGCCGATTAACGTCTGGTTGGTTACGAGCCAAGTTGACCGCTGCTATGCCTGATCATTACAACTCAGGCTGCCCTTTCAGCCGGATGAGGGGTGAAAGGAGAGTCAGTGAGAGCGTCATAAATAGCGTCAATTACATCAAGACCCAAAAAAGGTGCACCAAATGGAAACGTACAATTCATCGAAAGCGGCGCCCATTAATTTCGACACTATCCAAACACTTGTCCATCAGGGCAAGACTGTCGTTTCTTCAGAAGATTCTGCAATAATTGAATGGGCAATTAAGACAATTACGGAAGGCAGAACGACAACACTCTACTGTAAACCGACCGTGTTTGAGGCGATCAGAAGATGGTACTGGACACCGGAACGCGTCAAGCTCGTTGGATTCAAGCCTATTTCGCCGGAACAAGCTGCGAGGGTTAAATCGGATTTCAATATAGAGGTCGATGGATACGCTAACAGTCTGGATTGTCCTCGATGCGGACACGTCTACAGTACGTACGAGTTTATACAACAAGGCATCGAGGAGCATGGCGAAGAGCTTGTAAGAGCTGCGTTCTCGCTCAAGCGAGCAGCTATTATTCAAATCAATCCCGTGCAAGACACAATTTGTCGGAACTGCCGCTTGCACATCTTACTCGGTGGGAACGGGATTTACGGGGGCTATGATTACGAATATCGGTGCCCTTTGAACAATGCCTATGCCTGCTGCAGGGCTGTTGTTATTGTGGCCGCAGCCCCAAACGTTCGGCTTCGCCCTGATTTGGTTTGATGGCACGTCGTCAGGATACTCATCCGCCATCGAGCAGCGGATCTTGGATTCGTCCCGTACTGGCTGTCATGTATGTTCCTGATGGCGCCTTGATATACGGGTGCTGTAGCGGTGAAATACCCATGCTCACTTGCAGGTGAATTAGGTGCAGGCAGATGCCCACACAGTGTTGACGACCGCCAGGTTAGCATGCTGCCCAATTACAATGTGGAAGGAGAAACCTTATGAATGAAAACAGCACCCACCAGTGTCCTTTTTGCAAGGAGGACGTTAAGGCTGAAGCAACCAAATGCAAGCATTGCGGGTCACGGATCGCAGCAGCGCGACCGGAACACGGCGGCATATGCCCATTTTGCAAAGAGGTGATTAATCCTGAAGCTGTTCTATGCAAGCACTGTAAATCCAACCTTCAAGCACCGAAAGACTGCGGTTGCTCAGAAGCGTCTGCTGGCCTCGGGCTCCTACGGTCGGTCGGGCTTCAGCGGTCTAGCACTAGCGTTTTGAGTGCCGAACGCGCGAATCAATGTGAAACGTGGTGTGTTGGCTCGACTCTCATGTGCGCGTGTCCTGTCCATGTCCCGGGTATGGGTGATGGAATCATTATCTATGCCTGCGGCACTTGCATAAACGATCCGATCATCACTGCCTTTGCTCCATAATTCGAGGCTAAGCATCACGTGGAAAATGAAGTCAGTTCTCACAGTCCAACATCGGCCTAACTTTGTGCTCCAAGCGTCGGCTGATCTGCATCGTTCAATGGCAGCTCATTGAATGCGCGGCTTTGAGTGTCACTTAAGGGCCGGTTTGCAAGCCATGCTCTGTGGCAGGTATTGGCTTTTTCATTCCCCGTTCCAAATTTACCCGATTCTCAGCTATATACTCAGCCAAAATAAAGCAAAAAGATAACCCGGCGCGGGCCCCGAAAGCTGAAAAGAAAAACCGTAGTATAACTACGCTCCACATTGACCTCATTACAGTGTCGAATGCGTAATGGCAAGACCGGAGCCCATATTTCTAGAAGCGCTTGGACTCTGGGCCCGATCAGCACGGCTTGAGCAACACTCATGCGGCACCGCTTTCTTGTTGGAGAATGGCCATGTACATCGAGATTTCAACGGCGAGGTCACAGGAGCGAAAATCATATCCCACCATGGATCGTCGCGTTATTACCGGCCTTTCAGCCCTGCGCCGGTTTGCACGGGTGATGATCATTCTTTCTATCGAGGCTTGCGCTATGGCCCATGCGAATAACCCCACATCCGATCTGGAAGACAGTGTCTGCGGTATCGTGCGCGAACCGTTGGCTTTCTGGCAATTCCGGCGAGTCGCCGGAGCGCCCGATGCAAGCCGCATCCGGTCGATACCCAACATCGAACGGCTGTCGTTTACCACCCGCGATGGCCGCGAACTGGGCGGCTATAAGCTTCGCGCCGACCATCCTCAAGGTTATCTGCTGGTGGCTCAAGGCAATGCCATGCTGGCCGACCAGATCATGGGCGTGCTGACCTTCTTCCGGGATTACGGGCTCGATGTCTACGTGTACGACTACCGCGGCTACGGACTTTCCGGAGGCAAGAGCCGGCTCAAGGCCATGGTATTCGATTACCGGGAAATCGTTGCCGCCCTTAATGCTCAAGGCTATGGCCGGCGCTATCTCTACGGCATGTCCATGGGCGGCGTTATCCTGACTAATGCCATCGGCCCAAGCGGGGATTATGACGCGCTGGTATTGGACTCGCCCCCTAGCCGGATTTCCGGTCTGGGCTGTCCCGAAGACTACGACCCGGTACGCAACTTGCCGCAAGACGGCGCCAGGCTGATGCTCATCATCGGCTTGAAAGATCGGGTGGTGCCGCCGGGAGACATCGAGGAGCTGTCCCATATCCTGGAACAGCGGGGCGGCCGGGTGCTGAAATCTCCCGAGTTCGCCCATCCGTTGATGGACCTCGACCCGATCATCCGCCGACGGCGCTTACAGTCTGTCGCGGATTTTCTGGTGCGATGAAGCCCTTCGCGGCGCTTCTGATTGGCTTGCTGCTATGCTCCTCTTGTACGGGGGGCGCGAAAGCTCCTTCTTTTTCCGCTGAGGATGAGCCTCTTGCCTCGATCTATTTGATCAACCACGGCAAGCACGCCGGTATAGTCGTCAGGAAGGCAGACATCCCCCCCGGACTCTGGCCGGAAAGCAGCGATTTTCCCGATGCAGACTATCTGGAACTGGGCTGGGGCGACTGGGATTATTATCAGACGGATGATCCCGGCCTTTGGCTGGCCCTGAAAGCCGCCTTCTGGTCCACTGCCAGCGTGCTTCATGTGGTCGGCGTTAAAGGCTCCGTCGCAGACCGGTTTGCCGGTTATGAAGTCATCCGGCTTGAGTTGGCGCCAGACAGCTTCGCCAGGCTTGTGGCTTATATCCACCAAAGCTTTGCCAGAAACGGAGAAGCGAAAGCGAGACCAATAGGGCCGGGGTACGGCCTGGGCAGCCGTTTTTATCCCGCCCGAGGAGAATTTCACCTTTACAACACCTGCAATGGCTGGGTGGCTCGCGCTCTGGAGGCGGCTGGCTATTCGATGGGCGTTTTCCGTCCGGTCACGGCTGATCAGTTGATGGCAAAGGCTCGCCAATTCGCCGCGCAATAATAGATGCAGTCGCCCTGGCGCAAAGACCTTAGTTTGTGATTGCTAAAGACGGTAAGCCTCTTCTCGAAATTACACCGGCATAGTTAAAAAGTCGGGTAGGGTACGAGACTGTGAAAGTATTATCCAAATCAGGCTGAAAGAATTATTTACCACAGAGAACACGAACGACTGCACGGATGCAGGAGGTAGAGCGCCTACTGTTGGTGCTCTACCTCCTGCATTTCCCACATCCATGTGGGAAATGCAGATATTGCAGGAGCAAATATCTGTCCCGGCAGTCGTCAGTGTCCTCTGGGGTTAATCTCTTAAACAAAATACTTTCACAGTCTCGTACGCGATGCACACCCTACCCATGATTCGCTGTGATCTAATCTGATCCCCCGCTTGGATTTCCCGGTGGGGGTTTTTTATGCTCGATAGAGAATTGGGTGGCGGATTAAATAAATCTGATTAAAAACCGCTTTGTTTGCTAGTGGAGCATGAGCTCAATAAGGCATGATACGTGGGCCGCATTTGGCAACCACGCCAATCCGCATGTTGGGCAACAATCATAAGCACCGGATGCCCCACGACGGTGATTATCGACTATAGCTACGGCAAGCTATTTTCTCAGGCGCTTTCGACTCACTTGGCTTAGCGGGCGAGGGTAACTTGTAACACCACATTTCGGGTATTGTTGCTCCAGGTTAGCTCATGGATGTCAAACTCATTAGCGTTCTGCCTGTCGTCGTCATCTAATTTGATGCCCAATTTACTGAGCTTAAAATGGGTTTTATTAATGCTCAACAACTTGGCCGGGTTTTCGATGCACTCGAGCAGGGTGTCCAGATAAACATCCGGGTTGGCCAGACTCTTTACTCTAGACTCGTATGAATCATCGTCAGTCTTGAAAGCTTGATCGTTCATGCGCAGCGTCAGCTCTTGCTTAACCTGGGCCACTGCGTAATCAAACAGATACTTTTTTAGTGCCGTGCTTAGCTCTGCACTGCTGGCGCAAGGAGTATGGATTTTGTGCGAAGCGAAATTGACCGCCTGTTGCGGAACTTCACGAATGAGCATATTGCCTTGCATACCGATGCCCAGCGTTTCCTTTTCACTCTTGGTGGCAGTTAACAGCGCATACAATACCGGGACTTGATATTTACTGTGAGCGCGCAAAAAGACATTCAGACTGGGGGTGGTGTTAAACAGCTTGTCGATGTCGTTGCTGTTGACGAACAGGGCGTTGACGAGTGGATCAGTCCCAAATGCGTTCAGGTTCAAGTCGACGGGTGGCGGAATCTCATTAGCGACCTGAAGGACATGGTTGTACAGTCCCCGCACATGTTCCCTTAACTTATGGGCGTAACCTTGTACGGCTCGCATCTTACTGTTTGACGCATCAACGAAACTTTCGACGATCTGCCGGTCTTCCGCCGCCAGTGGCACCACGTCGTGAATATGGCTGCTCAGGCTGCTGACAAGGCTTTGCATGTGATCTAATTGGTCGTCGAAAAACGTTATAAGACTTAAGGCTTCGAGAGTTCGCCTATCGTTGTTCATGACCGTCTCTTCCCATGCGGGTACCAGGCGGGAAGGTTTAACTGGGTATTGAAAAAGGCCATTTATATGTAAGTTCAATCATAAGAGCTGTTTACTTCTGCAAAACCATCAGGGGCATTGCTGATGCGCTTTTTCAACAGCCTATTAGCATTAAGAGGGTTGGCGGTTGCTCAATTTTAACCCACCCACTATCAGCAGCAAGGTCTTCTTACTAATTGGGGCTTTTAATGCTTATTTTATTTTGAGAGAGCGTCTGTTTTGGTCGGTTACGCTGGGTTGCGCTCCAGATTGGGAACCAGCATAAAGCTCAGGCAGCAAGCCGGGTAGGATGGATAGGGCGATAGCGACTCGTTAGAGCACGCAGTGAAACCCATCCTGCTGCGCTATGGCGTTCCCACGTAGCGCACTCGTCGTTATTTTAGTATAGGCGCTGGAATGACAGCCTCTGATGTAGGCTGGACACGTGCGTCCTGCGATTAACGCGGGGGCAGGCTTATTCTCCTGCCTGCGGGAGATAGATGTGTATAAAGACGAGAGACAATGAGGTAAAAACAAACGAGCGAAAAAAATGAGCAATGGCAAAAATGGCAGAGGATAACTTGAAGGGGCAAAGACAGTAGCCGAGTTAGCACCATTGAACGATAAGCCGGCGCTGGACGCCCAGTGATCCGCATGAAGTTCGTTGATTATTGCTACACAATAAATCAATAGCTTGTGCTGTGTTAACAATGCAAACGAACTTCTCGCTGGGCACTTACCGGCAGGGAAATTAACATAAAGTAACACCCCCGTTATAAAAATAACGGGGTGTTATTTTAATTACCTTCGGTACCAGTGACGTTGCTGGTTTTTCTCTTTTCTAAATTTTGAAAAGTTTCAGATTGCAACTGCTCTACCGCACCGCTTTGTAAATGCTTAGTTTCGTCCTTTTTAAGCAGTACAACTAAAACAATCACAGCAACAATAGCAACGCCAGCGATATACCATGTGTAGTCTTTTTCTTGTTCTTCAGCCATTTTAAAATCCTCGCAGTTTATTTAATTATATTTTGTTCCCTTTCCTCAAAGGGGGCTTGACTGGACAAAGTGATATACAGGTCTGCAATCGGCCGAAAATGTTCATACATTATCAGGTCAAATATTGCTCACCTATCACCCCGCCCACAGCTCAACATTACATATTCAGAGCTGAATACACAATATGTAATGATACCTAATAGTTACTAACTCAAAAATCGGCGGCTTTTATACGCATGTAAACAATTCGTAAAATTTTACCGATCTTTCACTGACAGCCCGGTTTTGGCCGAGCTGCGTCATCCGCGAAAGACAGAGTTCGAACCAGACTGTGTAAAAACGCATGGCCGAATTCATCAGATTTAGAAATTGCTCCACTGAGCTGCCAGAAATGAGTAATTTATCAATGGTCAACTCTACAACGACTGATATTTCGCTCAAATTTAGCATGATAACTCCACCACTTTCTCTATTTTTACGTTTTTACACAGTCTGGCCCCATTGCTGCCTTTCGACTTGCTCGGAAGCGGACACGCAGGAGCCCAAGAGAACCAACGCGATTCATAACGCCTAATAGCAAAGTGATTTTGCTGTAAAATTGCTGAATGAAACATTTATAGTCCTACAACCTGAATGGGCTGGTAACTTTAGTATTTTTAGGAAGCTATATGTCTAATTCTCAAAGCTTAAAAAAAGCAATTCTTGAATATGCAAAAGATAGTTCTACGGAATATGCAATATTGATCACAGGGGAATGGGGTAGTGGAAAGACCTATTTTTGGAAAGAAATAATTAGCCCTGCATTGAAGAAGGATCTAAAACGCGACTCTCTGCATATATCTCTTTATGGGGTTACATCCGCAAGTGAGATAGACAAGCTTTTGTTTTTTGCCCAACATCCCATGTTTAAACATGGGATGTTTGAAGCCTTTGCCAAACTAAGTGAAGCAGCCTTGAGTGCCTTTAAAATCAAGCTTCCAACTGACAGCTTAAAAGCTAATATTAGCGATCAGATTTTATGCTTCGATGACCTAGAGCGAGCCGACCCTAAAGCAATTCCCCAACTCCTTGGCCGAATCAATAGTTATGTTGAGCATGACAATTTAAAAGTCATCATTATTTGTGAAGAAAATAAAATCCAACAACTTTATACTGATTACGATACGGTCAAAGAGAAGCTAATTGGTTATACGTATCATTATCTCGCCATTCCAGAAGAAGTGATTAATCATTCCATTGATCAATATTCCGCAGATCTGGACTTTGTTAATTACCTATCCGACAAAAAATCAATAATTCTTTCAAGCTTAGAAGGTAGTGGGCAAAAAAATCTTCGAACACTTAAACAAGGATTAAAGTGCTTCAATGCCCTATACAAAGCCTGCAAAGGTAAGATTGCAAACAGTGAGCCTATTCTTGAGCAATTATTAATCCTTATAATCAGTCTTGTCTGTGAGCTTAAAAAAGATAACTCCCGAAAAACAGCTCTAAAAAAACTTTTCCGAAGTGATTTTGTAGACTGGTCTTCATATCTTGGTTCGGACAACGATGACAAGATATTCGCACGTAAATATATAGAAACCTACTTTGTATCTGGATTTAGTCATCTATCCATAATGACATCCATATTTGATTTCATAACATCCGGTGTTTTGGACAGTGAGAAACTATCTAGTGAATTAGATTCTTTAATTAATAAAACGAAAAATACAGGCACGAAATCAAAAGAAGAGCTGTTCTACGCTGAATTCTGGAATCTTTCTGACGATGAATTCCGTGAAACTGCAAATGAAGTTATTAATTCGCTTACTGTAGGGCAAAAAAATACGGCAATGCTACTGCGCATATTTCAAAGATTATACTTTTTTTCAATTCATGCTTTACTAAAGCAAACACCTGCTCAATTAAAAGATATTGTTAATCAATCAATCGATAAACTCATCGATAACAATCAACTTGTTTGTAGTGATCATACATTTGATTTTCCTTTAGCTTTTCATGATGGTATTGATGTTAATGATCCGAACTATTTTGAAGTCAGAGAGAGATTATTTAAGTTGAATGATGAAATACGGGAGATGTATCTTAAAAAAGATATTGAGGAAGTTTTGGATAAGCTTGAGGAAAATGTTTATGATGCGATATATTCTTTATATAGCGATGGAAATAAAAAATATTCAACCATCCCTATATTTAATTATTATGACCATGCAAAATTAATAAAATTAATAACAGATTTTGATTGCAATGATATTCTCAGATTTGATGCTTATATAGCTAATCGGTACCAACAGTTTTCCAACATAAGAGATTATTTATCACTTGAAATTAGCGCATTAGAAGCAATTGATAATGGGCTAAAAAAGTACCTAGCAGAGCACTTAGCAGATGCTGAGATTTTGAAGCGTTATTGTCTTAATTGTCTTCAGAAAACTATCGAAAGAAGTTGTGTAATCCTTAATTCTTAGAGGCAGGCGCACACTGATTCAATCTGAACCTACCCGACGACCGGCTGCTGTTGGGCGGTTGTTGCCAGTCAGGATGGCATTGTCGAACCGTTATTTATACTTGATACTCCTCCTTTGATTAAATAGCGCAACGGGGAGTTTCGATTTGCTCATCTCGCTCCTTCATCCAATACCGTAATGTCGGGCAACGATTACAGCAGCTGCCCGACTTACAAGACTACGCCGGATTAGCGTCGGCCAAGAAGCCTTTGTAATTGTGGGAACAATAATTACAAAAGGGGATCGGAAAAAATCAACTAATGTTGGTTAGGCGACAAATGCAACAAAAACAGCGGCCGATTGCCTGAAAGCCCGCATAAGCCAAATGCAAGCATCGAAACCATTAGCGACTTAGTCTGCTGCTTGGTAGCCATTGTTATGAATCCGGCATTGCCGCCAGACGGTTCTCCAGTTCTGCGCTGACCAAAGCATCGTAATGGCGCTGCAGGATGGAGTCGGTCGGGCGCGGCCACAGCGCGGATTCGATTTCAGTGCGCAGATGCGTCAGAAAATGCGGCTTGAGCGCTGAATCCTCGGGGATTCCCAGTTCTGAGTTCGAGCCGGAATCACCGGGAGCGACGGATTGTTGGAGAGATTGGGTAGAAGGCGACGTGCTGCTACCCAACGGTAAAAAAGCGCATACTGCGATTAAAAGCATTGCCAGAAACAACAGAGTAACTTCGAACATATCAATACCTCGCGATTATTTGGAAAATGTCGAGTACCCACATCAGGTGGATGGGGAACTCAGGTTTTTAATAAGCAATTAAAATGCCACGCCGTTTTTAAAAGGCATCGATTTTGGCGGCTGCAATCTCCGCCATGAATTGAGCGACCCAGCGTTCGACGCGGGGCAGGCAGCCGTTCAGCGAGGCCTGCTTTTCCGGGATGGCGAAGAAGTCGGGTTCATGGAGATAGGGGGATGTGAGTCTGCCGACATCGATGGCATCATGACTGAGATCGACGATTCGCCCGCCGATGACGTTGTATTGATGTTCATAGTGGCCGCAGATTGTCCCGCCGAAGACCTGGTTCATGAATAGGCTGCCATATTTGCACGATCCGGAAAGATCGGTTGGAGCGAGTGCACCCCGCTCGGCAGCCTGTTCGCACCATTTACGGAACACAAAGATCTTGGCTTGTGCGAAACGTTCATAGGAATAGGCAAGTTGTGCCTCCCGGTTTTTAGTCCAATCAGTCATTTTAAGGACCTTAGGTGATTTCCATGAAAGTCCATCTGACAATTACGCATTTTTCTCACCACGAACGACTGCAAGGATGCAGGAGGTAGAGCACCAACAGTAGGCGCTTTAGGCGACGCAGGAGCAGTTGCCGAGACACGAAGAAAAAACATAAAATTCGTGTTCTTCGTGTCTTCGTGGTGAATAAAAGACTTGATATACAAAGTACATTCTTTACGGGACATTACCTTAACAAACCGCGTCATGAGTAAACCTGACCCGTTCCTCAGCCGAACGCCCCAGGGCTTTGGCGAACCAGGGCGGCGGCGCATCGAATACTTTCTGAAATTCCTTCAACTGATCAACCGCTTCGGTCACATCAGGAATCTTGATCGGGTAAATATCGGCGCGTATCACCTTGGCCGCAGCCGGTCCGCCGATCGATTGCACGAACATGACGTGACAGTCTTTAATCAAATTGGCGCGGAACAGGTTTCTATCCTCGGCACTGTCGGCTTCAATGGTTGAGCGTATATCGACCAGCCGGTAATCGTGCTGAGACAACTGGTAAACCAGAAAACGGATGCAGGAGCCGAAATGGCCGTTAATCAGCGCGCCGCTGTTTGAACCTATCGCAACGCGGATCGAATCGGGCATGTCGCCGTCCTTATAAGGCATGATTTCCGGCAGGTCTTCATCTTCGGCTTCGTCGCCCCACAGGTAACGCACCGCCAGTTTGATATTGGCAAGGCCGATGCCGATGTCTTCGCCGTCTTCTTCGCCATCCAGGCTGCCCAAGCCGGTTTTAAGGTTGGTGACGGTGATGGATTTTAATTTTTCGTCATCCAAAGGCGAGCCGACGCGCTCGTGTAATATTTCCAGCAGCCTCGGTATATCGATACCGGGCAGGATGCGTGATGCTAAGGCAATGCGTAAGGCTAGTTCACGGGGCAAGGCTTCCATTTTAATCTCCTGATTTAACAAGCTTGGATGAGTTTGAGTATTTTTCGGGTGGAGGCTAAATCCAACGCAGTGAAATCGTCGTGCGTTTTAAGGCCTGGATCAGCGCCGGCCGCCAACAATTGTTCGACAACTTTTTCCCTGCCGCTGGATGCCGCAAAAATCAGGGCAGTCGCGCCGGAGGCGGTGTTTTGATGATTCATATCAATGCCGGCATCAATCAGTGCAGCAATGCAATCGCTGCTGTCGGCATAACAGGCTGCCCACAATGCGTTATTGCCGTATTGATCAGTCACATCCAGCGCCGCATTCTGTTCGAGCAAAAAGCGGAGCACATCGCTACGGCCCTGCTGGCTTGCCAGAATCAAAGGTTCAATGCCGTCACTGTTCTTTAAAACCGGTCGGGCTACAGAGAAATAGTTATTTTGTAACCAATCCCGTATTCCAGGCTTCATCAGGCTTCCTGATGCTGTTCTTTCCAGCTTGAGTAACCGCCTTCCAGGCTGTAGACATCCTTAAAGCCGAAATCATGGAAAAATTCGGCAAGATGCTCGCTGGCATGACCGTAATAACAATAAATCAATAAACTGCGCTGTTTGTCGCCGCGTTTGACCAGCGACTCTTTCAGGCCTTCATGAACGTGCAGGGCGTCTTGCAAATGACCTGCCTTATAATCCTTGATAGCCCTACAGTCCAGGATCATAGGCTTGGATTCTTGAATTAGGGTTTTAGAATCGGCAACAGAGATAATTTTATATTTCATGGTCGTGTTGATGATTAGGGTTGTAGTAAAGCCAACATTTTGTTGCTATGGGTGCATCACCAGACTGTTAACGACCCTAGTTTCTTGGCGTTAAAGCCTATATAGATGCCATATAAATTAATCCAGCAAGTTGTTTGCCATAATCCTGAAAAGGCTCATGTTTTCTGAAGTTTCGAGATTATCAGGCAAAAAAAAGCGCCCTAGTCGAGAAAATAGGGCGCAGAAGGTACAACGCTTAGGTAGGAGGCTACGACGATAAAACTATTAAGTACATACATTATCTAGCATTAATGATGCCAATATTTAATGCTCAGTTATAGCTATGATCCGGCTCTGTTTAAATAACAATTTGCATGATATTTGCACCAAAATCGGCTGTTAATTCTCATGCGTGTTTTGACTTGGTGCGTTACAGGAATCCTAGATTGCGCCCACTGCGGCATCTTTAATCACCTCAATGGTATTTTCTTCCGCTTCCGCCAATGTAACGAGCGGGGTTTTGGGGTTATATGATTGGGAAGCGGCATAGGCGATGGCGACTTTATCTTCGGCAGATTGGTTCTTTAGTTCGCTTTTTTCAATATACAGCTCTTCAAGCAGTTCATTCCAAACCAGGCCATCTTTGAAAGGTATCAATTTATAGGTAATGCCTTCCAGCTCAACCTGCATGCCTTTACCGATATTTTCTACATAGATTAAAGCGATACAGTCCGTTGCAATATCGGCTTTATATTTTTCAACAAAGACCGGGAGCAAATCGAGCGTAGGCAACAGGCCGTTGATGAATTTAATCTTGTCGTTTTCAACGATCAGGGCGGAATGGATCAGCAGAGCTTCGGGCGGTTTGCGGTCGGTTGCCGAGCCTTCGCGTAGCGATCCTTCTTTTATAACCAGGTCGCCGCGATAAGCATAAACACCCGCAGTGCCGGTTTGACCGTTGACCAACGTGACAGTTAATAATCCTTTAGCTTGGTAGGTTTCGAGTAGCATTGTTTTTTCTCCAGATGGGTAAAGTGCAAGTTTGCGTATTAACCCTAATAAAGCAGGGTTTATGCCATATTGGAATGCTGCTATATCTTTCTTTTAAAACAGTGGGATAGAGATGTTTAGGCAGGGTGGCTGTTGATGGTTAGGGCAACAACGCAAATTTATTTTGTAAGAAATTGTCGGGAACCCTACATTTTACTGAAAGGAAAATCGCCGGTTTCCAATCTCTGGAGACTGTGAAAGTATTATCCAAATCAAGCAGAAAAGATAATTCACCACAGAGAACACGAAGGACACGGAGAAAATAACCGTGTTGATTCAGTGTCTTAAAAACTCCGTGTTCTCGGCAACTGCTCCTGCGTTGCCTACATGGATGTAGGTACTTAGCGTGAGCAGGAGCGGAAGCTGCGCCTAAAGCGCCTACTGTTGGTGCTCTCGATTGCTGTTCCCGACGCAATTCTACCTCCCCCATCCTTGGGGTCGTACCTCCTGCATAACCCACAGGGATGTGGGGAATGCAGAGAAATGACAGGATCATTTCCTGTCCTTGCAGTCGTCTGTGTCCTCCGTGGTAAGTCTCTTAAACCGAATACTTTCACAGTCTCTGGAACTTGGGAACTAGCAAAAGATAACTTCGTGGTCTTCATGCTCTTCGTGGTGAAAAACGCTTTCAACTTGTACATTAACTCGATTCGGGGAGCACGTCGCTATGCACATCCCACAGCCGCTTATAACTGCTGTCCATGCGCGAAAGTTTGGCCGTTATCTGGTTGAGCCGGACGAATTCAGGAAACCTGCCTTTGGGACCTGTGCTGTACCATTGCTCCATGGCCTGGGTGAGTTGTCGCCTGTCCGAGTAATCCTGGGCGATCTGGTTCTTCAGCCACATCATGCTGTTGCCGGGTGTCAGGTCGACTATCCGGTAACGCACCGCGTGGTCAAAGATGCGCACGCCGCCGCCTTCTGCCGCCGTTTGGTACAGTTTTACCGGATCGACAACTTCAATTCCGGCCAAATAATCGATTGCGAACTCGTGCAGTTCAGGCAGCCACGGCACGGTCGGCCCCATCAAGACGGTGGTGGTGTGCTGGGCAAGCTCAGCAAGGCGCGGGAAGGTTTTATTGGTAATCGAACTGGCCGTTAAAAATACCCAGTCGGCATCGGGCAGTAAAAATTCGCAGGCGGGATCGGGATAGTCGCCCGGCATGGGCTGCCGTTCGATGATGCTGAGATTGAATTGTTCTGCATAGCGTTCAATGCCCGGATAATGCCCGACAACGACGACTTTCTTGCCTTGCAGCCGGGGCAGGAAATGCTCGAAAACCGCCAGATTAGCGCTGTCGGCAGCAGGCAGTAGGGTTATGCCGGAGGGCAGTTCATAGCGATTCAAGCTGCAATTAATCGCCGCCATGGCTACCGTGGCTTTGTAAGGCTCCCAATCGGTAATTCCACCGGCCAATTCCGATAATGTTTTACCGGCCAGAGTGCCCGGCCACGACAGGGTGCGGGTGGGTATGCCGGGACTCATCGCCAAACCGATATGTTGCGCTTTACAAACCGTCCAAACCAGGCCGATGTTTAATTCGGTGACTTGGGTATCGCTGGCGGTATAGTCCAGCAACAGCTCATAAATTCGCGCCGGATTTTCCATATCGGCTATGCAGGCATTTCCAGCAGCTTGGCTTCAGATTTAATCTGTTCGGCTTTACCCCAGGCTGTAACGCTTTCAACAAAGCGGCTGGACTTGCTCGGATGCGGCTTCACGACATCGTATTCCGCATAAAAAGTGCCGTCGCTATTAAACTGAAGCCTGCCGATACGCTGTTTTTGAGCGACGTCATACCAGTAGCCGGACAAGTTATGTCCGCCTGTATAAGGGTCTTTGATAAGCACAAAGACGGCCTCATCGTAATGAGGATAGCGTTGAAGTTCCGCCGAGGTAAAGCCCAACTCGTTGATTTCTTCAGTCAGCCTCTGGCAAATGGACGTACCCAGGTTGCGGTTGGTTTTGATGTGCTCAGACAAATCCATAAGAGTTCCTCTCGCTACCAAATCTCGGCAGGAACCATTAGCTCGGCAACCGGCTCGCCGCCGAGCAGATGTTGCTCGATGATGGTAAGAACATCGTCTTTCTTCAGCTTGCCGTACATAACCCCGTCGGGATAAACCAGAACGCTGGGCCCCATCATGCAAGGCCCCATGCAGCCGGTATTGGTCAGGGCGATTTTTTCGAACAGGTTGCGGGCTTGTATTTCATTCATGAATTCATTCATGATTTCAGCGCAGCCGCTGCTGGCGCAGGAGCCGCGAGGATGACCCTGCGGACGGTTTTGGGTGCATACGAATACGTGTTTTTCTGGTCTTGGCATGGTTTTATTCCTTAATTCTAGAGAAATTGTTCAATCTACGAAAATATTCAAAAGTTTTTGATTCACCACGAAGGCACGAAGGACACGAAGTTCTTGATAGTTCCCACGCTCCGGAGACTGTGAAAGTATTATCCGAATTACGCTAAAAACATTTTTCACCACGAAGACACGAAGAGCACGAAGCATTTCAATGCATTGAATTAAAACGATTGTTTTTCTTCGTGTCCTTCGTGTCTTCGTGGTGAATTATTTCGTGTCTTTCGTGCTTTTCGTGGACAAATCGCCTGTTACGCAGCTTGTTTATGTTCATGGGTAAAACAGCTTTTCGGACATACTTTGGAGCACGCTTCGCAGCCGATACAATCGAGTTTGTTCTTTAAGCTCATAACCATGCTGTTGTCATCGTCGTCCTCGAAATCGCCGTAATCATCATCAAAATCATCAGCATCAAGCACATCGGCTTTTTCGACCAAATCGAACACATCGCGCGGGCAGACTTTAAAGCAGCGTCCGCAACCGATGCAGGTTTTTTGATTGATGTCGGTGACGTAAGCGGGCGTCCACTCCGTGCCGCCAAAGGTCACGCCGGTTACAAAATCAGACATGGTGATTCTCCTGCTCAGGCCGCATCGCTTTGAGCGGCGATTAGTTTTTGGTTGGCTTCATCCCAGGCTTTACAGGCATCGAAAGTCGCCTGGGCAATACCCATCAGTTCTCCGTAAGCGTCGGGCAGGCGGTCTTCGATCAGGTCATGCAATTCCATCGCCTGCTCGCTGGCCAGACGCTTGGTTTTTTTAACTTCTTTTTCCAGTTTTTTTAGTTCTTCGGACATGATCCAGCCTCCTTAATCGGTTGCCGCCGCATTGTATTTTTCGATTAAGCCGAGCGCTTTTTCGACGGTTTGGTCGCTTTTTTCGCGTAGGTCTTCCAGGCTGGAGAACCCGAAACGATGAGTGTCGCGCAGGATTTTATCGACCACAACCAGCTTGCCGACCATGATCAACGCCCGGCCGAAACCTTCGTGGCTGAGATGAACCATAGGCGCCGCCATCAGGCCGGATTTTTTCTCAATCAGCGTAGCCAGCGAGTTGTAATAGGCTTTTAACCGGGCAATGGTGATTTCATCAGGGTCGCCGATGACCGGAATGTTCTTTTTACGATCCTTGGTTAATACAATCGGGTCGATGATTTTGGCTTCCGACCAGCCTTCATAGGTATCGTAAGTATCGATTGCACGTAATTGCTTGATCATGTCTTTGACGATGTCGGAACTCAGGTTGGCGTCGTCTTCTTGTACGACTAATGCAGCGGTGGCCATGTTTTTCTCCGTTATATAAAGTAAGCAGTAGGGTACGCATCGCGTACCATTTTCAAAGTCATAGTCATAGAAAGGTACGCGATGCGTACCCTACACTTGCTCGTTCCCAAGCAAGAGCTTGAGAACGAGCGCTATGGTGTCGTAGGAGCGGGCCATGCCCGCGAGATGCTGGCGACATTTATTAAGTTAATATCGCGGGCATGGCCCGCTCCTACAAACAAGAGGCAATATCATTCATCCCAACCTTCATCTTCCATCTGGTTAAAGCGCTCGGGGTCGGGACTCTTGTGTTGATTAATCGCTTTTGCTAACCAGCTGGACGGACCGGCTTTCATCTCATTTTGCAGGTCAACGATCAGATCAGTAATCTTGCCGCCTTCATGCACCTTGACCGGCTGTATGCCTTTGGTGATCAGCTGGTTAATGGCCGAGCCGCCGACAGCTTGGCAATACACCGCCGCGCAGCCGTTCAGCAATTCAATCTTGACCGACAATTTATCTTCATTACCGTCCTGCTGGAGTTCGCCAAACTGGGCGGCTTCCAGCAATTGCGCATCGTCCATATTCACCGCATAAATCGCGAAAGATTTGGCCGAGCCGAAATGTTGGTTGACCGTTTCCAAATCGGTCGTGGCAAACGCTATTTTTAATGCGGTTTCCATAAACTTCCTCTCATCAGTGCTTTGCACTATATGCATACGTCTTGTTAATGACATGACAGCGCTTTACTTGAATTTAGCTCTGTTATTTCACTGGCCGGTTTTTGGCCGTATATGGAGCGGTAGACCGGGATTTCTTCATGCGAATAATTGATGACCAAATTGGCTAAATCGAACAGCGTTTGCCGGGAACCCCGATAGCCGATCCAGGTTTTTTGATAGCCGCCGATGATGTCGTACAAGGGAAACCCGGCCCTTAAAATCGGCGTACCCAAGCGTTCGGCAGTATCGACAGCGTGAGAATTGCCGATCACCAGTTGCACCTTGTTGGCTTTGCCGATCAGTTCCATATCTTCAAGATCGCCGATTTTGATGCTGGCGACGGAAATTCGCGACAACAACGGAACATTGCAGGAGGTGACGGCGGCTACGACTTCCGCGCCCATTTCCTGAACCTGGTCGACAAATGCATTCAGTAAATCCGCGTCGGCCGCTATCGCGATACGCAATTGGCCGAGCATAAAATGCGTGTCCAGCATCGCGTCCTGTAGTTGCGAGCGTTGCCGTTCAATACGCTCGGGCACGTCATGACCGCTGATTTCGGCTAATGCGGAAATCAGCGCATCATTGGCTTTTAAGCCGTAAAGATGATCAAGCGCATAGGTCGGCACGCCGGTTTTTTGTTCCAGTAATTCCGCGGCTTTGGCTAGCGATGGGCCGATAACGACGGTTGCCAGTGCGTCTCCCAATGTCGCCATTTCCGATATCAGGGTGCCGCCGATAGTGACCGGGCTGAAATCTTCATCGGTCAAACAGCCATCCAGCGAATCGGAAATATCCGGTACGAAAACCGGCCTGAGCTGAAATTGCTCGAAAATATCCCGAAGCGCTTCGAGGTCGCCCGGCGTCAGCATGTAATTGACCAGGACATTGACTTGGCGTTTTCTCTTGCCGGGGTAAGTTCCGGCTTCTTTCGCATCAGGCACCAGCGCGCGAATAATTTCGGTAAGTGTTGAGGCAAAACCGGTTTCAACGCTGCCGGTAAAATCAGGCGTGTTGACCGCGACGACAGCAACATCGGCAAATTCAGGATTGGCTTCCCGAAACTCCCGGACATTCCGATGCACATCCGCGCCTTGGGTTTCCGCCAGGCCGGTCGTCAAGATCGTAATCAGGGCAGGGCGGGATTTTTCGGCGATGGTCTTAATGCCTTCAACGACATTTTCGTCCGCGCCCAGCACTGAACTGCTTTGATCCATTGCTGTGCTTTGTAATGGAATTGGCTCACGGAAGTGGCGCACGAAAAACACTTTGGCGAACGCGGTGCAGCCTTGCGAACCATGCAGCATCGGCATCGCACGATTAAAGCCCAACGTCGCCAGCGAGCCGCCAATCGGCTGGCTGGCTTTCAGCGGATTGACCGATAGCGCTTTGTTTCTTTTCAGGATGTCAACCATTGCTCGCCTCCTCGTCAATATTTGATACTGCTGAATTAAGAGTGGGCGCTCCTTCTCCCTGAGGGAGAAGGTTGGGATGAGGGGATTCAAATAAGCTTTTTTCCTTATTTTTGACTTTCCACGGCGCAGGCGCTCTAACCGCCTCCCAGACCGGGCTTTCAATCGTCAATGCCAGCTGACGCACCAGCTCCAGCATGCCTTGGTAGCCTTCATAACCGAATTCGCGTTCTTGGTTAATATCCAAAAACGGAACCTTGGCTTTTAACGCGGTGTACATGTTGCGGCCGCCGGCGATCAGGATGTCGGCTTTGTAATCATGGACGATTTTCAGCAAGGCTCTGGGGCTGCCGTCGTCGATCATTACCGTATCTTCGCCCATCAATTCGCGGATTCTGGCTTTGTCCTCTTCAGTGGATTTCTTGGTGCCGGTCGCAACGACCACCATGCCTAAATCCTGCAACGCCGAAATCACCGACCAGCTTTTTACGCCGCCGGTAAACAGCAATACCCGTTTGCCTTTCAGGCGCGCTTTCCACGGCTCCAGCTCTTTCCTGATCCGGGTTTCTTCGCGCAGAATCAGTGCTTCGGTACGCTCCGTTAAATCAGGATCGTTAAGCACTCTGGCGAAATCGCGTAACGATTGGCTGGTATCGGTAATGCCGTAGTAACTGCCTTCAAACCACGGTGTACCGTATTTTTGCTGTAACTTGCGGGCGACATTGACCATCGCTTTGGAGCAAACCATCATATTGACTTCGGCTTTATGCATAGTTTGCACTTCGCGGAACCTTGCATCGCCGGACAAGGTGCACAATATGCGCAAACCCAGTTCATCGAATAGCGGCAGCACATGCCAGAACTCGCCGGCAATGTTGTATTCGCCGATCAGGTTAACGTCATGGATCTTGATTTCCGCGCGTTGAACGGTTAACGGTAAAGGATCGGGATCGCGGGTACCGATGACATGATTGACCATTGCATCGCCGGCAATGCGGTTGCCCAGATTCTTGGTGCCGTAAAATCCGGCGCTATCGATCGGCACGACCGGAACGCCCCAGCGCTCTTCGGCGGATTTGCAGACCGCGTTAATATCGTCGCCGACCAAGGCCGGAACGCAGGTGTTGTAAATAAATACGGCGGGCGGATGATAGCTGTCGATCGCCTGTTTGATCGCATGAAATAACCGCTTTTCCGAGCGGCCCATCACAATGTCCTGCTCGGTCAAATCGGTAGTCATACCGATGCGGTATAAAGCCGCCCCGGAAGAGCGCGTACCCCGGTTATCCCAGGAGCTGCCCGCACAAGCAATCGGACCGTGGACGATATGCGCAACATCGGCAATCGGCAACAGGGCGATTTGAGCGCCATCAAAAGCGCAGCCCCCCGCCGAAGCGCCGGGTTTGGGTTTGGCGCAACCGGACTTTTCCTTCTTGTTATGCTCACAGGCAGGTTCGTCCAGCAGTGCCGCAATGTCTTTAGTTGATTTCATGGCTTTGACCAGATGGCTTTGTTTATATTGGTCTAAGCAATCGTTGTGCCATTTTATAGGATATTGAAATTGTTAGGTTTTGCTGGGTGTTGGTTTGTAGGAAATGCTACAAAGTTGGAGGATTGGTGTATGGGAGGGGGTAGGTTGGATTGATAAATTGAGTGTTTGTAAGTAGCCTATACTGAACGATCAAGCCCAACCTTAGCCTACACGGTACACGGGTTATAATAATTAATTAGGAATATTACGAGTTATTGGAAAACATATGAAAAATTCTTTTTATGACTATTACCCACCGACACCTGAAGAGTATGAGAGTCTTTGGCGAGAAGCATTGATTGTTCTGGATACTAACGTCTTACTAAACCTATATCGACTACCTACAACAGCAAGAGATGAACTCATAAATGTTTTGGAAGTGCTCAAAGATCGGTTGTGGATCCCACATCAAGTTGCCCTCGAATTTCAACGCCGGAGGCTCACGGTTATCTCAATCGAGCGAAAATCTACTGCGGATGCGCTAAGTACAGCCAGTGAATTGGTTAGCGAGATAAAAAAGAAAGTTGACGCATTGCAAATTGACAAGCGAGGGCTTGGAATCGATTCGCAACCATTAATAACAGAACTTGATAAAGCAAATAGTCAGCTTGTCGAAGCAATTAAAGTGGTACATAACTCGCAGCTTGACATTTCATCTTCTGATCCGATACGCCAACGTCTAGATGATCTACTTGACTCTCGTGTCGGGCCTGGGCCTTCCAATCAGAGCGAGTTAGATTTATTGATTTCTGAAGGAGAACAACGATTTAAAGAAAAAATTCCGCCTGGTTATATGGATGCCGATAAGGATAAGAATCCTAATGAGGCAGTCTTTATATTCGATAAAATTATGTATCAGAGAAAATTTGGTGACCTTATTCTTTGGCGGCAATTGATTCAGCACGCCAAAATATCTGGCATTAAGATGATTCTCTTGGTCACTGCTGACCGTAAGGAAGATTGGTGGTGGCGAGAGCAAGGAAAAACTATTGGGCCGCACCCAGAGTTGATTCGAGAAATAAAAAGAGAAGGAGGGGTGGAGTCTTTTTGGATGAACTCTGCCGCCCAATTTGTTGAACAGGCAAACAAATATTCAGCGGCTTCTGTCTCGACCGAGTCTGTGGCAGAAATACAGCAGGTTGCCCTTTTTAGTCAAAGAAGCACGGACGACTTACTTGAGCACATGTTGCACTCAACCCATTTTTCTGATCGATCTAGAAATAATACCCCTGAGAGATATTTCTCTGAGCGAATTGATCCTCGCTCTATTGAGGAGTGTGTCGGAGATTGGCTGGGCCGCCATGAGGAGAGGATTAAGATTAATGTACGCGGATTTCCAGACTTTCTTGTCTATAAAAATGATGATGTGCATGGGTATGAGGTTAAATACCTTCGGCAGAGCGATAGAATGTTTATCCCTCCTTTTCCTCCTTCCATAATTAACGGCATTCTTCGGGGCTATATGGAAACAAAGGAAGGGCGGATTGCGGAGTTTACGTTAGTTATAGTTATTTCGGAATTAGATTTCTATAAAATTATGGAGTCTGATAAGTACAAACTGCTTTATAACAGATTGGGACGTTTGCTGAAAAAATATCCAATTCATTCGATACTAGTCGGAGCGATTTTGGGCAATGAATTTGAAGTTCTTATAAACTGCAATGCACCCATATTTGATGACTGACAATTATTCTGAAAAAAACGATCAGGTCAGAGCTATAGGATGGGCTGACTAAGGAAGCCCATCGTTCGTCTAAATCCAAGGATGAATTAATTGAAATGTGGGACACTCAAAATTTTCATACTATTGCCCCTTTGGAGTAAAGAAAATGAAACTTAAGCATTTTGAACATTGCGACGGTTACCGTTTTTTGCTGACTTTTGATAATGGCGAAGTCAAAGAGGCTGATTTAGCAGATTTGATCGGGCAGCATATTTCGCCGGATGCTTTAAATACTGCCCGTATAGACCCTGAATGGGGATGTCTGGAATTTAACGGTGGCAGGGTCGACATAGAACCTAAAACGTTATATCGGTTTGCAACGGACAACAATTACAAAGAGCTTGCATAAAGAATACGGTTTCTAATGTCCGTCTCTGTTTTAAATAAAGCTAAAAACACAAATTCACCATTAAAGCCTCAACCTCTAACCCATCAGACGGAACCCTCGCATGAAAATAATTTCCTGGAATGTCAACGGCGTTCGCGCTGTGCAAAGCAAAGGCTTTGCCGAAACGCTTAAGCTGCTTGATGCCGACTGCATTCTGTTGCAGGAAACCAAGGCCCAGGCCGATCAGATCGATAAGGCGCTGGAGGGCATCGACGGCTATCGGATTTATTCCTGCTGTGCCGAACGCAAGGGTTATTCCGGCGTCACCATCTTGTCCCGGAAAGAGCCGCTGCAAGTTATCAGCAATATCGGCATTGCCGAGCATGATCTGGAAGGGCGGGTGATCGTCGCCGAATTCGAGAATTTTTACCTGCTTGACGTGTATGTGCCGAACTCGGGGGAGGCCTTGGCCCGGCTGGATTACCGCCAAACTTGGGATCGCGAATTTTTGGCCTATTGTCAGCAACTGCAAAGCAAGAAACCGCTGATCGCTTGCGGCGATTTTAATGTCGCGCACCGGGAAATCGATATTGCCCGTCCGAAGCCGAATTACAATAAATCGTCCGGTTATACGCAGGTTGAAATCGACGGTTTCAGCCGTTTTCTCGACGCCGGACTGGTCGATACTTTCCGGCATTTTCATCCGGATACCATCGCTTACAGTTGGTGGAGTTTTCGCGCCGGGGCCCGAGCCAAGAACGTCGGATGGCGGATCGATTACGTGTTGACCAGTGAAACGATTGTTGACAAAGTCAAACAGGCCTTTATTCTGCCGGAAATTCTCGGATCGGATCATTGTCCGGTTGGCATCGAGATAGATCTTTAAATTATGCCTATACGCGAACAACTGATGCGCGCTCATCGCACTGCATTATTCAATTGCAGCAAATGCCCGGAAATGATCGGGCCGGTCGTGAGCGGGAGTCCTGTGCTATCGAGGATTTTACTGATCGGCCAAGCACCCGGCGATAAGGAAGGCGGTTTCGGCAAACCGTTTGCCTGGACAGCCGGTAAAACGATGTTCAAATGGTTTGAGCGCATCGGGCTGGATGAGGAGACTTTTAGGCGGCGTGTTTACATGGCTGCGGTGTGTCGCTGTTTTCCGGGTAAAAATCCGAAGGGCGGCGATCGTGTGCCTAGCCCGGATGAAATCGGTCATTGTGCAGGCTGGCTGCAAGCGGAAGTCGATTTGCTTAAGCCCGATTTGATTCTGCCGGTCGGCAAGCTGGCTATAGCGCAATTGATGCCGGTCAAAAAGCTGAATGATGTGATCGGTAAGCTTCATCCTGTCACTTTTCATGGTCACCGCACAGAGGCGATCCCACTACCGCATCCGTCCGGCGCGTCGACTTGGCACCGGAAAGAACCGGGCATTACGTTGCTGGAATCGGCATTGACGATTCTGCAGAATCATCCTTCTTGGCAACAACGTTGCCAAGATCGAATGTCGGATGTTGTGTAGGTTGGTGCTGAGGCATGAAGCCCAACAATTCAGCGGATCAAATGCTGGAAGTCCGTGATGTTGGGCTTCCTTACGTCAGCACCAACCTACGAGAACTTAAACTCTCAACAACGCCTGGGTTTGTGACCATATTAGGCTGGTTCCCAAGCTCCTGCTTGGGAACCCAGTGTCGAAAGCTCCAGCTTACTGTGTTACGGGAAGCTGGAGCTTCCTGTACTGCATTCCCAAGCTGGAGCTTGGGAACGAGCTAAAAATAGTTATCTAACGCTGTGCCTGTTACTCGTTCGAAACATCCCGCCTGTTCAGAACGTTGCCCGTTAGACCTTCCATGTTTTACGATTGCCATGGATGGAGGAAGTGCTGGAGCCGCCGGGAGCGGCTCCAGTAAAAACCTGGAAGGTCTGCCATGCGTATGGGTTATAAACCCGGTCCGCTTACAGGGTTAATAGATCAAACTCTCAACAACGCTTTAGCCATTCTTTCAGAAAGTTGTTCTTCGACGAATTGTGGTTCGTTGGGTGGGTAAAGCTCCACTTCATCCAGTTCAAAGTTATATTCTTTGCCCAAGGTGATCAGTTCTCTGATTTTTTGTACGGCTAACAGTTTCTCTTTTAATTCACTATCTGTTTTTGCCAGCTCAGAGAAGGCTTTTATTTGTGCAATTGACATTGTGTTAACTCCTTTTTGTTAAAAAATACTGCAATGCAGTTGATGAAAAATCTATACGCTATAAGGTGTATTAATCCAGTCTTTAAGTATCGCGACGTCACGTTCGGGCAGGTAAGAAAAGTCTCCGCTAATATCTTGAAAAACCGCTACCCCGTAGTTTGGGGAAACCAGTTTGCCTTTGACCATGTAAAAGAACCAGGCAAACGGGTAACCGGCTTGGCGATCAAAACGGGCTAGCAGACTATGCAATGCGGTACCTTTTCTACCGTTAATGTCTTCCAGTTGCGGGACGTTTTTTTGCTGGGTGTTGATCAGTTCGACGTTGATTATTTGCTCGCCGAAACGCCCGGTATGCCGGAAAGGCCGGACAATCCAGTCATCGGAAAGCACGGCTTTTTGCTGGGCGCTGCTTCGGTTCCAGTCGTCCATAAAGCGCTGTGCCGGATGCTCGCTGACATGGTATTTATTGATTTCATCCATGAAAACCGACACGTCAGTTTTACGTCGATAAGAATAACGTGACGACTGCATGGATGCAGGAGGTAGAGCCATGCCGGGAGCAATTGCCGAGGTTCCAATGCAGAATGTTTCTATGCATTCCGGGTCCAGTGGATCAATAAATTCTTCCAGATCCTCCGGCGGATAGTCGCCATTAACAAGCAGCCGATCCGACATCTCATGGGTTTTATCGATGTCGATCTGGATGAATTGTTCCGCTTTAGCGCCGGTTTGGATCACAAAATATAGGGTGTTGCCGGTTTGCCGGGTAGCGATGAACTGTTGTTCTCGTGCATGATCGATCAGGGTTTGCAGATCTTTGCCGCATTCGATGTAAGTTCGCTCGGTCCATTCGATCAAATTATTGGCAATGCGTTTTCCGTTCATATCGACAATGCCGCCCAGCCGATACCATTCTTCGCCGGTTTTAGCCAAGCGAATCGGATAACCCGGATTCAGCGCTTGAAGTTTGGAAAGCAGTAGTTCGTCATTCGGGTCGGGTAGGGTGTGCTTACAGATTTTTGCAAGCTGTTGCCCGTCAAGTTGAAAAGGTTGGTCAGTCATAGGCTGTTCCCGGTTTCTCGGTGTTATGAGAATGTAAATTTAATCGATCCTGCACCACGGCCCTGACATCGGGTTCGGGATCATCAAGCAAGCAGGCCAATGCTTCGGGCGCAACACGCTGGGCAGCGGTATAACGCACTACCCAGTCGGTATCATTTAGCATGATCACGGCATCGACCGGGTCCATGCGCTCGGCGACGATGCGCCGGACTTCAGGCGCACTGTCATCAGCCATCAAGCCAAGGCTGACTTCGGGCAAACGTTCGGCCACGATTTTGCGTACTTGCAGGTCTTCGTCGCGAATGAACCGGAACAGACGACCTTTCGGCAGTCTTTTGGCTATCGTTAATCTGACGATATAGTCTTTATCGCCGGCCATCTTTTCCAGGTCTTCAGGCGCAAGGCGGTCGGCGACGGTCATGCGCACTTCCCTGTCGGCATCGTCGATTAACAGATGCAGCTGAGACGGCGGTATCCGATAGGCGACCGCGCGCCTGACCACTTCATCTTCATCGTCGATCAGCTCGGCAAGCGCTTTTTGCGGCGCGTAACGGACCGCAATCGCGCGTCGTTCCCAAAATCGGTCGTGCAGGTATTGTTCGGCAAAACCTGGGTTAACGCGAAAAAAGCGGTCGATTTGACGGCCGCTTTCGACGAATACGCAAGTGTCGCCGGGCATGCAACGCCCCATCAGCAGGGTTTTGCCGCGAAATGGACAAAGACTGCAATCGGCAAAAGGAACGCTGACAGGGCTTTGATGACCGGACATGGGGATTTCCGTTTAGTCAGGGATGATTTCTGCAACGACAATGCCGGTTGCAGTGTCAAAATCATTGGTCAGGCACAGGCAGTGATCCCGTCCGTCGATTAAATACAGATTGAAATCTTTATGCTCAATAACCGGCTTATTGTTGGGCAGATCGTCATCCATGCAGTAAGTAAAATGGATGGGTTGATATTGCTGTCTCAGCTCGGAAACCGTAGCGTCATCAAGCCCCATCGTTTCAATTTTTGCCGTGATGGCGTTGATTTGTTCGGTAGTAATCATCCTGTCGCCTCTCTCTCAAACCTGAACCGGTCGTTTGCTTCAATACCCATGACTTTTGCCAGCCAAGGGGGCGGAGTTCCGGCGATCACGGTTTGCAGTTGGTCAATGATTTCGGCAATCGATTCAATGCCGGGCAGCTTCATTGGATGAATGCCCAGTTTGACGATTTTGGCTGCCGCAGGGCCGCCAACCGAGGCGATATAAAGCACTTGGCAATCCTTAATCAGTTCCGCCCTGAATACGTTTTTATCCTCCACGTCCGGGCCGTCGGGGATGTCGGTATCGCGAATGTCGACCAATCGGGCTTCATCGGCTGAAACCTGGTAAATCATAAATTGGCTGCAAGAACCGAAATGACCGTCAACGTTGATCCCGTCGTTGCTGGCGCAAGCGATGCGAACCGAACCGGGCATGTCGCCGTCAATATAGGCTTGTTGCTTGGGGACATTAAGACCGGATTTAAGGATGCTTAAAGCATGAGTCAACAAAGGTTCGTCAACATCGATAAACTCACCGGCTTTAGCGGTTTTAAGCGTATTAAGATCAATGCCGACAATTTTATCTTCAGTGATAGGAAGGCCGATGCAATCAGTCAATACTGAAAGCAGGCGTTTGGCATCGGTATCGGGCAAGGCGCGAGCGGCCAGCCCGATACGTAAAGCCAGTTCTCGTGAGAGTTCAGCCTGGCTGTTCATCTGCTTAGGCCTCTAAAGGCAATATGCAGTTGTCGATAGGGCAAACTTTGACGCATTGAGGAATGTCAAAATCCCCTTCGCATTCGGTGCAGGTTTTTTTGTCGATTTCAAAGACAATTTTGCCCTCGGTGATGGAGTTGGTTGGGCAGACCGGTTCGCAGTCGCCACATGAAATACAATCCGCTGCAACAATATATAAGGCCATGATTATTCTCCTAATCTAAACGTTTCGCGCGCAAGGTAACGGGAAAATCCGGTTGTGCGTCCAGCGGTTCGAAATAATATTTCGAACCGTCGCTGAGCAGGACTTCGCCGCCCCATTTATCGGGGCTGTCGAATTCAACGGATTCCGCCACTTCTTCCAAATCTTTCTTGGGTACGTAGAAGACTAATTTGCCCTCTGTATTTTTCTTCAACATGACACTAGGCATTGAGTTTCTCCGTTTACACGCATTTAAGGTTGTGGGCGATTACGGTCGCCCTCATGCACATCAATTTAAAGATATTAATTCACCACGAAGGCACGAAGGACACGAAGAAACCAAAGTAAGGTTTTGTTTTATTCCAGCCGACGAGGTATGTTGCCCTGTCCGAAATATTTCCTTCTTGTCCACGCGCTATGTAGGTAATTTATATACATTGATGCGCCACCCCACCACGAAAACACGAAGTTCACGAAGAACCAAAGTAAAATCTTCGTGTCCTTCGTGCCTTCGTGGTGAAGTCTTTTCTAACTTAACGAATCAAATCGTAGTTATAGTCAGTTGTACCCATACCTTTGGTTTCTTTATCCAACTGTTCCAGCACGGCATTAACCAGGGTTGTCAGCATATAAATAGCGCCTTCATAACCCAGCGTTGTCATTCTGTGCAGGTGGTGTCTGTCAAAGATTGGGAAACCGATGCGGATTAACGGAACTTCAAACTCTTCGCCTTTGTAGAAAGTATCGCGTTGGATGAACTTGCCGTAAGAATTGCCGATCATGAAGTCCGGTTTGTTGGTGAAGACCAATGAGCGGAAATGCCACAAGTCTTTGCCGATATGAACTTCGGTTTTTTGTCCGTAAGGCGAATCTTGCAGCATTTTGTCCATGGCTTTTTTCCAACGTTTGTTGGCATGGTTGCATAAGACGTCAGTCGGTTCAGCGCCCACTTCCAACAGGAATTTAGTCATGCCCATGACGAAATCCGCATCGCCGTAAAGAGAGAACTTTTTGCCGTGTAACCAAGCGTGCGAGTCGGTCATCATGTCAACCAAGCGGCCGCGCTCCAGTTCCAAAGACGCAGCAATTGGTTTGCCGGTTAATTCGGAGACTTTCATCAGGAATTCATCGGTCCATTCCAGGCCCATCGGAATGTTGATGGCAGTAGCGGGTTGATGCCAAATGTTTTGCACAAACTTTTTGGTTTTTTCCAACTGCCAAGGTTGCAGCAATAACGTATCGATCGCATTAGGCGAGTCTTTCAATTCAGCTTGGGTCGTGCCGCCTGCATACATGCGGAAAGTACCGTCAGCAGGCGTATCCAATACTTCGGAAGGATCGCTCATTAAGCTGTAATCAACACCCATTTCTTTCATCATGCGGTGCATGACGCGGAAGTTGCCCAGATAAGTTTCAAAGCCCGGAACCAGGTTGATCTTGCCGTTGGAACCGACTTTTTTGTCGTCCATATGGTTCAGCGTGAAATACTTGATCATGCCTTCAAACATGTTGTCCCAGCCGGTAGTATGGCTGCCGACAAAGCTTGGGGTATGGGCAAAAGGCGTTGGGTAATCCTGTTCGACATGTCCGGCTTTTTTAGCGTTATTGATGAACGCGTTTAAGTCGTCGCCGATAACTTCAGCCATACAAGTGGTTGAAACGGCAATGATGTCAGGTTGGTACAACGCTTTGGCATTTTCCAAACCGGCCATCATGTTCTTTTGGCCGCCGAATACCGCAGCATCTTCAGTCATTGAGTCGGAAACGCAAGCCACAGGCTCTTTGAAATGACGGTTGAAATAAGAGCGGAAATAAGCGACGCAACCTTGCGAACCATGAACATAAGGCATGGTTTTCTCAAAGCCCAGTGCACAAAGCACCGCGCCTAATGGTTGACAAGCTTTAGCCGGGTTTACCGTTAATGCTTCGCGGTTAAAATTGATTTCCTGGTATTCCTTGGTGGTAGACCATTGGAATACTTCGTCAATTTTTTCCTGAGGATGACGCTCTTCATAAGCTTCACGTTTATTGGCGAGGCTTTCCTTGTATTCGTCGTTGCGGAATAAAGGATAACTCGGTTGTATGTTTTCGACTTCTTGACTCATGATAATCTCCTACGCGCCACTAATCTGTGGACGACGGTTGAAGGAACGGTAGGGTACGCATTGCGTACCTTTTGCAAATCATGCGGCGCTCCGTGAGAAGGTACGCGATGCGTACCCTACATCGTTGAACCGCGTTGGGTTGCAGGCTTTTTGCAACCCAACATTTACCGATCGGTTTAAGCGCTTGCAGCGACCGCTACGTTTGAACTCTCAGCTGTTTTCCAAGGTGCTTTCACTTGTTTCCAGCATGGGTTGTTCAATGTCATGTCCATATCGCGGGCAAAGATGGCAAAGCCGTCATAGCCGTGATAAGGGCCGGAATAATCCCAAGAGTGCATTTGACGGAACGGAATGCCCATCTTTTGGAAAATGTACTTTTCCTTGATGCCGGAACCGATCAAGTCAGGTTGGACTTTCTTAACGAACTCTTCAAACTCATAGCCGGTTACGTCGTCATAAATCAACGTCGCATTGCCCATTTCTTTGATAGTACGGTCGTAGTCATCGTTGTGGCCGAATTCATAACCGGTACCCACCACTTCCATGCCCAAGTCTTCATACGCACCGATAACATGACGCGGACGCAAGCCGCCGACATACAGCATCACGCGTTTGCCTTGCAGGCGTGGTTTGTATTTGGCGATAACCGCATCGTATTCGGCTTGATATTTAGCGATAACTTTTTCAGCGCCTGCTTGAATCGTTTCATCGAATAACGCAGCAATTTTGCGTAATGATTCGGCAATTTTGGTAGGACCGAAGAAGTTGTACTCAATCCAGGGGATTTTGTATTTTTCTTCCATATGCCGGGCAATGTAGTTCATTGAACGGTAGCAATGGATCAAATTCAATTTAACCTTTGGCGTTTTTTCCATTTCCGCAATCGTGCCGTCACCGGACCATTGGGCCACGACGCGCAAACCCATTTCTTCCAGCAAAGTACGCGAAGCCCAAGCATCGCCGCCGATGTTGTAGTCACCGATAACCGCTACGTCATAAGGCGTAGTTGGCCAAGTATCATCGCCATCACGGTTTTCCAGGACCCAGTCACGAATCGCATCGTTAGCAATGTGATGGCCTAACGATTGGGAAACGCCGCGAAAACCTTCGCAGCGAACCGGCACGACAGGTTTGCCGATGTCTTTGTTGGCTTTTTTTGCGACCGCTTCAATATCATCGCCGATCAAACCGATCGGGCATTCCGATTGAATACTGATGCCTTTGTTTAATGGAAACAGTTCTTCGATTTCAGTCATGATTTTGGCCAGCTTTTTATCGCCGCCGAAAACAATGTCCTTTTCGGTAAAATCGGAAGTAAAGTTCATGGTGCCGAACGTATTAACGCCGGTAGTGCCGACATAATAGTTACGGCGACCGGCGCGAGAGTATTGTCCGCAGCCGACCGGGCCGTGCGAGATATGGATCATATCTTTAATCGGTCCCCAAACCACGCCCTTGGAACCTGCGTAGGCACAACCGCGAATGGTCATTACGCCGGGCTGAGATTTACGGTTTGAAGTAATGCATTTATTGGATTTTTCCAAAGACTGATCGTTAACCGCCAAGTGCTTGGCGCGATCTTTCCTTGCTTGTTCGGGATAGACTTCCAGCACTTCTTGAATAAGCGCTTCGGTCTCTTCTTTTGTTAGAGCTGCCATGAGTATCTCCTACTTGTGCCGTGGGTAATCCCCCAACAGACAGGTTTTAGGATGGAAATCGTAGGGTACGCATTTATGCCCCAGAGGGTATCGCGTACCATTTTTGGACTTGCCAAAAGGTACGCGGTGCGTACCCTACGGTTGTTCAGTATTAAGCGGTTGCTTCAGCGGCCGCAGTGATACCGATAATCGATTCGTCTTCCTGATCGATAATACCGAATTCCATCATCAATTCTTCCAGCTCATCCATCGTGATTGGAGTAGGAATAATGAAGTTTTTGTTATCGCGAATTTTCATTGCCAATTGACGGTATTCGTCAGCTTGTTTGGCTTGGGGTTCGTATTCGATAACAGTCATACGACGAATTTCAGCGCGTTGTACAACGTTGTCGCGTGGCACGAAATGAATCATGGTGGTGCCGATTTTTGCAGCCAAAGCAGAGATCAATTCATCTTCACGAGCCGTTTCACGTGAGTTACAAATCAAACCAGCCAAACGCACACTGCCTGAGTTAGCGTATTTCACGATACCTTTAGCAATGTTATTAGCGGCATACATCGCCATCATTTCGCCCGAGCAGACGATGTAAATTTCTTGCGCCTTGTTTTCACGGATTGGCATGGCAAAACCACCACACACAACATCCCCAAGTACATCATAAAAAACGAAGTCAAGTTCATCGTCATAAGCACCTTCTTCTTCAAGGAAGTTAATCGCTGTAATTACACCGCGACCCGCGCAACCAACGCCGGGCTCTGGACCGCCTGATTCAACGCATTTGATGCCGCCGTATCCGACTTTCAATACATCTTCGAGTTCTAAATCTTCAACGCTACCCGCTTCAGCCGCCAAACTCATAATGGTCGTTTGGGCTTTCGCATGAAGGATTAAACGGGTAGAGTCGGCTTTTGGATCGCAGCCCACTATCATTACTTTGTTGCCGAGTTCTGCCAAAGCAGAGACCAGGTTTTGAGTTGTAGTAGACTTACCGATTCCACCTTTACCGTATATTGCACATTGACGTAATGCCATGATCTTCTCCTCTTCTTAGGACGGTTGTTGTTAATGACATTAGGGGTATAGCAAGCGGTGTGCCATAAGCTGATATGGTTAATATAGCGTTGAATTATAAGGGTTATTTATTATTGATTGAGGACGGGCAACGTTGTGTTTCAAACATTTTGTTGTGTTCTGTAGGCTTAGTAACAGTGTGGTTATTCAATGTTGTTCGTTCCTTGCGGCGCGCTGACCTTTATACACAAGTGCCTGCGAGATTCTGGCGAGAATGCCCGAGTTGTCTCTGCTCCGTTACAAGCCTATGTTTATCTTTATAGAGGTCTTGAAGCAATGGGAGTGCAAGCTTCGCTTGCGCTTGCAGGCAAAGCCTGCACTCCGGTTATCACTTTCTACAGGCTCCTTAACTGGGAATTTTCCTCGTTCCCACGCGCTGCGCCACGAGTCATATGTAATATTCAAGAATTGCTGTCGGTTCAAAAACTCAAGACGTTGAGCGTTCCTCATCGAGTTTACTTCGCGGAACGCAATTGGAGTTCAAATCAAGTTTTGAATTCCATTCGTGCTCGCTTTTAGTTAATCATCTATATAGAAAAGATAAACGTATCGAAGATTTGTGTTTGTATATAAGTAAAATAACGGAAGAATTGTTATAAACAGAACAAAACACTAGCGGCATTTAGTAGCAAGTAAGGTTGTGCAAGTCTATATTAATCAGTCGCTTAAGATATCTATTAAAAGCCAGGGAAAATTGGATTGAATATTGCTTAAGTATAAAGATATACATACTTAATAATGGAGTTCGCAATGTCTTCTACAGTCTTTTCTGAAATACTCGATGGTTTATATGAAAACAAAGTCGTGCCTTACTTGGGGCCGGGCGCGCTTTTTGATGCAACCAATAAGTTAACCGGTGCCCCCATGCCGGCCGACAGCCATAGCCTGATTTTGGCGATGAATAACGGCAATCCGATGGCGCCCAAACTGATGTATGAGTTTCCCAGGGCGGCGATGAATCAGGAGCTTAAAAGAGGCAGGAATTTTCTGGGTCAGTTTTTGACCAAACTCTATGGCGAAACAGAATATACGCGAGCCGCAGTGCATGATTGGCTGGCGGAATGGCGGCCTGCTTATGTCATCGATATAAACCGGGATACGCAATTGCAAGATACCTATTCCGACGAAGAGCATACGCTGATTGTCGGGGTCGCAAGAATCACCGCCAGTCAGTTTCGATTTAAAATATATCACTTCGATGGCACTGATTATTTTGAAATACCTCAGGAGCAGGTCGACCGCGGACTGCCCATTTTATTCAAACCCCTGGGCACGCCTAGACCGGAAGCCAACTACATAGCGTCAGATGCCGATTATGTCGATTACATCACCGAGTTGATGGGCGGCTTTGCGATTCCCGATTTCCTTAAAGAGTACCGCAAGGGCAAGCAGTACCTGTTCATCGGCATGCCGTTAAACAGGGACTCGGAGCGTATGGTGATGAGCGACATCGTTTACGGCGCGGCAGAGAAAAAAGGTTGGGTTCTGAACAAGAACCCGACCGATAAGGAAATCCGGTATTGTAAAAAAATAGGCCTGGAAATTGTTGATGCGGGTGTCGAGGATCTGCTGAATGTCGTGAATCCAGCACTGCTCGGCGCGGCATAGGAGCACAATTAACTGATGTCTCAGTCCGGCTCATTCAGCAACCATCGTCTACTGCTTTACTACAAAGGCGACATCAGCGCCTTGATTCTGTTCGCCCAGCACAGCAACGGCAACGTCTGCTTCCCGGAGCCGTTGCCTGCCTTGTCCAGCGCATTGGAGCCTGAAGAGTTTATAAGCGGTAAAATCAGCATTCATCCGGCCATGCTGGTCAGCAACATCAACCGGCTTTTGCAACTGGACAACGACCTGCTGCGCGTCGAACCGGAATTCAGCGAGCAAATCGACACGCCTGGCGGCATTATTACCGTCCACATGGCGCGCTTCATGCTGCTCGACCCGCCGCACAAACTGATGCAAAGCAGGGATTGTAAACTGAGAACCTTGCCGGAGCTGCGCGGCAGGCCGCCTGCGGAAATGGAGTTGTTGCGCCGGGCTTATACCAAAGTGATGTAGGGCTAAGATGTTTGACTTCATGGACATGGGCTACGATGAGCCCGGCGAGCCGATTGGGTCGGGACCGTATATCCCGGATGCCGGTGAATGCATGCGTTGCGGCATCTGCGTCAGCAGTTGCCCGACCTTTCGTTTGTTCCAGATCGACGAAGAAACTCCGCGCCGGCGCATCCGCACCATCAGCAAGCTGCTGGTCGAAAACCTGCCGGTCAGTGCCGATGAACGCCGGCATCTGGATAGCTGCCTGCAGTGCCGGGCTTGCGAAAGCGTTTGCCCAAGCCGGATGGCTTACGGGCAGTTGTTCGATCAGGCCCAAGCCGAATTAAAGATTAATCCTGGCTGGCTGGCAAAACTGGCTTTCAAGCTGATTGAAAACAAGCGCTGGCGGACCAGGTTGATGCCGCTGCTGGCCGTTTATCTGAAATCGGGCTTGGATAAGCCGTTACGACGCAGCGGATTGCTGAAAAAGCTGCATTTGGCGGATGCCGAAGCCTTGCTGGGCAAACCGGCGTTGCAGGCATTGGCTGACTGTTATCCGGCCAGTGCCACGAAACGCGGCCGGGTCGCACTGTTCACCGGCTGTATCGCCGAACATTTCGACCGCGAGACCTTGCTGGCGGCGATTAAGCTGCTTAACGCGATAGGTTATGAAGTGCTAATACCGCCGCAACAAGGCTGCTGCGGTGCGATACACCAGCACAACGGCCAGTCTGCCGCCGCATTGATCGACAACAACATTGCAGTTTTCAATACACTGGATGTCGATGCCGTGCTGCACACCGCCACCGGTTGCGGCGCGATGTTAAGCGAATATCAAAATGATGATGACGCGGGACAACTGTTCCGACAGCGCTTGTGCGACATTAACGACTTTTTGCTGAAACACTGGCCGGACGACCTGCAACTGACGCCATCCATGTTGAAAGTTGCAGTCCATGAGCCATGCAGCCAGCGCAACGTGCTCAAAAACCAGCAAACGATTTATGCGCTGCTGCAAAAAATCCCCGGCCTAAGCATTGCCGCGCTGGCCGATAACCACATCTGCTGCGGCGCAGGCGGTAGCTACATGCTGACTCATCCAAATAACGCAGGGCAGTTACGGGCTTTAAAACGGCAAACCATTACCGATTCTCCGGCGGATTTGGTGGTCAGCGGTAATTTTGGTTGCGCGGTTTATCTGAACGTCGATGGGGGCAGGGTGGAGCATCCTTTATTGCTATTGGCCCGGCAGTTGCCGAAAGACGGGTAGCTGAAACCCATCACAGCCCATCACCTATGCATCGAATTGCAGGGCTGCAAGCCTGGCATAAAGTCCGCTTTGTTTACGTAAATCCTCAGGCGCACCGGTCTCGACGACACGTCCCTGGTTCAATACGATGATACGGTCGACCTTTTTCACCGTGGCTAGCCGGTGAGCAATAATCAGCGTGGTGCGCCCCTGCATGGCGGCATTCAGCCCTTGCTGCACCAGGATTTCCGATTCCGCATCCAGCGCGCTGGTGGCCTCGTCGAGCAGCAACAGCGGCGCATTTTTCAAAATTGCCCGGGCGATGGCGATGCGCTGACGCTGACCGCCGGACAAGCGGGTGCCGCGTTCTCCCAGGAAGGTCTGATAGCCATCCGGCAGGCGATTGATGAATTCCTCTACTTGCGCCGATTTGGCCGCGGCCATGACTTCATAGTCGCTGGCAGAGGGACGGCCGTAGCGGATATTCTCCAGCGCATTGGCCGAGAAGATCACCGAGTCTTGAGGAACGATGGCAATCTTGTCACGCAATTCATGTAACGCAAGTTCACGAATATCTTGGCCGTTGAAGCGCAGGATGCCGTGGGTGGTATCGTAAAAACGCAACAAGAGCTGGAACAGGGTGGTCTTGCCGGCGCCGGAAGGGCCGACCAGCGCGACGATTTCACCCGTGGCGATGCTGATGTTGATGTCATCAAGCGCGGCTGTTTGCATGCGCGAGGGGTAACGGAAACTGACATGTTCGAATTGAATCTCCGCTTTTTCCGGTTGCGGCAGCGCTTGCGGTGCATTGGCTTCGACAATGGCAGGCTTTGCATGAAGCAGTTCCAGCAAGCGCTCGGTTGCGCCTGAGGCACGCATGACATCGCCCCATACTTCCGCCATGGTGCTGACGCCGCCCGCCACCAGCATGGCATACAGGACAAAAGAAGCCAGTTGCCCGCCGGTCATGCTGCCTGCGCGCACTTGGTTAGCGCCGATCCACAGCACGAAAATGATGGAGCCCATCACCGCCATGATAATGACAGCGGTTAAAACCGCACGAAAGCGGGTACGGCGGATCGCGGTCATGAAACTGATTTCCGCGCGGCCCTTGAAGCGTTCGGTTTCCCGCTGCTCCTGCGTGTAAGCCTGCACCGTCGGTACCGCGTTGAGGATCTCGCCGGCCAGCGCCGAGGCATCGGCAATTTTGTCCTGGGATTCACGCGAAAGCTTTTTGACTTTACGGCCGATGGCAAAGAGGGGCAGCATCAGCACGGCCATCAGGCCTATGTTCAGAGAGAACAGATAAAAACTGGTCACCGCCAGCATGACCATGCCGCCGGTAAACTGGAACAGGCTGCGCAAGCCCATCGAAATGGAACTGCCGATCACGGTCTGGATCAGGGTGGTGTCGCCGGTCAGGCGCGACAGCACTTCGCCGGTTTGCAAGGTTTCGAAAAATTGCGGGGATTGCGCCAGTACCCGCGCATACACCGCACTGCGTAAATCCGCCGTCACCCGCTCGCCTATCCAGGTCACGGTGTAGTAACGCGCCGCGACCGTCAATGCCCAAAGGCTCGCCAGTCCGAATAACGCAGCGAAGTGGCCGTTCAAACTCAGCGAACCCAATAGCCCGCTGGTGTTTTGCCTCTGCCCAAAACCAAAGTCGATCAGGTCACGGAACGCCAACGGAACCAGCAGGATGGTGGCCGAACCAAGGCACAGCAGTACAAAAGCCAAGGCCATTCTTCCCCGGTGGGGGCGCAGAAAAGGCCACAGATCCTTAAGCGTAAATAGTCGGCGGGCGGAGCCGGCTTGGGTTGATTTTGAGATAGTCATCTCTGATAGCGGCTGGTGGTGGGGATTTCATTTTCTCATGTATTGAAAGAATCAAAACGAGAAAATATTCATGCGGGAAGAATGACAATTCTTCAATGTAATAGGCCGCGAATCTATAAAGCGTCATCAACAAGGTCAATGCAGTTGGTGAAGCTCCAGCCTGCGCAGTTTCGGTGCCAGTTTTGCCGTCGCCGCAACCACCGTCAGCGTCATCGCCCCGCCGAAAATTACCGACGGCACAAGCCCCATCAGGCGCGCCGCGATGCCCGATTCAAAAGCGCCCAGCTCGTTGGATGAGCCAATAAAAATACCGTTGATAGCGGAAACCCGGCCGCGCATGGCATCGGGTGTCGCCAGTTGCAGGATGGTCGTGCGCATGACCACCGATACCCCATCGAAAACACCGGAGAGTATCAATATCAGCCCGGCAACCCAGAAATTTACCGATAGGGCAAAGCCGATCATGCACAAGCCAAATCCTGCCACGGCGCCCAGCAGCCAGCGTCCGGCATGCAGGTTGATCGGGTAGCGGGCGAGCAATAGCCCTGTCATCACGGCCCCGACTGCCGGAGCGGCGCGAAGAATTCCGAGCCCCTCGGGCCCGTAATGAAAGACGTCGTGTATGAACGCAGGCAGCATGGAAACCGCGCCCCCGAACAGCACGGCAAACATATCCAGCGACTGCGCGCCCAGGATGATCTGGTTGCCGAACACGAAGCGCAGCCCTTCGGCGATGCTGGTGAAGATCGGTGCACCGGCTGCTGCCGGAGGCTCTTCGATGCGCAGCGACAGCAGTGCCAACGCAGCAACCAGGCACAAGCCGGCGGCAACGCCATAGGCCGTTGTCTTGCCTGCCCATCCGACCAGGATACCGCCCAACGCAGGCCCGGCCACGAGTCCGAACTGGAACACGGAACTGCCGATTCCGGAAGCACGGGCATACTGATCGCGCCGCAAAATCAGGGCGAACAGGGTGCTATACGACGGACCGATAAACGCACGCGCCACTCCCGTAAAGGCAATAGAGCCGTAGATCCACCGCGAAGGATTGCCGCCTGTCCAGCCTGCCGACACGGCCGCCAGCGTCAGCGCGGTGAGAAACAGCATCAGGCTGGCGAGTACGCCGAACATGCGACGGGAATAATGGTCGACCGCATAGCCTGCAAACAGGGCGCAGCAAAAATAGGGGATGACCTCGGCCAGTCCGATCAAACCCAGTGCAAGCGTATCATGCGTCAGTTCGTATATGTGCCAGCCCACTACGATCGCCATTATTTGGTAGGCGAGAACGATCAGGACGCGAAAAGATAACAGCTTGAAAAAAGGTTTAACAAAAAGTTGCATGGATGCCTGATCATTAAAAGCGACGTGCCTGCCTGAGCGGCAACAGAGTCAGAATAGATCCCAAGTGTACCGCCTTCTTGCTAGACAGTAATTCCGATTATGAAAATACAGCGCTTTGACGCAGCTGAGCGATGAGTTTATAGACATCCTCGCCGCCTATTCGGATTTGAAAACATCCGTTCTACCAAAGATAAGCGCTGGCCATTTTTCCCATTATTTCAAACTCGAACACTTTTTTCGCCGCAGTGCCGGCGATGCCATAGCAAACGTGTAAAGGCAATAAGTGCTCTTCTCTTGGATGGCAGTATCTTGCAGCCGGGGCGCTGTCCCAATTTTTCAACCGTCGCTCCCGCTCTTCTTCAGTAAGCTGGCTATTGGAACAGGTATCGATAAGCCACTGCTCGAAGGACTCGTTCAAGGCTCGGGCTTCTTTTGTCGACGGCGTAAAAAATGCCTTGAGATTATGAAATGAAAACCCGGAACCGATAACAAGAACGTTATCTTTTCTCAAATCAGCTAAGGCCTTGCCAATGCGGATATGATCTTCGGGCAGCAGGTTATTGACCAGGGACAATTGAACACAGGGAATATTTGCTTCCGGATACATAAGTTTTAACGGTACAAACAAGCCATGATCAAAACCACGCTGGTCGTCCAGCGTTGCTTCAATGCCGGCATTCCCCAAGAGCTTAAAAACCTTATTCGCCAGCTCAGGCGAGCCCGATGCGGGATACTCAATTTCGTAGGCTTCTTTGGGGAATCCATAATAATCGTATATCAATGCAGGAGAGGCCCCGCTGGTAATGGTGGGCTGACTCTCTTCCCAATGGGCGCTAATGACTAAAATAGCGCTAGGCTTTGCAAGCGTTCGCGTAACCTCTTTAATAATACGGATCATGTTCTGGTGGCCTTTATCCCCAAGCAAGGGTAGAGGGCCTCCTCCATGAGAAAGGTAAAAAACAGAGCTTTGTATAATATTCGATTCGCTGTGCATGAGTGCTTGTCCAATAATTGTGTATTTTAGTGATTGCCTCGATTATTCAGATTATCTTGACGCAATAGTGTAATAGTGAGAAACCGTTTCGAATCCCCGGCGAGGGTAATCGGAAAAGTCGGCGTGGATTTGAGAATTTATTGTAACGTGCCGGTGCGCATATCGTACTCCTGCCGTTTAAAGATATGAACTAATAGACTGGGTCGAATCCTGCCTGTCGCGACCGAGCGAGCTAAGCCGGATTGAGCAATAACGATGCCCGGCATCAGAGAGTGTAAAAAAACGTGTACCGCCATTAAATGAAACCGGGCATTCTGCTGATATATAAATGATGGACAGAATGACCTTTTCGAGGACACCTTGCCGTCAGCTACGGCAATCGCTCCGATGACCAAGTCAAGAGCCACTGAATGCCTCAAACCGGTCAATGCCAGACAGGCGCACCTGGAGTTGAAGGTGCAGAATTAACTCAAAATTAACTCAAACTTGTTGAGCGTCACACGAAAAACATGCACGATGGATTCGCTCTTGAATGGTCTTGTTTCAAAGACTTATTTTAACGTTGGCAAAATCACTGTCGTGTTTGATGGCATAGCCAACAAACCTATTTATTCGATATTCCAAGAGTTAAATTAATCCGCAGGATAAAAAACCATAAGAAAGCTAAACCTGCTGTAAGGCAGGGACAGAAAGTCACGGATCCAAACGGAAAGCCGAACTGCCGATGTTGACCAGCGTCAAGGTCTCTTTTGAATGAGGAAAACATCATGAATAAATATTTCTTTCGTTTAGATAGACGAAGACGTCATAAGGCGAGTCGATACCGAAGCTATGCTTATATTGCCGGGATTATTAGCGTGGTTTTGGGTTACGGTTTAGCCAAAGCGGATACAGACCCGGCTCAGCTTCTTCCTCCCGCAAAGATACACCAGCAAACCCATTACTATTTCCAAATCCTTCAGATTTTGCCGCCACCTACAATAGTGCGGGCATGTTAATCGCCATGCAACAATTATCCGGTAACTACAGAAACCAACATTGAAAATTCACCGGACGCCAGGAAGGCTTGGTGTGGAATCACTATCTTACTGTGCATTAAGCCGGTAAGGGCGGTGTTGATAACTGGAAATATCGGGCGTTGATTTACATTTCAGGGATGATAGCCCCCTAACCGATACAGTTGAGGGATACCGTCTTTTATGCAGAAGTTGTCAGGTTTTAAACAACTTCCAAGGAAGTTGGCTTAACAGAGATTACAGGGTTTTCGAGTTTGCTTAAGTTGATCTCTATGCGCTTACAGCCGCGAACAGGAACCGGTTATGCTTAGAATATTCATTTTGTCTGAGACACTATGTCACCAAAAGCGGCTATAACTATTTATCAGCTGAGTAAAAGCTATCAGGAATCCGGGCAGCGGCATGAGATTTTCAATGACTTGAACCTGCAAGTGAACAGCGGCGAGTTAATTGTTTTGTTAGGCCGTAGCGGCTCCGGTAAATCGACTTTTTTAAACCTGGTCAGCGGCATCGATCAGCCGGACAGCGGCGAAATTACCATTAACGGCATTCAATTAACCGGACTTTCCGAACATGACCGTACCCTGTTTCGCCGGCATCATATCGGTTTTGTATTCCAGGCTTATAATCTGATTTCTACGCTGACGGTTGGTGAAAACCTGCTGTTGCCTCTGGAACTGATCAAGCGTACGAGCCGCCGAGAGCGGGATAAAGTTGCCGACTTATTGGAGAAACTCGATCTCGCCGATCGTTTTAATACCTATCCCGACCGATTATCCGGCGGGGAACAGCAACGGGTCGCGATTGCCCGCGCGCTGATTCATGATCCGGATGTCATTCTTGCCGATGAGCCGACCGGTAATCTGGATCTGGATACCGGGCAACAGGTGCTGGAGTTGTTCGATACGCTGGTGACAAAAGCAGGCAAGACCCTGATCATGGTGACGCATAGCCGTGAGATGCTCGGTAAAGCCGACCGGATTTATTCGATCCGTAACAAGTCGCTGGCAACCGCCAGGGAGGGTGTGTATGCCGCAAACCTGTAGGGAGCAGGTGCGGCGGTTGAGGGTAGGTCGGTGAGCACTATTCTAAACCGCGCCAGCCGTAATTTTTTATGGCGTCACCCCTGGCAGCTGGCGCTGGCGATTGTGGGCATCGCGCTGGGTGTGGCGGTGGTGATTTCAATCGATCTGGCGATGGAAAGTTCGCTCAATGCTTTTGACCAGGCAGGCAAGGCATTTTCCGGGGTGGCAAGCCACAGGATTATTGCCGGTGATGGCGGTCTTGATGAAAAACTGTATCGACGGCTCAGAGTCGATGAGGGTATACAAAAACTATCGCCGGTCGTGAACGCTTATGTTTTTGCGTCAAAACAAGCTGATGCCGGTTTCAACCTGATTGGGATCGATCCGTTCATTGAAAAATCATTTCGATCGATCTGGCAAACCCGGCACAATGAAAACACGACCGCCGATTTGTTAACCCGTTTGATCATCGAGCCGAATACCGCGTTGATCAGTGAGCAAACCGCATCGCGTTTGGGCCTGAATATCGAGGATGATTTAACGATCGATACCGATCATGGCGAGCGCCGGTTAAAAATTATCGGGCTATTATCGCCAAACAATGCGGTATCCGAGCAGGTTTTGTCCCGGTTGATCGTTACCGATATCGCCACCGCTCAGGAGGTATTGGAATTGTTTGGGCGGCTCAGTTCCATCGAAGTGCTGATTGATGAATACCAGCCTGACTCCGCGCCCACTTCGGCATACACTCCCTCCTTGGCGATCGCCGCGCCTGTTCCCGACAGGCTTGCGGCATACACTCCGTCCCTGGAGATAATACGCAAGGCGCTACCGGGCAATGCCTTGCTAGTCGAGGCAGAAAGCCAGTCGCAAGCCATGCGGGAAATGACCAGGGCATTTTCGATCAATTTAAAAGCCCTGGGATTGCTTTCCCTGCTGGTGGGCATGTTCCTGATCTATAACACGATGACTTTTCTGGTCATGCAGCGGCGGCGTTTGATCGGCGGTTTGCGTTCAATCGGCGTAACCCGGGGTCAGATTTTTAAATTGATTATCGGCGAAGCTTTGTTATTGGCGGCCATCGGCACCCTGATCGGCATCGTACTGGGCATTGCTCTCGGACAGGGATTGTTATATCTGATTTCGGGAACCATCAACGCCATTTATTTCCGTATCGATGCGGCTTCATTAACGATCACGCCTTTACAACTGGGCAAGGGCGTCTTGTTAGGCATCGCTGCTACACTGCTGTCGGTTTTGCCGCCTGCTTTTGAAGCGACGCGCATATCGCCGGTAACGGCATTGGTCCGGTCGCAACTGGAGTCGGGCATACGCCGGTTAATCAAAACCGCGAATCTGATTAGCTTCATATTTATACTAGGCGGAATGGCGCTGGCGCTATGGTCCGGTAAAAGCATCGCCTTGGGTTTGGCCAGCATTTTCCTGCTGCTGTTTGGGTTTGCCATGATGACGCCTGCCTTGACGCTGATGTTTATGAAGTTGATCGAACGTATATTCGGGCGGCTTTCAGGCGTTTTAGTCCGCTTGCCGGCACGCATGGTTTCCGCTGAAATCAGCAGAACCGGCATCGCCATCGCCGCGTTAATGATTGCCGTTTCCGCGACGATAGGCATGGATTTGATGATAGACAGCTTTCGCCAGACAGTCGCGGACTGGGTGCAAACCAGTCTGCGCGCCGATCTTTATGTGTCATTGCCGGGTGAGAAGATGCCGGATGCCAGGGCAGAGCAGGACCAACGCTTAAAGGCAAAGTTGGCCGAAGTTCAGGACGTAAAAATGCTCAGCAGCGTATTGCATACCAACGCTGCAATCGCCAGTAAGAGTATGGAAACGGAAAAGGATTTTACTAAAGTAGCGGTGTTCGAGCTGAATGAAAAGTCCAGGCCGGGCTTCATCTTTAAACATGAAATCGATAATGAACTCTGGGACCGGTTTGAGCAGCAACAGACCGTCATCGTCACCGAACCTTATGCCTATCACCATGGCGTAAAAATCGGCGATAAAATTCGGTTGCGGACCGATAGTGGCAGTCAGCCGTTTGAAGTAATAGGCATTTATGCGGATTACAGCGGCGACCGGGGACATCTGGCTATGAGCCGCTGGAATTATCAACGTTACTGGCCGGACTTGGGCTATTCCGGCATCGGCGTTTATGCCAAGGACGGCGTCGACTTGCAAAAGCTGGAAAACCGGATCAATAAACTCCTGACAGGGCAGCAGACGGTCAAATCCGATCAAGCGATTTATAAAGCGTCAATGGCGATGTTTGAACAGACCTTTACCATTACTGAAACATTGCGCTGGCTGTCAGCTGCTATCGCTTTTGTCGGCGTGTTCAGCGCGTTGATGGCATTGCAGTTTGAGCGAATCCGGCAACTGGGCATTTTGCGGGCCATAGGCATCACTTCCGGACAACTCGCTGTGCTGATTACCGGCGAAACCACATTGATGGGACTGGTCGCCGGCCTCATTGCCATTCCTGTCGGTTATATCGTTGCCTATATGTTGATTTTTGTGATTTACCAGCGTTCATTCGGCTGGACGATGGCGTTTCATTTTAATCCTGGGGTGATCTACCAGGGCCTGGCTTTGGCGCTGATTGCAGCAACGCTGGCGGGCATTTTTCCCGCGTTAAAAATGGCGCAAACCAAGCCCGCAGAGGCATTGCGCTCGGAATGAAAGGTCAGCGGATTTTTCTTGGTTTGATCATACTGCTGGTGATGCTGGCGGCAATTGTTTTATGGTGGCCTGCGATGTTTACATCCGATACCGAACCTGTTGCCGATCAACCGTTCAGCAAAACAACCACGCCGAGAGTCAGTTCTTTTAGCGATCTTTTATCCGAAGGCGATGCAGATTTTGCCCGAGCCTTAAAACCGCAAAAGTTTTTATTTCCGTACGATCACGGTGCGCACAACTTATACCGGACTGAATGGTGGTATTTCACCGGCAACCTGGAAAATACCGATGGCCGGAAATTCGGCTATGAACTGACTTTTTTTCGCTTTGCGCTGTCGGCAAAGCCCCATTCATCCCGGTCTGTCTGGCGGAATAATCAATTGTATATGGCCCATCTGACGCTGACCGATGCCAAAGAAGACCGCTTTTACACGGATGAACGTTTCAGCCGGGCAGGTAATGAGCTTGCCGGTGCCGACAATGACAAATATCACGTCTGGCTATATGACTGGTCAGCAACGGCGGAGGGCAAGATGGATTTTCCGCTACGTTTGCGGGCCAAAAGCGAAGAATTTGCCATTGATCTGCTGTTAAACACGCAAAAAAGCCCGGTTTTACAGGGAGAGCAGGGCTTAAGCCAGAAAAGCGCCGAACCCGGCAATGCCTCTTATTATTACTCCTATACCCGATTGCCGACGCAGGGCACTCTGAGCATAGACGGCATTGATCATTCAGTAAGCGGTAATAGCTGGATGGACCGGGAATGGAGCACCAGTTCCTTATCAAAAGAACAAAGCGGCTGGGATTGGTTTGCCTTGCAGTTTTCCGATAACAGCGAATTAATGTTTTATCAATTAAGGCGCAAAGACAGTCAACAGGACGGCAACAGCGCCGGCTCATTCGTTCTGCCGGACAGTTCGAAAGTGCCGCTGCAAATGCAGGATGTCACAATAAAAGTTCTCGATACCTGGCGCAGTCCTCATTCAAGGATTAATTATCCGTCGCGGTGGCGGTTATCCATGCCCAGCCGGAAACTTGAAGTCGATATCGTGCCGTTAATCAACGATCAGGAGCTCAATGTCAGTTTCCGGTATTGGGAGGGCGCGGTCAGCATTACCGGAACCAAAGACGGTAAAGCGATTTCAGGGCAGGGCTATGTTGAATTGGTTGGGTATTAGTGAGCGCTGGGGCATCTGGTTAAGGTAGCGTTTGGCGTTACAGGTTTGACCGATTACTTTTTTCCGCTCCTTGGAGTAATCTCAGCGCATTTTCTATCTGCCGGCTGGTCAGATCATGGATACCGAGCATATCCGAAAAGCCGTCCCGGCACATAACCGCCTCAAGCTATCGCGACAATGACATCAACCCTGAAATTCGCCTCGCGCAATTGCCGGGCCAGTTGCCGGCATAAACGATAAATATCTTTCCAGGTAATCAGAGTACAAAGTAATTCTTTATACATCTTAAAACCTCGGGATTATGAGCAATGGCAGACGGAAAATTTCAAGCTTTACATTTTTGCCTGCATCAATAACACTTGCTAGCGATAAATACTCTTCCGCATAGACGCGAAAGTCCATTATAGGGCTCCATCCTAAGGTTAAGAAAATTAATCAGTGGCGGGCATTTTCAAAGAGAGTGTTATATGAACAAAAAGGAAAACGATATAGATAAAGTTGTGTTGGCTATAGGCGACGCCTTAGTGGTCATCGATGTACAAAATGATTTTTTGCCCGGCGGCAGTCTGGCTGTACCGGAAGGAGATCAGGTTATACCGGTCTTGAATGGCTATATTGATCAATTTAGCAGTCGCCATTTGCCTGTGATTGCAACCCGGGACTGGCATCCCCCCAACCATTGCTCTTTTATTCAACAAGGCGGTCCGTGGCCGGCACACTGCGTCGTAGATTCTACAGGCGCAGAGTTTTCATCCGCTTTGCATCTGCCTGCCGCTGTTAAAGTTTTTTCCAAAGCTACCGAGGCTGCTCAGGAAAACTATTCCGATTTCTCAAACCCGGCATTCAAGGAGCAATTGGATGAAATGAAGGTCCGCCGTTTGTTCATCGGCGGGCTCGCGACCGAATATTGCGTATTAAATACGGTGCGCGATGCGCTCAGCCATCATTACCAGGTATTTTTGTTAATAGATGCGATACGCGCTATTAATGTCCGGCCGCAAGATGGCGAAAAAGCAATAAACGAGATGATCCAGAAAGGCGCAAAGCTTATTACCTTGAGCATGATCAGGTAATGCCGAACAGCGCCTTGCTTACCGATCTCTACCAGCTAACCATGCTCCAGGGCTATTATGAACAGAACATGGAAGAGCTGGCAGTATTTGAATTTTTTGTCAGAAAATTGCCTGAAAACCGGGGCTATTTAGTCGCGGCAGGCCTGGCCCAGGTTTTAACTTATCTGGAGCAATTGCGATTTTCTGCGGATGAAATTGAATGGCTGGCAAGTACCGGGCGATTCAAACCGGCAATGCTTGACCGGCTTGCGGCATTAAGATTTACCGGCGATATTCATGCGATGCCTGAAGGCACGGTGTTTTTTCCGAATGAGCCGATATTGCGCATTACCGCGCCGCTGCCCGAAGCGCAATTAATCGAAAGCAGGGTCATCAATCTACTGCATTTCCAAACCCTGATTGCCTCTAAAGCCGCGCGTTCGGTATTGATCGCGCCGGACAAGCAGCTGGTCGATTTCGGCATGCGAAGGGCGCACGGCAGCGAAGCCGGGCTGTTGGCAGCTCGGGCCAGTTATCTGGCGGGTTTTGCGGGTTCAGCGACAGTGGCGGCCGGGATGCGTTTTGGCATCCCCATTTTCGGCACGATGGCGCATTCTTTTATACAAGCTTACCCTAACGAAAGCCAGGCCTTTGCCGATTTTGCCAGGGCCAATCCCGATCATGCCGTGTTTTTGATCGACACTTACGATACCGAAGCCGCTGCGCAAAAAGTAGTCGATCTGGCTCCCGCATTGCATGCGCAAGGTATAAAAATCAAAGGTGTTCGCATAGACAGCGGCGATTTGGCCGATCATGCCCGGAAAGTCAGGGCAATTCTTGACCGCGGCGGCCTTAACGATGCAACACTCTTTGCCAGCGGCAATATCGATGAACATAAATTGGCAGAATTGCTGGCTGAGCAAGCCCCGATTGACGGTTTCGGCATCGGTACGCGGTTGGATACCTCAGCCGATGCGCCTTATCTCGACTGCGCCTATAAATTGCAGGAATATGCCGGAATTGCCCGGCGCAAGCGCTCGGAGGGCAAAGCGACTTGGCCCGGACGCAAGCAGGTTTATCGCAACTATGATGATAACGGCGTTATGTCCGGCGATACCGTAACCCTTGACAATGCGCCGTGCGCAGGCCAACCGTTACTGCAATGGGTTATGCAGGGCGGAAAGACTGTAGCAGGCCAGCCTACGCTGATCGAGGCCAGGGAATATGCTCGAAGCCAATTGAATAGTTTACCCATGCCATTGCGCCAATTGAGCAATGCTCCGGAATACCCGGTGATCATTTCCGCCGAACTGCAAGCGCTGGCGAAAACAGTGGATGAACAACACACAGGCTGAAAGCCCCGTAGCTCGGGCAAGCTGCTTATGCCCGACATTTTGATGCGTGGGAATGCCGGGCATAAACAGCTTGCCCGAGCTACGTGACTATTGCCTTTGATCTTTTTCCAAATGTTTAAATTTCGTAGGTGTAAAAGAGCTTTGAAAATTAGTCAGTTGTGCCAGAATAAGACGGCGTTGTAAGTTTTTAATTATTGAAACTTTTTTACATCTATTGCTTGTCGTGGATTTTTGTCCGGTTAATTGCGAGTTATTTGGGTTGATACAATGCAGCGAGAATTTGTGATTCGCTGCCCCCAATATTTATTAGGCCACAATAAATTTTCGGAGGAAAAAATGTTTAAAAGAATAAATAACAGGTTTTTCCGGGTTTCCTTGAGTGTCATGACCCTAATTTTTTCAGGGCTGTGTTCAGCTGAACAGAATGTTGTTTCGGAGGTTAAGTTCGGCGTTCTTGCCCATGATGTTCATATTTTCTCCTCCAGCAGGAAGGAAGAGGGTGCCGATTTCAACGGCGAAATCCTTTTTAATTTGCCGTCCAACCAATTTTTTTCGTTGATCGGCACTCCACGTTTTCATTTAGGCGGATCGGTCAACAGCGAGGGCGATACCGATCAGGGGTATTTTGGGCTGACCTGGGACTATCATTCCAATATTGGGGTTTTCATCGAAGGGTCCTTTGGCGGAGCGACCCATGATGGAAAGCTTGATTCTTATAGCGTCGATCGTAAGTCACTGGGCTCTCGGGTTTTATTTCGGATTTCCGGGAGTGTAGGCTATCAATTCAATGAACATCACAGTTTAGCAGTGATGCTCGATCACATCTCTAATGCCGGTCTGGCGGATCCTAATGAGGGTATGGATAATGTCGGCATCCGTTATGGATTTCGGTTTTAAGGTTTATTCATCCAACTTATTAGAATCTCTATGCGTCGCCACGTTTTATCATTTGCTCCGGATTGCAATAAGTTCAACTCAAAAATTTTACTGCTTTACGTGTTAAGCCCAGACTCATATTAGCCGCAAAACCAACTTTATCTGTAAGCGCTTGGGAATTGCTTGCGTTATATTTTCTGTAATCTTCCCTCACCATTCACTGGAACAACCTATGTCATTGACTCTGTATCAAGCATCCATTCCTGCTTTTGTACGTATGTTAGACAGTCCGCGATACGCTAAGACCGGACTGATATGATTTTATTTAAATACCCGCTCTCGCACCCAACCTCACAAAATTTATAAATACCGCCATGAATAAAGATCATTTAACAGACTTAACTCGACAGAGTAATGTTTTCAATGAATCTTGTTCAATTGGAGTTATTTATGAATACCCTCGTTAAAGTCACCATCCTTTTAATGGTGTTCGCATTTGAAGCGGCAGCAAAACCCGATTCAAAATTCGACATCATCGCCAACCTCGATACCGGTCCGGGTAATGTAACCGTTACCGATACTGGACGCACCATCATCAGCATGCATCAGTTTTATCAGCCTAAATACACAGTGGTTGAATATAAAAATAATGCCCTGCTGCCGTTTCCTAACAAAGAACTATCGGATTCCGATTCAATATCGAACCTGAAACTGGATTCCGTGCTGGGCATCCGCTCGGATGCCAATGGCATCGTGTGGATGCTGGATAACGGCATGCGTAGCGGCGTCACCCCTAAGCTGGTCGGCTGGGACACCCACAGCAATAAGCTGCATCAGGTCATTTATTTGCCGACGCCGATAGCGCCCAAGGATGCTTTTGTTAACGATTTTGCCGTCGATACCAAACACAATCATATTTTTATCAGCGATCCGGCCGGTGGAACCAATGCCGCGCTGATTGTCGTCAACCTGAACACAGGAACGGCAAGGCGCGTACTTGAAGGACATAGTAGCGTTATTCCTGAAGATGTCGATTTGGTTATCAACAATGTACCGGTTCAAGTGAAGGATAAAGCCGGAAAATTGGTCCGGCCTCATATCGGCGTCAACCCGATTACGGAAGATTTGAACAACGAATGGGTTTATTTCGGCCCGATGCATGGACTGAGTTTATACCGGATAAAAGCGGACGATCTGGTCAACGAAAACCTGGATGCCAAAATGCTGGCAAACCGCGTGGAACGCTACAGCGATAAACCGATTTCGGACGGCATGACTATCGACAAAAATAACAACATCTATCTGGGCGAGCTGGCGGCCAATGCGATTGGCGTTATTTCGGCCGACAAAAAATACCAACGGCTGGCGCAGTGCCCGCGCTTGTCATGGGTGGATTCGTTCAGCTTCGGACCTGATGGGCAATTGTTTGCGGTGGTCAATCGACTGCATCGGTCGGCAACGCTTAACGGCGGCGTGTCGGCATCCAAACCGCCGTATTATTTGTTACAGATAAAAGCTCTGGCAGCCGGATTACCCGGACGATAAGCAACTTCTAATTAATCACAAATTTTTATTCACCACGAAGACACGAAGAACACGAAGAAATAAAACTTCGTGTTCTTCGTGGTGAGTTGTTTTAAGTTTTTTAAAACTCATGAACCATTAATATTCCGGCCTATCGCTGTTATTTTGTCTCGCAGCCAAAGATGGGCCGGATCTTTGTCCTGTAACGGATGCCAAATCATGACTAATTCGTAGCTGGGAAGTTCGACAGGCACCGGAAATATTTCCAGCGGCGCAAATCTTTTAAACTGCTCGGCAATTCGATAAGGCAGCGACAATATCATATCGGTTTCGGCAACGATCAGCGGCGCGGACAGAAAATGCGGGACGATCAGCTTGATGCGCCGCTCCAAGCCTAGTTCTGCCAGTTTTTGATCGATTAAACCGACGTTGCTTCCCGTTCGGGAAATCAGCATATGGGGAACTGCCAGATACTCTTCTAAGGATGGTGGTTTTGTTATTAACGGATGATCCTGCCTGACCACGCAGGCCATCTGGTCGCTAAACAAATGTTCGCAGTGTAAATGAGCGGGCGGATTTAATACCGACTCGAACCCGAGCACGACATCGAGGCTGCCGTTTTCCAATTGCGCGGCCGGAAACGACGATTCGGTGCGTTTAATGTGAAGATCAATGCCGGGGGCGATTTGACCGATCAATCCCGATAACGCCGGTATTAACAGCAGTTCCATGTAATCCGTGGCCGCAAGTACGAATCGCCGTTGACTCGTTCCTGCTTCAAATTCCAACGGCGGTTGAATTAGCTGCTCCATCTCATTCAGTAAGACTCTGACCGGCTCAATCAAGTCTAATGCTCTTTCGGTCGGTTTCATTCCTGTCGGCGTTTTAACCAGCAGCGGATCATCCAACTGTTGCCGTAATCTCTGCAAAATATGGCTCATCGCCGATTGCGTGATAAACATCTGTTCCGCAGCGCGGGTCACGTTCAACTCCCGCATCAGTACATCAAACGCCACCAATAAATTCAGGTCAAAAGTTCTTAAATTAGACATTCGGGACTCTTTCAAAGTTGGTTTAACAGTTCTGTAGGGTGCGCACCGCGCACCATTTAAGAATCCAAGCTATTACAAACAATTTGTTTCGAGCATCAAAATTTTCGACACTATTGGACATCAAAAAGGGGCGCAATGCGCCCGAGACTGTGAGAGTATTCGTTTTAGAACAAAAGCAAAAGCATTCACCACGAAGGCACGAAGAACACGAAGGTTTATCTCTCCGTGTTCTTCGTGCCTTCGTGGTGAATAAGTTTTTAAACTGATTTTGATAATACTTTCACAGTCTCGCCCCCTACCTGGCTCTTTCCGCGTTGGTTTGACAGAGCGCGGTTAGCATAACAAAAACACAGTCCGCGCTGACCATGAATTGCATCAATGATGCGATGAAATTTATACATTTAACAACGCCTTCTTTTCAACCTACTGTATCACTCAAGCGTGTTGTTTAGCTTGAGCCGGTCCAGTTCCCCCTCAATGGCCGACCGACAAAATTTACAACACGCTGACTTTTGGATAAGCGAATCCGCCTTATCTATTGCTACTAATAGGAGACGCAATTATGTCAGCAAATATTTCAAACCGGTCTTTTCGACCGTACACCGGAGAAAAGGCGCGGATTAGCCGCGCTTACGATTACCTGATCCTGGTATTGGCTCTTTTTCTGTTTATCGGGTCTTTTCATCTTCATTTTGCGCTGACTGTCGGCGACTGGGATTTTTGGGTGGACTGGAAAGACCGGCAATACTGGCCGCTGGTTACGCCGTTGATGGGTATAACCTTTCCGGCTGCGGTTCAGTATGTCATGTGGAATAAATTTCGTCTGCCGATGGGCGCCACGCTGTGCGTTGCAGCCCTATTGATAGGTACTTGGATTACCCGCATCTTTGCTTATCATTATTGGAACTTTTTTCCGGTCAACATGGTTTTACCGGCCACGATGTTGCCGGGCGCATTGGTGCTGGACTTTATCCTGATGCTGAGCAACAGCCTGACGATAACGGCCATTTTTGGCGGGGCGGCATTCGCATTGCTGTTTTATCCCAGCAACTGGCCGATCTTCGGCATGTTCCATGTGCCTGTTGAGCAAGGTAACGGGCAAGTGACCGTCGCCGATCTGTTCGGCTTCCAGTACATCCGCACCGGCATGCCTGAATATTTACGCATCATTGAACGAGGCACTTTGCGGACCTACGGTCAATATGCGACACCGCTGTCGGCATTTGCCTCGGCGCTTTTATGCTCCCTGATGTACACCTTATGGTGGTATATCGGCAAGTGGTTCTCGACCGTTCGTTACCTTAACAAAATCTAAAGGGAGAGGTTTATGAAAACGATTTTAGTCAAAACCTTAACGGCATTCTGCCTGATCTTTTCCGTGTACTTGATGGATGTTCAGGCTGTCATGGCTCACGGTGAGAAAGCATTGGAGCCCTTCATCAGAATGCGCACCATACAATGGTATGACGTGCATTGGTCAAAACAAGCGTTCAACGTCAATGAGGAAATCAGCGTCAGCGGTAAATTTCATGTTGCCGAGGATTGGCCTATCGGCGTACCGAAACCGGAAGCTTCATTTTTAAATATATCAACCCCAGGGCCCGTGTTAATCAGAACCGAGCGTTATCTGAACGGTAAGCCATGGACTAATTCAGTGGCCTTGGAGCCGGGTGGCGATTACGACTTCAAGGTCGTGCTAAAGGGACGTTTGCCGGGCCACTATCATATCCATCCGTTCTTTAATTTGAAGGATGCCGGACAAGTGATGGGGCCTGGTGTTTGGCTGGATATAGCCGGCGATGCGTCGGACTTTACCAATCCCGCCAAGATCATAAACGGCGAAGTCATCGATATGGAGAGCTATGGCTTTGCCAATGGAGTGTTGTGGCATGCGTTCTGGGGCATATTGGCAACAGCCTGGTTACTCTGGTGGGTGCGCAGACCCTTGTTTATATCCCGCTATCGTATGCTGGAAGCCGGTATGGAAGATGAGTTGATCACGCCGCAAGATAAGCTGATTGCCAAATCGGCCATGGTCGCTGTGCCGGTCATGGTATTGGCCTTTAATGCGATGGCGAACAATGACTATCCCAACACGATTCCTCTACAGGCGTCTTTAGATCAGATTTTACCGCTCCCTGCTAAAGTTAATGCCGGTATCGTCAATGTCGATACCTTAAAAGCCGAATACCGTGTAGCGGAACGGGCGATGAAGTTTGATTTGAAAATCGATAACCAAAGCAATGCTCCCCTTCATATCGGCGAATTTTCGACAGCCAATGTGTATTTTTTGAACAAGGATCTGCCCGTAGCGCATCAAGATCTTTCCGGTAGTTCGACCGTTTCCGAGGAAGGGATGAGCTTGGATAATAACGACGCGATAAAACCCGGTGAACAGCGCAGCCTGACGATGATTGTCAAAGACGGCTTATGGGAATCCGAAAAACTGGACGGTTTGATTCGCGATGCGGATAGCCGAATCGGCGGCCTGTTGTTTCTTTACGATCTTACCGGAAAACGCTATATATCGAGCATTACCGCCGCTGTCATTCCAAAATTCGATTAACCTCATTAGGAGAACATCATGGCTATATCATCCGAGCAATTAAAGGCCGCGCTGCCTGAGCAATTAAAAGCCCCGCTTGAACAGCTGGGCAACGCGCCCTGGTATTTAAAAGATTTGCCCACTTATCTAAAAGCTTTCGGCATACTCACTGTCATCTACATTGGCTTGCGTTTGTATCAAGGCGAATTTGCGGTTTCCGCCGGACTGGATTCCTATGAACCCGAATTCGAGCAATATTGGATGCGCTTGTTTTATATCGAGCTGGTGGTTCTGGCGATATTTACGACGGGTTTATGGGGATATTTATGGGTTTCACGGGATCGCAATCTGGATTCGATCAGCCCTAAAGAGGAAATTCGCCGTTATTTCACGTTGACCATGTGGATTAGTGTTTACACCTTTGCCGTGTACTGGGCGGGAAGTTATTTTGCCGAACAGGATAATTCCTGGCATCAAGTGGCGATTCGCGACACCCCTTTTACAGCCAATCATATTATCGAGTTTTATTTTAACTTTCCGCTCTATGTGATTTTAGGCGGAAGCGCCTGGGTTTATGCCCGGACCCGCTTGCCGCTGTATGCCAAGGGTATTTCGTTGCCGTTGACGCTGGCGGTATTCGGTCCGTTTATGATTCTGGTCAGCGTCGGATTTAATGAATGGGGACATACCTTCTGGTTCAGGGAAGAGTTTTTCGCCGCGCCGATTCATTGGGGTTTTGTGATTGGCGTCTGGTTTGCGTTAGGCGTAGGCGGCATCTTGCTTCAGGGCGTGACTCGCTTGATTGAGTTGCTTGATGATCTGGAAGATGCGCCGTGATTTGTTGATAGGGGAATTGTCAGCGCGACGTAAAGCCCTCGTTCCCACGCGCTGCGTGGGAATGCATTGCAGGACGCGCTGCGTCCCGTACATGCCAGACGCTGATCGTGATTCGCGGCGCAGCGCGCCTTGACTGCATTCCCACGCAGCGCGTGGGAACGAGATAAACGAGATAATTTACTTTAACCCTTCCCAATATGTCGCTAATCATGACAATCACTAAACGCGTCGGCATTCATTATGCCTGGGTCGTACTTGCTGTTACCTTTATCTGTCTCTTTGCGGCATCGACGCTCCGGTCTGTTCCGGGCATCATCATGCTGTCGCTGGAACATGAATTTAATTGGAGCCGGGAAACAATCAGCGGCGCGGTTTCGATCAACCTGCTTTTATTTGGGCTTGCCGGTCCTTTTTTAGGCAGGCTGATGGATTTGTACGGCACCAAAGCCATCACACTGATAACCCTCACTCTGGTGACTTTAGGAGCAGGCGGCAGTGTTTTGATGCAGGAACCCTGGCAGCTGTATCTGTTTTGGGGCGTGATCATCGGCGCAGGTTCGGGAGGCACCTCAATCGTGATGGGCTCTGCCGTTGTCAATCGCTGGTTTCGGCAACGGCGCGGCCTGGCTTTGGGGATTTTGGGCGCGGCTTTTTCGTCGGGCCAATTAATTTTCACGCCCATTATCATGAACCTGAACATGCAGTTCGGCTGGCGGGCTGTAACGCTGTTTATAGCGTTGATGCTGGGCTTGGTGGTATTGCCACTGATTATGCTATTGATGGCTGATAATCCCGGCTTAAAGGGATTGCAGCCTTATGGTGACGATGGGAATGCTGAAGCTAAGATTCCTCCCGACCCAAACCCGATGCGTTCGGCAATGGCCAATCCTCAATTTTGGTTGCTGGCTTTCAGCTTCGGCATCTGCGGCTTTACAACCTCGGGCCTGTTTCAGACACACTTGATTACGCACGGCGTCGAACATGGCTTTCCGGAAATGACCATGGCCGTGTCCTTGGGCGTAATGGACGCGACCGATATTGCAGGCACCATTTTTTCCGGCTGGTTATGCGACCGCTTCGGCAAACGCTGGCCGCTGGCGATTTATTATGCCCTTCGCGGTATTTCATTAATATTATTGCCGTATGTCGAATCGACCGGACAACTGATGGCCTTTTCCGTGGTTTACGGGCTGAATTGGCTGTCAACGGTTCCGGCAACCTCAGCGCTGACAGCCGACTTATTCGGCAAGCAAAATGTCGGGGTCGTATTCGGCTGGATCTGTTTTGCCCATCAGATCGGCGCCGCGTTAGCCAGTTATGGGGCCGGTTATTTGCATGGCTTGTTCGGGAATTACACCTTGGCGTTTATGACCTCCGGCCTTTTTGCAATAGTTGCTACCGGGCTTGTCGTTAATATACGAGAAGGAGCAACCAGTCTCGCTGATCAACCGACGTAAAGTTAACGGGTGAGTTTAAGTTGTTTTATCAGGAAAAAACTCAAAATTACAGACGGTCCTTCAAGTAGTTAGACTATTTCAACAATAAAATATGGAGACATAAAAATGCCGTTAGTTTGCATTTCGTTAATGAAAGGCCGGCCGAATGGCTTTGGCAAAAAGGTCGGCGTCATCGTCTACCAGTCTATGCTGGAGACCATCAATATTCCCGCCAAAGATAATTTTCAAATCATTACGGAACTCGATAGTCATACACTGATCTATGATCCGTCATATCTCGACATTCGACGAAGCGACGGAATTATCGTCATACAAATCACATTAAATGAAGGCCGAAGTGTTGATTTAAAGAAACAGCTCTACCATACCATCGCAGATCGGCTTCATAGAGAGCTCGATGTTCGAAGGGAAGATGTGATGATCAATTTGGTTGAAGTTAAAAAGGAAAACTGGTCTTTCGGAAATGGCATAGCGCAGTATGCTTAACAGCAGGCGTAATTGAATCTTCTATACATCACAACAATTTTTTGAAAGACGCTCTTTCTGTGCTCAGATCAACGATCCATAAAAATAATGCCAAACCTTAATTTTACCTTTCATCATGCCAGCCTAATTATTGCCGATACTACGGCATCAGTGATGTTTTACTGCGATATTCTCGGCTTGCAATAAACACAATCAATAGGGTCAGGAAGTACCGTTATCTTTGACATTTCCGGCATGCAGGCCGCATTCTTTTTGAGCTCCCGCTTCCCACCACCAGCGTCCGGCTCTTTCATGTTCATGAGGCAAAATAGCGCGGGTGCAAGGCTCGCAGCCTATGCTGGTAAAGCCTTTTTCATGCAGTTCGTTATACGGCACCTGATAGGCTTCAATATAATCCCAGACTTGCGTCAGGCTCCAATTGACCAGCGGATTGAATTTAATCAAAGGCTGTCCGGCGGTGGAAAATTCGCTGTCTATTTGCACTTCGGGAATATCCTGCCGGGTATCCGGGCTTTGATCTTTGCGTTGTCCGGTCATCCAGGCATCCAACTGGGGCAGTTTGCGTTTTAGTGACTCGACTTTACGGATGCCGCAACATTCATGATGGCCGTCCACATAAAAGCTGAACAGGCCTTTCTTTTTTACCAGGCTGTCGAGCAGGTCTTTGTCCGGCGATAATATTTCAATGTCTATCCGGTAATGTTTTCTGACTTTTTCTATGAAGCGGTAGGTTTCGGGATGCAAGCGGCCGGTATCCAAACAAAAAACCTGGATGTCTTTCCTGAGTTTGACCGCCATATCGATCAGCGCCACGTCTTCCGCACCGCTGAAAGCAATGGCAATATTGTCGAACAGCTCCAGCGCTTTTTTCAGGATGATGCGAGGGTTTTTACCGGTCAGCTCAGTTTGTAATTGACGGATATCGAAAGTTGCCATAATTTTCCTCTCCAATAAGGGACTTATGCAAAGCATCACTGCTGTTAAGTTAATCGATCTATCAGCAGGTTGTCGATCAGAATTGCCTCATTTTTGTTCACAAGCCAGTGCTAAATCTTCTTGTGAGGGAGCTTTAAAGCGAGCCGCTTTCAAGATATGAATTAGCCATTGACGGGAATAGATAGCTGCCGCTTTAATCGAGTAGAATGCAGACGTGACAGCTTGCCTTTTGCGGTGAGCTGCTTCGGTCGAAGGCTTAGCGGCTGAACTGCCGCTTAGGGGAGTGCTCAATGCATATCGAAGAAAAGATAGCCTTTCTCCGGCAACCGGATGTCTACCCGGATCGGCCGAAGCGCGTCGAAGTTATCGAAACCCACATGTCCTGGGTCTTTCTGACCGAAAGTCTTGTTTACAAGCTGAAGAAGCCTGTTCGGTATGATTTTCTGGACTTCAGCACTTTAGAGGCCAGGCAAAAAGACTGCGAGCGGGAGGTCAGCCTCAACCGGCGGCTGGCCGGGCAAGTTTATCTCGGCACCGTGCCGCTGACACGACAAGGCGATGGCGATTTGCGGCTGGACGGCGAAGGCCGGGTCGTGGACTGGCTGGTGCAGATGCGCCGCCTGCCCGCCGGTCGCATGCTGGATGCCTCGATCCGTAAAGGGACGGTCGATGGCAGGGACGTGCAACAGGTCAGCCAAGTGCTGACCGATTTCTATCGGCGCTCTGTTTTTTTACCCACCAGCACGGCCGAATATCTGCGCCGCTTCGAGAAGGACATTCAGGGCAACCTGATGGTGCTGCGCGACAGCCGCTACGCTTTGCCCACGGCGCAGGTGGAGCGTCTCGCGGCAGCGCAAAGGGAATTTCTGGCGGCACAGGGCGGGCTTCTGGAACAGCGGGCGCGGGAAGGGCGCATTATCGATGCGCATGGCGACCTCAGGCCCCAGCACATCTGCTTAACAGCCCCGCCGGTGATCATTGATTGCCTGGAATTCAACCGGGAGTTTCGCCGCCTCGATCCAGTGGAAGAACTGGCTTATCTGGCTATGGAATGCGACCGTCTCGGCGCGGCCCATATCGGCGAGGAGATTCTAAGTCGCTACATCGAAGCGGCCGATGACGCCTGCCCCAGCGAACTCATCGGGTTTTACAAGGTTTTCCGCGCCTGTTTGCGCGCCAAGATTGCGGTATGGCACACCGTGGATCACCAGGTGCAGGATCATCAACATTGGCTCGGACTCGCCCGAACCTATCTCGACCTGGCAGAGCGGTATCTGCATTGCTGGTAACGGCAGTTTGGGTAATAAATTTCACCACAGAGGACACGAAGAACACGAAGAAAATGACTTTGTTAATTCGTGTTGTGTTGTCTGGAAAGTTTTTTTTCGCTACCCACGCAAGACGAAATAGCGGGAGTGCAAGCTCCGCCTAGAGCGCCTACTTTTGGTGCTTGCGAACAGGCAAAGCTTCCGCTCCTGCTCACGCCCCTTACCTACATCCCTGTAGGCAAAGCCTGTACTCCTGATAAATCGGTAGCTAGGTGCAAAGAAGTGCGTGGCAGCTTGCCTGTAAACACGAATAATACATAAAACTTCGTGTCCTTCGTGTCTTCGTGGTGAGTAAAAATATTAAAAGGTTTTTGAGCCGCTCTTATATCTTTACTCCCCCAGAAGATCTACGATCGAGCCGCCGCTATGGATGCGCCGGATGGCGTCCGCGAACAGCGGCGCGACATCCAGCACCGTCAGCCGTTTCCGTACGAGTTCAGGATCGAGCCGGAACGGGGGCAGCGTATTGGTGACCACGAGGCTATCCAATGCGGGGTCGGCGACGACTTGATCGGCCTTGCCGGCAAAAATGCCGTGGGCGGCGGCGGCATGGACACTGTGCGCGCCCTGCTTTCGACAGGCATGCGCCGTTCGCGAGATCGTGCCGCCGGTGCTGATCATATCGTCGATAATGATGGCGGCTTTGCCTTGTACGTCGCCCACCAAGGCTTCGCCGCTGACGATTCCGGCGCTGCGCTGCTTGTCCATGAAAGCGCTGCCTGCCGGTCTGTTCAGGCGCCCGCTCAGCGCTTCCCGAAACTGTTCCGCCCGCTTGATGCCGCCAACGTCGGGCGAGATTACGACCATCTCAAGGTCTGGAAACTTGGCTGCAAAATGTTCGACGAACAGGTTTTTGGCTTCCAGGTGATCTGCCGGGCAGCGAAAAGCGTTTTGAAAAGCGGCGAGGTTATGTACATCAAGGGTCAGCATCCGGTCGGCGCCCACGGCCTCCAGCAGTTGGGCCATATAGCGGGTGGTGACCGGATCGCGCGTTTTGGTTTTCCGGTCCTTGCGTGCATAAGCCAGGTAGGGCAGGACGGCAGTTACCGATTGGGCGGAAGCATCCTTTAGAGCGCCGATGAAAAACAGCAGGCGGCAAAGTTTGTCGTTGACGCTTAAGCCCGGTTCGCTGTACAGCGATTGGATGACGAAGACCTCGCAGCCGCGCACGTTTTCCAGAGGACGTGTTTTGTGTTCGCCATCCTCGAAGTCTCTTTCTTCGTGCGCGCCCAGCGGTGAACCGAGGGCGATTGCGATGCTGTTCCCAAGTGCCCGGCTTTCACTCAGCGCAAACAGGCGAAGCGTGTCCAAACTCATGAGCCGTGAAAATAGTGCAGGAACCAGTTGCAGGCGAGATTCGCCACCTGTTCCAATTTGCCTTTCTCTTCGAACAGGTGGGTGGCGCCGGGAATGATCTCCAGGCGGTGTTCAACCGTCAGTTGCTCGGCTGCCTGCTGATTGAGTTCGATCACGACATCATCTTCACCACCCACGATCAACAGCGTAGGCGCCCTGACCTTTGCAAGATGCGGCAGGGCCAGATCCGGCCGTCCGCCGCGCGACACCACGGCGCCCACCTTGTCGGGGCGTGCCGCGGCGGCACCCAGCGCTGCGGCTGCGCCGGTGCTGGCTCCGAACAGTCCGACCGGCAGCTCGGCTGTCGCTGTTTGCCGGCTCAGCCAGTCAATCACGCCGATCAGTCTGTCGGTCAATAAATCGATATCGAAGCGAAATTCACGGCTGCGTTGATCGAGGTCTTCCTCTTCCTCCGTCAACAGATCGAACTGTAAGGTGGCAATCCCTGCCTCGTTCAGGATTTCGGCCACGAAGCGATTGCGCGAGCTGAACCGGCTGCTGCCGCTCCCGTGGGCGAACACTATCAGCCCCTTGGCAGGCTCGGGAATAGTAAGAAGGCCGTTCAGGGAAAAGCCTTCAAACGCTATACTGACGTCGATGGAAGATGCGGGGGATATTGGATTAGTCATGGCTTTTTGTCGCGTTTAGGGGAGTGGCGGACATGGAGCTGGCACGCTCCAAAAGAGACCTGACTTCATCGTCGCTGGTCTGCGGAAACTCCCGGTACCAGCGGCCGACCGCCGAAAAGGGCTCAGGCGTTGCCAGGCAGACCACATCATCGGCTTCCTGTTTCAGCCGCTGCACCGTATCGGACGGGGCCACGGGTATGGCGACCACGATAGAAGCGGGCTTTCGTTGTCTCAGCGCGGAGACGGCGGCCAGCATGCTCGCCCCGGTAGCCAAGCCGTCGTCTACCAGAATTAAGCAGTGATTCTCTACTGCGGGAGGCGGCTTGTTTCCCCGATAAGCCCGTTCGCGCCGTTCCAGCTCTTTCCGCTCTGTTGCGGCGACGGCCTCAATGGCCTCTTGGCTGATATCGATGACCGCTACTATATCGGAGTTCAGCACGCACACGCCGCCGCTGGCGATTGCGCCCATCGCCAACTCTTCTTGACCGGGAGTTCCCAGCTTGCGCACCAGCATGATGTCCAGCGGCGCGTCGATCATCCGGGCGACCTCGAATCCCACCGGAACGCCGCCGCGGGGCAGGGCGAGGACGACCACGTCAGAACGTTTTGCATATTCAGCCAGCGCCTCTCCCAGCAAACGTCCGGCCTGGGTCCGGTCTTCAAATGGCAGTTTCAAGATATTTCTCTTGGTCATACGCACTGCACCGTTTGCTGTAAAACGTTAATAAAGCATATGCCGGTCTATTCGGATAATGAATACTGACAAATACTTATAGCATCTACGCTAGCGCATTTTACAGGCTCATTTTATGAAGCAAGCTTGATGAATCCTGAGCTTTCGATGGGTATCATTGCCTGTAAAGTTAAACTCAATGGCTTAGTTTCCGATCAATTGCAAACCTTAAGCTGCGCAACATGAGTTGCGTAGTTTGTGCGGATGGAGCAGTATTAATTTTTATGATTTCCCCAGGTACCGGCGATGAATAAATACCCGCTAAATCCGAGGACGCGAAGGGATTTCCTGAAATTAGCCGGGATCACGGCAGCTGCCCTGAGCATGACTAAGATGCGCCCGGCGAAAGGAGACATGAACGAAATGAGTTCAGCGCACAGTCTTTCATCTCAGGCAGCTTCTGGCGGCAGCCAAACGGTGACACTGTTTTTGAGCGGCGATGTGATGACCGGGCGGGGCATCGACCAGGTGCTGCCGCATCCCGGCAATCCGCAGCTTTATGAACCTTATATGACTTCCGCCAAGGGCTATGTGAGGCTCGCGGAAGAAGCTAACGGGCCGATCCCGAAGCCGGTTGATTTTGCCTATATCTGGGGAGATGCGCTTGCAGAGCTTCGGAGCCTTAACCCCGATGCCCGCATCATTAACCTGGAGACGGCGGTGACGTCCAGCCCGGACTTTTGGCCCAGGAAAGGCATCCATTACCGGATGCAGCCGCAAAATATCCCCTGCCTTACGGCGGCGAACATCGACTGCTGCGTTCTGTCCAACAATCACGTACTGGATTGGGGTTATGCCGGGTTGAAAGAAACGTTGACCAGTCTGGAAGGTGTAAAGCTCAAGGCTACGGGTGCGGGCCAAAACCAGTCGGAAGCCGAGGCACCGGCGATTATCGAGGTGGCCGGGAAAGGGCGTGTGCTGGTGTTCGGCTTCGGCCACGAAAGCAGCGGCATTCCCCGGCAATGGGGCGCTCGCAGCAATAGGCCGGGCGTGAACTTATTGCCGGATTTGTCAGAGGACGCGGTGCGCCGCATTGCGGAGCGGATCTCGGCCCTTAAGCAAAAAGGCGATTGCGTGGTGGCTTCGATACACTGGGGCGGCAACTGGGGCTACCATGTCTTAAACGAGCAAAAGGACTTTGCGCACCGGCTGATAGACCTGGCTCAGGTGGACGTGGTGCACGGCCACTCGTCGCATCATCCCAAGGGCGTCGAGGTGTATCAGGGGAAGCCGGTTATTTACGGCTGCGGCGACTTTCTGAACGACTACGAGGGCATTTCAGGATACGAGGAATTCCGGGGCGATCTGGCCCTGATGTATTTTGTGACCTTGGACTTGGCGACCGGAAAGCTGGTCAGCTTGAGCATGACGCCCCTGCAAATCAAACGCTTTCGCTTGAATTATGCGCACCCGGACGATGTGCGGTGGCTGCTGCACGTCATGGACAGGGAAAGCCGGCCGCTGGGTGCGAGAGTCGAATTGGTCAATGGGCGTCGGTTGGCTTTATCGGCCGGATAATGAGGTTTTGCTAATCAGGACGCTTTTTGCTTAACCAGATTGATCAGGCTACCCGCCAGCACCATTTCCACTTGATAATGCGTCATCCGATGCTCGGTCTCATAAGTTTCGTTCCTGGTCAGATTGATCACCTTGACGCTATTTCCCTGGCGAATGGCGTTGCGCACATCGGGAATTGATAGCCTGTCGCCTTGAGCGATCTTGTTCCAATCATCCGGATTGGCAAATATCAAGGGCAGAATGCCGAAGTTGCTTAGGTTCTGTAAATGTATTCGGGCAAAGCTTTTGGCAATGACGGCTTTGACTCCCAAATAACGGGGGCCTAAGGCTGCATGCTCGCGGCTCGAACCCTGTCCGTAATTGCTGCCGCCGACAATGAACGATCCCTGTTTCTGATAGCCCATCGCTCTTTCGTAGTAGGTCTCGTCGATCGGGCTGAAAACAAATCGGCTGATTGCAGGGATATTACTGCGAAAAGGCAGCACTTTGGCTCCGGCAGGCAGAATCTCATCCGTGGAAATATCATCTCCCACTTTCAATAGCGCCGGACCTTCGAGCGTATCGGGCAGAGGCTCTAACTGAGGCAGCGGTTTGATATTGGGGCCTTTCTCCAAGTCATACGGTTCGCCTTCTTGTGCGGGTGGAACCAGCATTTCAATGTTGAGGAGTTCGGTTTTGGGCGGCATGAAACGGGGGTACGCCATGCCCAGCGTTCGCGGATCGGTGATCACGCCGGTCAGGGCCGAGGCGGCGGCGGTTTCCGGGCTGCACAAATACACCTGATCTTCCTTGGTGCCCGAGCGGCCCGGAAAATTCCGGGGAACGGTGCGCAGGCTAATGCGGCCCGTAGCCGGAGCCTGTCCCATGCCGATACAGCCGCCGCAACCGGCTTGGTGGAGGCGCGCGCCCGCATGGATGAGCTTTCCCAGTATGCCGGTTGCCGTCATGTTTTCCAATATTTGCCGGGACGTGGGGTTGACGTCGAATGAAACGCGGTCGTGCGTCTGTTTGCCGTCGACCATCATGGCCGGAATGGCAAAGTCCCGCAGCCCCGGATTGGCGGATGATCCGATATAGGACTGGTAGATTTCCAGGCCCGCGACCTCACGCACCGGCACCACGTTACCCGGACTGCTGGGCAGCGCAATCAGGGGTTCCAGTTCCGACAGGTTGATTTCTTCGTATTCGTCGTATTCCGCATCGTGGTCCGCGAGAATTTCCCGAAAGGCTTGCTCGCGCCCCTGGCTTTTCAAAAACGCCATGACCGCATCGTCCGATGGAAAAACCGTCGTGGTGGCGCCCAGTTCGGCCCCCATATTAGCGATCACATGCCTATCCATGGCGCTCAGGAATCTCAATCCGGGACCGTAATATTCGACGATCTTGCCAAGCCCGCCGTCCACGTCGTGCCTGCGCAGCATTTCCAAAATTACGTCCTTGGCGCTCACCCAGTCGGGCATTTCCCCGACCAGTTTGACACCCCATATTTTCGGCATTTTCAGGTAAAACGGTTCCCCCGCCATAGCCATCGCCACCTCCAGGCCGCCCGCACCGATTGCCAGCATCCCCAATGAACCGGCCGCGCAGGTATGGCTGTCCGAGCCTAACAAGGTTTTTCCCGGCACGCCGAAGCGTTCCATATGCACGGGGTGGCTCACGCCGTTACCGGGACGGCTATACCAAAGGCCGAACTTCTTGCATGCGCTACGCAGAAACAGATGGTCGTCGGAGTTTTTAAAGTCTTCCTGCAGCAGGTTGTGGTCTACATACTGGACGGAAAGTTCGGTTCGTACGTGCGCAATGCCCATCGCCTCAAATTCCAGCATGACCAGAGTACCGGTTGCGTCCTGGGTGAGTGTTTGATCGATTTTTAAGCCAATCTCTTCACCGGATATCATGCGGCCTTCGGTCAAGTGACTTTCGATCAGCTTCTGAGTTACGTTTTTACCCATGGCTTTGTACTCCCGCATAGCATTAGATGTTTTATTAGCAAGCCGCTGTGCCAACGCTGCTCCCGGCAGAAGATTAGGCGGATTTCATAGTCTACGGATGACGCGTCGCCATTGGCAGAATGAAGGTGCTCGCGACTATAGAAAATCAATGGCCGGAATGAAATAAGCAATGCAGGTTAGGAAAAACAAGCCGTTTGTACAATATGCAGGAATACTTACGGGAGTTTAACCGGGCAGGGTAGGATCATCAATCTCTGGAATCGTCAGCTTGCAAGCTAAGAGCGGATATCCAAATTAGCCGGTAAAATCAAATAACCTACCTGTTAGCGACCAAGAAACGGATGCAAGGCTGGCTTAAGTTTTCTGCTACCGGTGAGTAAAAAACCGGCTTATAGTTAAGCTTGATTTCTGCATTAATAATTTTTCATAAAACAGGAGATTAGCATGCCGCTCGTTAACATTTCGATATTATCAGGCAAGTCACCCGAGTACATTCAAGCAGTTGGCGACAGCGTTAACGCCGCTGTCATTGAAACCATGGGCTTTCCAATGGATGATCGTTATCAGATTATTCATCAGCTCGATTCGGAGCGCTTGCAGCTTCAAGACAGGGAAGGGGACCGGGTGATGATGCATTTAGTGATGCGTGCCGGCCGCTCAGACGAATCAAAACAGGCGTTTTATAAAAAAGTGGTGGAGAACCTGGTGGCCAATCCGGGGATTCCGCCGGAAAATGTCATGATAACTATTTCTGAAAACCATGATATTGACTGGTCTTTCCGTGACGGCATCGCGCAATTTGTCGTCGACTCAGATTGATTGAAGCACCTGCGCAGTGAACGTCTGGTCAGCTTATTGATGGCAACGCCAAAAGCTTGGTTCGTGTTCATCTCGCAGAAACGGCATGATCGAGCGATCAATGGACGGATCAGGACGTTCTGCCATCTTCGTTTCAACCACCCAAAGTCTGGAAGAGGTCTGGATGCATTAAGTTCAGCTATAATACAGACACTCGATCCGGCAACGCGGGCTCGGCCTCACCATGCTCATCCAGGCTTTGCAGATCTGGCGTGAAAAACGGCCGGAATCGTTTAAGTGCTTATAATCAGGCATGGCTGGATATTTTTCTAAACTCGAAACTTGTAAATTACCTAGGAGCAGCTGCACGATGACCATCGAACTCTTGATTAACTTTGTGGTGCAGTTTCTTGGAACCGGGGCGGTGTTTTTCCTCGCCTACCGATCCTTCCACAAACGCCGGATTCAGTTAGGCGCTGAACCGACATTACCTCAATACTTTAGCCGCAGCAGCACCTATTGGGTAGGGATGGCATCGTACTGCACGTTTATGGCCGTACTTTTCTGGCTGCTTACCTGGCGCTGGCTGCCCTTGGAACCGCTGGTGACGCTGATCGTGAAAAACCTTCGCTCCGGGGAACTGGTGAATCTTCTGAATGGCTTGGACGGAAACACGATCATGCCGTTGATTGCCGCCGGGCTGTTTCTCTTTTTTATCGGCTGGGAAAGCAAGTTTAATCCTTTGCTGATATTGCGGGACAGCATCCATGACGCTTTCGCAATCCCGACCAAAGCGGTAGAGGTCTATAACGCGCTCATTACCTCAAGATTGTCGGCGGTCGACGATAGCTTAAAAACACAAATCGGCAATCGCCTGCTGGTGCCGAGCATCGATCCCGGCGATTTCGAAAAATCCAGCGCCACGGTCGAGTATAAATGGGCACATAATTGTCTTCTTTTTGACCAGATACAGAGCTACGCCAATCAATCGTCCTACCGTCGTTTTTTCAACGAACCATCGCTGAAATGGGGGGAAATCTGTATCTCCTATAATGCAATGTCGGAAAAAGTGGCCGTTTGGAAGGAAGCGGAACCTCACTACACCAAGACGGTCAAATTACTCAAGGAGCTGGATCACCTCACCGGCCTGCTGTGCCGCTTGCTTGCTTCTCTGGTTGTGTTCGGGAGCGCAAGCGAGAAAGAGATATGGGCGACCGTGAAGCGGCTCGGCGGCAATATTCACGAAGCCCGCCTGAAGCACACTTATAAATATATCCTGCTTTTCACGGCCGCCACCGCTATCGGGGTTATGTTGGGCCGGGAGATTTCGGTTTCGCTGCACAATGCTTTCCTGTTTCCCGATAAGCCGCTGGCGCATTTTAATTACACTACGCTTCGGTGGATTGCTTATGCCATCCCGATGTATGTCCTTCCGATAGCGCTGGTCTTTATTTCACGGACGCTCACCTTCAGGCACCATCGGGAGCAATCCGATCGGTACTATGGGTTTTATATGGCAATGATGATAATGGGGTTCATTGTCAGCACCACGGTATCGGCGCTTATACTTGAGTTGACTTACTACAAAGATAACTTCGATTTTCTGGAAAGCTTTGTCCGGCATATGCGCTGGGGCATCCTGCCGGCATTCGTGTGCGGTTTTGTGGCCTATCGAATGGACACGCCGGTCAGCGAGTCGGAAACGCTGGGTGACCTGATTATAGCCGCTGCGCTGCGTTTTCTCGGCTGGGGAACGGTCGCCATCGTTATCATGCTTTACGCTACCGACGACTTGGCTATCGAGGAGTCGAATCTGCGCTTCACCCTGGTCGGCACGGCTTTCTTCGTGGTCGGCCTCTTGGGGGCATCCGCCCGTTTCAAAGCGGCGAGGCTGGAGGAGTAACTATTCCAGTTCGTGCAAGAATATCCCGAAAAGGAATTCGGGTTCTGTTGCGAGATTTAAATAAATCGGCGTCAATTCGCGCAGATTGCCGCATTATTGGCTGTTGTGCCTTCATAAATGATCCAGGCCCGAAGCTCGTGGGCGGCAGCGGGTATGCTCCACCAGAGTGAAGCGAACGGTTGGCAGGAACCGATAGCGCAGATCCTGGAGCAAAGCGATTTATTCTGACGGCAAGCATAACGCTTTGCGCGGTGAACCTGGAGGCTATCGGAAGCAATCAGGATTCGGCCGTATCCCAACAGGTAGGTTGAAGCCTCCTATGTTTTCCCATGATGTTCTTGCATGCGCTTCAATGATGAGGCTGCGCTCGGGTAATATCGGCCGCCTCAACATGGGGGGTTCTTTACTGCCCCGCCTGTGTCTTGTGCGGCGCGGTATTCGCCCCATTCGCGATGAAAATGATGGAAAAGACGGGGTGAGAACCGTCACTTATATTCCTTTAAAGCTTTAGCCATCAATGTGTTTTTTTGATGCGCTATCTGACGCGCAAAGTGGAAACTTATTCATAATTCATTAAATATTCATATAATAGAGTTTATTGTTGAGTTTAAATGCTAATGCTCGCCGAGAAAATTGGAACTCATAGAGTCAGCGTTCCTTAATGCACAAATACATCAAGATGAACGAGCTGTGACAGCAACTAATACCCAAAAAAACGTTTCGCCCGGCAAAGAACCTCCTAAAATGCCCGGCGCATGGCCCGTCTTAGGGCATATGCTCGAATTCGGCAAAAATCCTTTCGACTACATGATGCGACTCAGAAATAAACTGGGTGAAATCGGCGAATTCCGTATGTTTCATCAAAAAATGGTGCTGATGACCGGCCCTGAAGCAAACGAAGCTTTTTTTCGCGCGCCCGACGCTCAGCTGGACCAAAGCCAGGCGTATAAAATCATGACGCCTATTTTCGGCAAGGGCGTGGTTTTTGATGCACCGCCGCATAAAAAAGACCAACAGCTCAAGATGTTGATGCCGGTATTGCGGGATAAACCGATGCGCGGCTACGCGCAAGTGATCGTCAGGGAAGTCGAGCAAATGATTGCTGATTGGGGCGATAACGGCGAAATTGATCTGCTTGAGTTTATGAAAGAACTCACCATCTACACCTCCAGCCACTGCCTGCTTGGCGATGAGTTCCGTTACGAACTGAATGAAGAGTTTGCGAAAATCTATCACGATCTTGAAAAAGGCGTAAATCCGCTGGCCTTTGTTTTTCCCTATTTGCCGTTACCGGTGTTTCGCCGCCGTGATAAAGCGCGCGCAAGACTTCAGGAACTGGTCACCGGCATCATTGCCAAAAGAGCGCAAAAACCGGAAAAAAGCGAAGATGCGTTTCAATTACTGATTGATGCCCGCTATGACGATGGCAGCCGTTTGTCAGCTCACGAAATAACCGGCATGCTGATAGGCACCATATTCGCCGGGCATCATACAACAGCAGGCACGGCAGCCTGGACCTTGCTGGAATTGGCACGACGGCCTGAACAGTTGGAGCTTGTATTGAGTGAACTGGACGCGCACTTCGGTATTGATGGCGAGGTCACTTTTCAGTCGCTACGGGAAATTCCGGCGTTGGAAAATGTCATTAAAGAAGTCTTGCGCTTGCATCCACCCTTGATATTTTTAATTCGCAAAGTGATGCAAGACTTTCAGTTTAAAGATTACACAGTCAAGGCCGGAAAATACGTTTGCGCCTCGCCACGCGTGTCGCATCGCATTGCGGATGTTTTTCCGGACCCAGAAAAGTTTGATCCTGACCGTTACTCGGAAACCCGCCAGGAAGATGCCGCGCCTTTCAGCTGGATTGCTTTCGGCGGCGGTAAACACAAGTGCAGCGGCAACGCTTTTGCGATGCTGCAGCTCAAAGCCATTTTCAGCATCCTGTTACGTCGATATACCTTTGAACTGATTGATGACAAGGATACTTATCAGGATGACTTCACCCAAATGGTGGTGCAACCGGTGTCACCTTGCCGGGTTCGATACAAAAAACGCGCGCTCACCAAAAAAGCTTTTGTTGAGCCAACGGCGCATATCGCTGAGGAAAGAGTACTGCCGAGCCCGGGTTTTCAAATAACAATCGACAGAGAGCTTTGCCAGGGCCATGCAACCTGCATGACTGAAGCGCCTGAACTTTTTCAGGTAGACGATGCAGGGAATGTCACCGTCTTGCAAGAGAACCCGCCGCTGGAGTTGCTTAAAAAAGCCCGGCAAGCCGAAAAATATTGCCCGACCAAGGCAATTAAAATAACGCACTAAAGAGATAAAGAATGGCCGCATATCCCAGAGCAGAACTTGAAGAAATGGTTGAACGTTGGTTGCAGGCGAATCGTGACGCTGAAAAAGAAGGCAACTGGCCCAAATATCTGGGCGCGATGTATACCGATGACGCAGAATACCGCTGGAATATCGGGCCTAATGAAGAGTTTGTCGCACGCAGCCGTAAACAGATAGAAGAATGGGCTTTAGGCGTGCAAATGGAAGGCTTTGAACAATGGCGCTATCCGTACCACCGCATATTAATCGATGAAAAGCAGGGCGAAGTGATTGGCCTCTGGCGCCAGGTGTCGCCTGCGCTACGGGAAGATGGCACGCATTATGAAGTCGCCGGTATAGGCGGCTCCTGGTTTCGTTATGGCGGCAATTATAAATGGGAATGGCAACGGGATTTTTTTGATTTAGGCAATGTGAAAGCTTTGTTTTTTGAGTTGGCCGCCGACGGTAAGCTCGACCCGGCCGTGAAAAGAAAAATAGGCAAATTGGCCAAAGGGCAATTGCTGCCAGGCCACGAACGTTTGCGTAAACCGTCCGGTTTATTGAAAAAAATGAAAGGCTTGTTGGTAATGTTACGTATTGCCCTGTGTAATAAATAAATTAAAAATATCATTGCCATCCATTCGAATATGGCATTTGGCGCTTGATCATGATAATAGTTAAAAGAAGGAATCTATGCTGAATGTAAAATCTGGTTGGAAAAACTGGCAACTACTTACTGATAACGGACGGCAAGTCTGGGCGTTCAAGCCCGGCTCAAGCAATATCAATGCACATTTACAAAATGTCGATAATATTACAGAGCAAGACATAGCGCAGTTTGCGGAAGATTTTCAGTTTGATAAATCCGGAAATCCCAATTCCGGCGACAAGGTTTTCAGAAATACAGCCACTGACGCGAAGTTCCAGAAATTTACTGGGCAAATACCGCAGTTAGAGAGCCCCGATGAGCAAAAAGTCATCGATGCGCTCATCAAGGGAATGAACTACTACTCTTATTTGCAAAGTGAAGACGGCCATTGGCCGGGCGATTACGGCGGCCCGCTATTTCTTTTGCCCGGCCTGCTTATCGCCTCTTATATTTCGGACACACCGTTTCCCAAAGCGCACCGGGAAATGATGAAGCTTTATTTATTCAACCATCAAAATAAAGATGCCGGTTGGGGCATGCATATCGAGGGCGAATCGACAATGTTCGGCACCGTCATGCAATACGTGTCATTGCGCCTTCTTGGCGTCGATAAAAATCATCAGCAATTGGTTCAGGCCAGGGCGTGGATCAAAAACAATGGCGGTGCAACCGGTATTCCCTCCTGGGGAAAGTTTTATCTGGCGGTGCTGAATTGTTATGACTGGCAAGGCTTTAACAGCCTGTTTCCTGAAATGTGGTTGTTTCCCAAATGGCTACCAGTTCATCCCTGGCGTTACTGGTGCCATACCCGCATGGTGTACTTGCCAATGGCTTATTGCTATGCCCAGCGGATTAAAGCGCCCGAAAATGAACTGATCCTGTCCTTAAGGGAAGAAATTTATAGCGAGGATTTCGCGTCAATCGATTGGCCGAAACAGCGCAATGCCGTCTGCGAAAAAGATTGTTATACCACACCGTCTCCGGTGCTGAAGTGGATGAACTTTTTCACCAACAGCTATGAAAAATTTAAATGCACCTGGTTAAGAAAAAAGTCTACGGACTACATCTTGAAATACCTCAATGCCGAGGATCAGCAAACCAACTACATCAACATAGGCCCGGTCAATCAAGCCATCAATTCCATTTGTATCTGGCATGCCTACGGCAAGGATTCTGAGCAATTTAAAAAGCACGTAGCCCGCTGGTTTGATTACCTATGGGTTGCCGAAGACGGCATGAAGATGAGCGGCTACAACGGTTCGCAGCTTTGGGATACCGCTTTTGCAACCCGCGCCATGCTGGAAAGCGACTTGGGCAAACTATTCCCAGAAACTATTGCCAAAAGCTATCAATTTATTGATCTGTCGCAAGTCAAGGCCGAACATCCCACGCATGCCGAATTTTTCCGCCACCCCATGGTCGGCAGCTGGCCATTTTCAACGGCGGAAAATGGCTGGCCGGTTGCCGATTGTACCGCGGAAGGCCTAAGCGCCACGTTGGCCGTTCATCATTCAGGTGTGGTTAAACCGGCGATTGATGATCAGCGTATCAGACAAGCCGTAGACATTATCCTTTCTTATCAAAATACTGACGGCGGTTGGGCAACGTATGAACTGACACGCGCACCCAAATGGCTGGAAAAGCTCAACCCGTCTGAAGTCTTTGCCGATATCATGATTGATTATTCCTGGACGGAATGTACCGCGGCTTGCGTTATTTCACTATTGGAATTTCAGGAAATTTATCCAGGTTATAAAAGCGGCGAAATACGCAAAGCTATCAGTGCGGGAATTGATTTTATCCTTAAGCAACAAAAATCGGATGGCTCCTGGTACGGCGGTTGGGCGGTCTGTTTTACCTATGCAACCTGGTTTGGCGTGGAAGCGCTCAGCAAGGCCAAAGGTAAAGGCTATTATGACGATGCCATCTTAACGGCCAGTCTTAGCAAGGCCTGCACTTTTCTGGTTGGTAAGCAAAAACCGGATGGCGGCTGGGGCGAGACGTTCAAATCCTGTTCGACGTTGACTTACACCGAGGCGGATTCGTCGCAAATTGTTAACACCTCTTGGGCGCTGCTGGCACTGATGGCCGCTGATTTTGGTGATAAGACCATTACCAAAACCGGCATCAATGTGTTGCTGAACAGGCAGACCGAGATCGGCGATTGGCCTCAGGAAAATATTTCCGGCGTTTTTAATTACAACTGCATGATAACTTACGCCAACTATAGGAATATCTTTCCTATCTGGGCGTTGAATCGACACTTTAAACAGGACGTTCAAGAATGATAAAACAATCACCGCAGTTTAAAGGATGTGCATCCAGTAGCTCAGAGGAATCCGGGTTCGACATTTGCATTATTGGCGCAGGAATGGCGGGTGCCAGCATCGCCGCTTATCTTGCCCCCAAAGGTATCAAGATAGCGTTAATCGATTATTCCTTTGAAGAGAAAAAACGTATTGTCGGTGAATTGTTACAGCCTGGGGCGGTGTTGTCGCTCAAGCAGATGGGGCTTGGGCATTTGCTGGATGGTTTTGATGCGCAGCCGGTTGAAGGTTACGCAATACTGCAAGGCGACGAGAGGATTACTATTCCTTATCCGACGGATTATAGAGGGATGGGCTTGCATAATGGCCTGTTTTTACAGCAAATTAGAGCCTCTGCACTGGATAATGAATCGGTTACGCAAATTCATGGCAAGGCGTTGCAGCTTCAGGAAAATGAACGCAACGAGATTATTGGCGTTAATTACCGGGATTCGCTTACATCCAAGACTAAGACCATACATGCGCCTTTGACCATTACCAGCGATGGGTTCTTTTCAAACTTTAGGGAGCATCTCAGTAATAATGAAAAAACCGTGACGTCTTTCTTTATCGGTTTGATTTTAAAAGACTGCGACATGCCTTTTCCAAAACATGGCCATGTGTTTTTATCCGGGCCGACGCCGTTCATTTGTTATCCGATTTCCAGTAATGAAGTCAGGATTTTAATTGATTTTCCAGCGGAGCAGCTTCCTAAGAAGCAATTGATACAAACGTATTTGGATGTCAATGTCACGCCTTACATCCCCGAAGGTATGCTTAACAGCTATCAGCAGGCCTTGCAGGAAGGCGGATTTAAAGTCATGCCTAATCATTACATGGCGGCAAAGCCCATCGTCCGGAAAGGCGCTGTGCTGCTGGGTGATGCGCTGAATATGCGTCATCCCTTAACGGGCGGCGGATTGACAGCGATATTTTCCGATATCCAAATATTGAGCGCGCATTTATTGGCGATGCCTGATTTCAATAATATCGATTTGATTCACGAAAAAATCGAAGCCTATTACCGTGAAAGACAGAACGCTAATGCCAATCTTAATATTCTTGCTAACGCACTCTACGGTGTTATGTCGAACGACTTGCTTAAGACGGCGGTATTCAAATACTTGCAGTGCGGCGGTATGAACGCGCAAGAGTCGATTGCCATGTTGGCCGGCCTGAACAGGAACCACTACACGTTGATGAAGCAATTTTGTTTTTTGACCGCGTTCGGTGCCGGCAATTTAGTGCGCCATAACATTTCGAATTTACCCAAGGCAATAAAACTTCTTGCGGATGCGATTGTCATCATTAAGCCATTGTTAAAAAATGAGGTTCCGTTGGCGGTGCTTTTTTATCGTTATCTCGAAAAAATGAAATATCTGGCTTACTCCGGTTACGGCGCAAATATTCAGCGGCCTTAAGTCGTGCTGTTTGCGGGCGAAATTATCCTGCTAAAGCCATAAACCGCTTATGGCTTGGTAAAGATTTGGAAAATGAACATACAAACAAAAGAACAGAATAAAGCAGCGCGTATGATATTGTGCAAAACCCATGTTAAAACAAGGACTATGGCATCTGAGCGCCTCGACTTGATCTGTTGTCTGCCCCGTTGGAGGCGCTGCCTCGGATTAGTGCGATGAGTACCGGAATCACGCTCGTTACAGGCGCCACCGGACACCTTGGCGCTAACCTGGTTCGCCGCCTGCTCGCAGAGGGCGAGCAAGTGCGAGTGATGATGCGCACCGAACGCGACAACGGCGCATTGGACGGTCTCGACGTGGAGCGTGTGTTTGCCGACCTGCGCAACAGCGAGGCAGTATCCGCCGCCGTGCGCGGCTGCGCCCGCGTTTATCATTGCGCCGCTCTGGTCTCGACCATTGAAGGCAATGCGGCCCATAAGCGCGAAATATTCGATACCAACGTCCGCGGTACAATCCATATTCTAAAGGCAGCCGAGCGCCACGGCATCGACAAGGTTGTGGTGTCGGGATCATTGAGCGCCACCGGCTACGAAGCGGACCGTTCCAGCCACGAGGGCATGCCGTTCTATCCTTTTGACCGTCATTTGCCTTACGGCTTTACCAAGCATCTCACCGAGCATGAGTGCCTTAAGGCACACGCCAACGGCCTGAATGTGGTCGTCGCCACCTCCTGCGCCATTATCGGGCCCCACGATTACATGCCTTCGCGCATGGGTCGGGTACTGATCGATTACGCCCACGGAGCTCTGCGCGCCTACATTCCTGGAGGTTTCGAATGGGTATCCGGTCGCGATATCGCCGAAGGCCATGTCTTAGCCATGCGGCATGGGCGCTCAGGGCAGAAGTACATTTTCAGCACCGCCTATGCCAGCGTGGACGATTTGATGGCGCTATTTAGGGAAACTACCGGCCGACCATTGCCCCGATTGCGGCTTCCTCCATACCTGATGGCCCTGTTGGCCGAAGTGACCGACAAGACCTGGTACAGGGCATTCCCCAATCTGCCCAGGCGATTCACGCCGGGCGCGGTGCGCTTGCTCCAGATGCGCCGCCGGGCGGACCATGACAAGGCGAAACAGGAGTTGGGCTACCAACCCACCCAATTATCCCAGGCAGTGCAGGAAGCCTATGAAGATTTCGCACGCAGAGGCTTGATCGTTCCTGCGAAGTAAACAATCGATCCCTCCTTAACCACGAACCGGAGCCCCGAATATGACTAACGCGCAGACGAAATCCCCGCCACCTTCCTTTGCGGAAGCTAAAAATTCGCGCCAAAAGGCTCGCGCCGCTGGAATGGACCCTGACCGCTGGTACGTAGTGGAATACGATAGTGCTGTAAAAAAAGGCCAGGTCAAAGAGGTCGTTTTCTGGAACACCACCATTGCGCTTTATCGAGGCGAAGACGGCGTGCTCGCCGCCATGCAGAACCGCTGTGCGCATCGGCAACTCAAGCTCAGCCAGGGCGCAGTAGACAAGTGCAATTTGCGCTGCGCCTATCATGGCTGGGCCTACAACAGGAAAGGCCGGTTGGAGGATTACTCCCATGACAGCTTCGGTAACCCGCTGATCAAGAAACAGCTGCGGACTTATCCTGTGCAAATCCGCTATGGCCTGATCTGGTTGTTTCCCGGCGCTCCGGAACTAGCCTCCGAGCATAAGATTCCGGACATACCCGAACTCACCGGCGATAACACCTGGGCCAACTTTGCCGTTGATTACACTTGGCGCACGCATCATTCCATGGTCATCGACAATATCTGCGATTTCTCCCACGCCTTCCTGCACCGTAAATACAAGCCTTTCATCGATGCCAAGCTGACCCATCACGAGGCCGATGACGACAGGGTTTACCTGACTTACGACGCCTATATGGCCGGCGGCCGGATTTCCGGGATTTTCGTTGACCGCAACCGGGTCAATACCCGCTCCATTGAGTTGTGCTACGAGTATCCCTATCAATGGACCAATACCGGCGACAGCATCAAGAATTGGTCGTTTATGCTGCCAATCGACGAGCGCACCACGCGAGTGTTTTTCCTGTTTTATTTCGATGCCCTGAAGATTCCGCTGATTTCCATGAAAACCCCGAAGTGGCTGACCCAATGGGTGTTGAACATTGCCAAGCCATTGGTATTCAAGCCCATACTCGATGAAGACGGCGTTGCCCTGGAAGCCGAACAGTTAAGCTATGAAATTTACTGGAACGCGCCGCCCATCGAACTCAACCCCGTGGTGCCGATGTTCCAGCGCTTGACCGCACGAAAGTGGGAAGGCTATTTGGAGCGTGCCAAAAACGCTCAAGCTGTTTGAGCGAATTGACCAACGGAATCTCCCGCCAATGAAAATCACCCAGCGCATTGCCAAACTCGCCGAATACTCCGCCAGAAACCCTTGGCGCATCTTAGGGGTGGCTTTGGCTATGTCGATCCTGGCCGGGTGGGCAACGGCGCAACTCCCGGTCCACACCTCGCGCCAAGCGTTGCTTCCCCAGAATACACCGGTGGTGAAGCGCTTCAACGATTTCTTGAAAAATTTCGGCGCCGCCTCGGATCTGATGGTGGTTCTGGAGGGTGCGCCGCGCAACGAATTGGAGTCCTTTGCCAACGAGCTGGCCGCCAAACTTCAGACAGAACCCGAGATCGACCAGGCGACCGCCCGTCTCGATATGACGTTTTTTCTGGATCACGCCTACCTGCTGATGCCGTCCGAGAGTCTGGACAAGCTTGCCGCAATGGCGGATCAGCCGATTCCGGCTAGCGGGATGGAAGAAAACCTGCGCAAAGCGCTGAATTGGAGCAAAGATCATCCGCCGCTGGGCGGGGCGGACACTGATCTGCAAACCGCCGAAGCAAGCTTGAACTTGGCGACGTTTTTCCTGGAAGAGTGGCAGCGCTGGCTGTCCGCAGAAACAGCGCCAGCCAGTTTAAACTGGAACCGGCTATTGGCCCAAAACGGGGCAGGGGGCATGTCCGACGGCTACTTTGCCTCGCGCGACGGGCAAATGCTGTTTTTATTCGTCCACCCGAAAAATTCTTCCGGGGATTTCAAAAACCTTGGCCCTTTCGTCGACAAGGTCAAGCAGGTGTCGGAAGATCTGGCCGGACAAGCCAAAGCCGCCGGCCGCACGCCGCCCACTGTGGGCCTGACCGGATTACCGGCCATCGAGTACGAGGAGTACGTCAATATCCGCAAGGATATCATCTTGGTGGTTTTTACTTCCGCCGCTCTGATCGTCGCATTGATTTTATTGGTAGTCCGCAGCCTGCGCTGGGCCGCGCTGATTTTCATCCCGATGGGACTCGGTGTGCTGTGGAGCTTGGGCTTGGCTTTGGTCACCGTCGGCCATCTGACCATGATCACCGCCGCCTTTATCGCTATCCTGTTCGGGTTGGGGGCGGACTACGGCATCTTCACCTCTTCGCGTATCGCCGATGAGCGCCGCGCAGGCAAGCCCTTGGTTGAAGCTATAGGGGCAGGCATCGGCTCATCTTTTATAGCGGTGCTGACGGCGGGCGGTGCCTCGCTGCTGATCTTTGGCGCCTTGACCACGGTGGATTTTCCGGGCTTTGCCGAACTGGGCGTGGTGGCGGCTAAAGGCGTGTTGATGATCCTGATCAGCACCTGGATGGTTCAGCCCGCGCTGTACGCCTTACTGCCGCCCAAGCTGAGGGACATCCCCGCGCTAAGCACGCCGCCGGTTCCGACACGAATATGGAAGCATACTGGCGCGTTCCCCACACCCGTTGCGGTAGTGCTGGTTATGCTGGCCTTGGGTTTTGCTGTGATTGGCGGGGTTAAAGGCTTCGCCATCCCGTTCGACTACGACGTGCTGGCCATGCTGCCTGAAGATTCTCAGGCCGCCTATTACCAACGCCGTATGGTGGCGGAAAGCGACTACCAGTCCGAAGTCATCATTTTTACCGCCAAGGACATGGCCGAAGCCCGGCGGATTACCGATGAGGCGGGCAAACTCAAGACGGTTGCCAAGGTGCAGTCGCTGACGAACCTGTTTCCTGCGGATGCCGACCAACGCCTCCGCAAAGCCGTCAGCATCGGCGAAGCCTTCGCCCGGACTGACTATGCCAAACAGGTCGCCGAACTCGACCGGGAAGGCTTGTCCGTAAAATCATTCGAATTATTACAGGCAGTGCTGGAAAACAGCACTGCCATTATCGACGAAGCCCAAGAGCAGGCATTCTCCGCGGGACATGCCAACCTGGTCGAAAGTTTGGAAAAAGTGCGCGAACAAGTGGCGTCCATCTCGGCCAAACTCGCCGCAGATGGCGATCAGGGCCGGATTCGTAGCGAGAGCTTCTTGCGCGCCTTGCTGTCCGGAGCGGACACCGGGCTTAAAGTCATCGACGCCTGGCGGCAGGCTCGGCCGCTCACCCCGGAGCAGTTGCCGATGACCCTGCGCGACCGCTTCTTTGCCGCTGACGGCAGCATCGCAGTTTACGCCTTTCCGGCAAAAACCGTGTACGATCCCGACAATCTCGATGCGCTGATAACAGACGTGTACAGCGTTTCGCCGGAAGCGACCGGCTTTCCAACCACGCATCAGACGCTTGCCAAATCCGTGGTGGAAAGTTTTACCCATGGCACGCAATTGGCATTGGCGCTTTGCCTGCTCTGGGTTATGGCGGCGACGCGCAGCGTACGCGGCTTCGCGCTGGCGGTATTACCGTTGCTGATCGGCGGCGGCTGGATGCTGGGACTGATGGCCCTGGGCGATATTCGCTATAATTATGCCAACATCGTCGCATTGCCCCTCGTGATTGCGCTGGCAGTGGATTACGGCGTATGGTTCAGCTATCGCTGGGGCGAATTGAAAGGCCATACCCCCTTGCAAGTCAGCCTGGCTGCCGGCAAAGTGATCGGCCTGGCCGCAGGCACCGAATTGGCCGGGCTGGGCGCTATTACCCTGGCCAGCTATCGGGGCGTGTCTTCCCTGGGCGTGAGTATCACCATCGGGCTGTTATGCTGCCTGACCGCAACCCTCGTCGTGGCCCCGGCCATCGGACAGTTGATTGATTACAAGAGAAAACCATGATGCGAAAAACTTATCTTATTATTGCCAGCCTGTTGATTTCCCTTACCGTAAGGGCAGCCCCCAATCCCGAAATAATCGTAGTGTGCTACCCCGGCGGCTCCGTTAATGCCAAGGATGCCAGCGAGGCGATGAATTCCATGCTGCGGGTGGTGGAACGCGCCGGTCAGTGGCAGGCGAACAGCTTCAACAGTCTGTTCACCACCAAGTCGGACGAATGCAGGAAGCAGATAGCCGCTAAAAAGCCCAAGTTCGCGATCACCTCCTTGGGTCTTTATTTGGAATTGCGCAACCAGCATAACTTAGTGCCGGTGGTCCAGCCCAGGATCAAAGGCCGCACCAGCGAGCGTTACCGGGTCATGGTCAGGAAAGATAAGTACAAGAGCCTGGATGAGCTGAAAGGCAAGACCTTGGGCGGTACGGCATTGGAAGAGCCATCATTCATCGGCAGGATTGTTTTTGCCGGAAAATACGACCCGGCCGGTTTCTTTGTCCTAAAACCGTCCAATCAGGCCATTCGCGCGCTGCGCTCTTTGGATAAAGGGGAGCTGGATGCCGTTATTTTGAACGAGCAACAATTCGCCGGGCTCAGCTCGCTTCATTTGGCGACGCCTCTTGAAGCTATCTTCACGTCCGAGGAAATCCCGCTGATGGGCGTGGTGGCCGACAGCGCTACCACGACTGCGAAAGAACGCGCCCGCTTCGGCAAGGCGCTGGAGGGGATGTGCGTCGATCCCGAAGGCAAAAAGCTCTGCGATGTGTTCGGAATCGAATCCTTTGCCAGCGTGGATGCGGCCGTGTTCGAGCCTATGGTCAAGCTGTGGACTAAGGGGAAATAAGCTTTGAACAGAGCACGACTTCTTCCTGCCGTTTCGATTCTGGCCTTTCTGTCCGGCTGTGCCAGCCTCCAGCACGGCCAAGTCCAGCCTGACCTGCTTTCCGAGTGCCCCAAGCAGGCGGTTGCCGCGCTGGTTGCCGAACAAAATCGGCTGAGCCCCTTAAGCGATACCCATACCTTGGCTTGCGCGCTGAATGTCCTGCGCGACACCCAGGATCCGGCGGTGCGCCGCACCGCTCTGGGCAGCCGGATCTGTTTGCACCTGGCCGAACGCGAAGCCAACCAGGAAAAACGCGAAAAGCTGGCCGCCGAAGGCGTCCGCTTTGCTGAAACCGCTTTGGCGCAAGGCGGTAACGGGGCTGTGCATTATTACTTGGCGGCGAATCTCGGCCTGGCGGTGCGCGAACACATCACCTTGGCCGTGGAGAACCTTGACCGTCTGGAAAGCGAGATGAAACAAGCGCTGGCCTTGAGCCCCGGCATTGACGACGGCGGGCCGCTACGCCTTTTAGGGGCGTTGTATCTCAAAGCCCCGGCTTGGCCCAATGGCATAGGCGATATCGATAAGGCGCTGGAACTGCTGGAAAAAGCCGCCAGGGAACATCCGGGGCATCCGCTCAACCACCTGTTTTATGCCCAGGCACTTTGGGAAGAGGGCGGGGAGGATGCTCTAAGCCAGGTAAAGTCGGAATTCGCGCTGGGTGAGCGGCTGTTGGCCGAGGGCAATTGGGGTTACAACAAAGAATCCTGGAAAAAAGAATTCGACAAGTTTAGACAGGAGCTTGAAGAAGCCGACTCGGCTCTCCATCCTCCATTGGCATCGGGTCTTAAATAAGCAAGTTATCGACCTTAACGGGCCAGAGGCTTAAAACGGCCCGTTAATCAAAAGCATTGACCCGAGACGCGGCAAAGGCGCGCAAAAGACGTAAGCAATTTGTCTTTCAGCAATTGCCGGCCGATTATATGCTTGATCTCGCTGGCTGTTCCCGCTACTTGGTCGGTGTAGCTGTGCACCTGCTTAAAAACCACCGTGCCGTCGCGATAGGCTAAACAGCCGGTTAGCCACTGGCTGGAATTGTATGAATGCGGCGCATAGAACTCCCGCGTCAACACCAGGATTCCGCCATTCCAACCAACACTGATGCGGTGCCTGAGTATAACCGCAAGACGGCGTTCTACTGTTTTTTCTACCCAAGGGAAGGATTCGTCGGTTCCGGGCGGTAAAGGTTGGGGGTAATCCAGCCAGGCTTTGTACAATGCTGGAAAGTAACGCGACAGGATGACGCTTGCGCTTGCGGCTTGGTGAAGTTCCTGGGAAGGTTTTGAATCCGGGTTTTCATCCCGCACATACGGTGCTATTGCATAGGTGCCTCCGTGCCGATAGGCTTCAAAGCGCTGGAATAGAAGCTCCCGGTAGTGCTGCAAGATCGCGTCTTCGGTGGTCTTGGAGGACAGCTGTTTGAGCGTTTTGAAACTATCGATCTCAGCGGCAGACAGGTTGAACTTGTCGCCGGGTTCGGCATCCAGCAAAGCCTCGGCTTCTTCCGTGGGCAGGGCGACAGAGGCAAGGGAAGCCGCTCCGCTGTGCTCGGTCAATATCCCGTACGCAGTGACATCAACGTCTAGCGGGTCCGGATTCTCCTGTTGTAAATACCTGGACATCTTGGCTGAAGAAACCGGCAGATACAAGGCAATGCCCATGGCAAGATCATCGGCGCCGTTTTCAGCCAAGGCATAAGTGACGGGCTTGCCTTGCGCTAGTTCGGTAATCTGGCCTTGATCCATTCCCAGCAGGCTTAATACCTCTTCGACTGCCGGAGGGGCGGCAAAAGCAGGCATTCCGGACATTACAAAACTCACGATCAACAGCCATGTGATGGTGACGGTATGATTTAGTTTTCGCAGCACTGGAAGCCTCCAATTGGTTTACATGCCCGGTTGATTCATGGCTCACAAAATCTCTTGCTTACCAAGAATGGCTGGGTGTAATGTTTATCAAAGTGTCGTCTGTTTTTGATTTTACCGGCTGCCTGGAAAGTTTGCCCGCTTATTGACAGCTTAATCAGTACTTTTCCAAAAGGATAAATCGTTATGAGCACTGCTAAATTCGATACTATTGGACAATACCTTCTTAAACGTCTCTATGATGCAGGCGTTAAACATATCTTTGGCGTTCCGGGAGATTACGTACTAGGCTTTTATGACCTGATGGTCAAAAGCCCGATTCAGCATATCGGCACCACGCGGGAAGATACCGCCGCCTTTGCCGCTGACGGTTATGCGCGTTGCACAGGCATGGGGGCGCTGGCTGTAACTTACGGAGTAGGGGCCTTAAATACCGTCAATGCAATCGCCGGCGCCTATGCGGAGTCCTCGCCTGTGGTCGTCATCAGCGGAGCCCCCGGCGTACGTGAACAACGAGATGATCCATTGATTCATCACCGCTTTGGCCCTTTTTCGTTCCAGCGCGAAATTTTTGAACGCATTACCTGCGCAACCGTAGTGCTCAACGATCCGGTAATAGCCTTTCGGCAGATTGACCGGGCAATTGAAACGGCTCGCCGCTTATGCAAGCCTGTCTATATAGAAATCCCCCGTGACCTGGTGATGGCTGAGGGCTATCCGATACCGGCCGAGGCGGCGGAGCCGTTTGCCAGCGATCAGACCGCTTTATCGGAAGCAGTCGCAGAGGCCACGGAGCTTCTCGCTAAATCAGTTTCGCCCATGATCATAGCGGGCATTGAGTTGCACCGGCGTGGGCTTCAGGGCGCTTTGGTCGAGCTCGTTGAACGTGCTCGCTTACCGGTCGTAGCAACCTTATCCGGCAAGTCGGTCATTGCCGAGCGGCATCCGGCCTATCTCGGGATTTATGAAGGCGCGATGAGTTCGGAAAATGCGCGTTATATAGTGGAACAATCCGATTTGTTACTAATGCTGGGCGTTACCTTGAATGACGTCGATACCGGTATCTATACCGCAAAGCTTGATCCCCATCATATGATCCGCGCAGCTCTGGACGAGGTCGTGATCAGCGCCCACCACTATCCCCACGTCGCGCTAGCCGATTTTTTAAGCGCCTTGGTGCGCTCTGTCAAAACTCGCAGCGAGGGGTTTCCATCGACACCTGCGGCCTTGCAGGCAAAAGGCTTTCCCGAACCGAACCGGCCGATGACTATCGCGCGCTTGGTCGAGCGTCTCAATCAGGCGCTTAGCCCGGAGATGATCGTGGTTTGCGATGTTGGCGATTGCCTTTTTGCAGCTATCGATTTACAGGTGCACGAGCAGAGCGAATTCTTTGCCTCCAGCTTCTATGCCACGATGGGATTTGCAATGCCTGCTGCGCTGGGTGCGCAAATCGCCCGGCCTGATCATCGGGTACTTATTCTGGTTGGGGATGGCGCTTTTCAAATGACCGGCACTGAACTTTCAACGTTCGCACGCCACGGTCTGAACCCGATTGTGGTGGTTTTTAACAATTGCGGTTACAGCACCGAGCGGGGCATTCTTGAGGGTCCGTTCAATGATATCAGCTGTTGGCGTTTCGACCGGCTGGGGGAAGTCTTTGGCCCGCTAAACGGATATGACGCTGCTACGGAAGAAGCGTTTGAAGAAGCGCTGATGAACTCCCTGAACAACCGGAGCATGCCAAGCATTATTAATGTCCATCTTTCTATTGATGATGCTTCTTCGGCCATGAAGCGCCTTGCAGAGCACTTGAAATCCAGGGTAAAAGGCGGAATCTGAGCGGCACGGGTGTGGACAGAGCCTACCGTAGCAGTCGCGGCCACAGAAAGCCGCTCCTATCGGTGTTGCCTTAAAATGGCAGTGATTTTCTGGCTGGGATAGCATCCTGCGGACCGTTTTCCAAGCGGGCATGAAAGTGAACGTGCAAAACAGCGACAACGTGCGCTGTTTCCTTGTATTGGGTCTTCAGGTCCGGGGCAGTTTCGCATCGCGTTTTGATCGCTTTTTACTTAGCTGATGCGGGGCTATTGTATGGTCACCATCCCTAGCTTGGCATCAATCTCGAAATCTATTTTGATGCGATGCGCAACTGATCCAGCTTCTTTTTTGTTTTTGAAGGGGCCGGCGATCACTTGATAGGAACCGTTCTTTTCAACTTGTCTAGCCGGAATTGACGGACCTTGATGGTTGAGCATTGCCACCAATTGTTGCGCCGTCACCTCGTTGGCGAAGTCGGCGACTATCAGCACCAAGTCGCTGTCGGCTAATTCCGGAACTGCCGGCTGCCCGTAGAAATGTTCGGGATGTTGCACTTCCGGCGCTTGCGCGACCAGTTCCGGCAAATCCGTGCTGGCCGACAGGATCGGCGTGGGGATGCCGTCGGCGCGTTGCAGGATGCGGTCGACTTTGTCCCAATCCACGGTTACGCCTTTTTCGGCGGCGGTTTGGCGCAGTTGTTTCAACAGTGACTTTTGCTGCGGTTTCTTCTGGCCCGCCCATTTTTGCAGCGGCTCATGGGCTTCCAGGTAAAGCATGTCCCCGTCCCATGACGTCATGTAAGGCTGGTGGATGATCCGCACCGGCGTCCCGGCCGAAACTTTTTTGAACAGCACCTCAATGTCTTCGGGGTAAAGCCGCACACAACCGTGGCTGACCTGCATGCCGACGCCGTAGGGCTTGTTGGTGCCGTGGATCAGGTAACTGTTAAAGCCTAGTCGTAGAGCGTACTTGCCGAGCGGGTTGTCGGGACCGGGACGCACCACAGCGGGCAGAGGGTCGCCTTTTTCCGCGTGTTCGCGGCGGATGGAATCCGGGACGGTCCATGCCGGGTTGACGGTTTTTGCGACGATAGTGGTTTGTCCTAGCGGAGTATTCCAGCCTTCACGGCCAATGCCGACCGGGTAGGTAAACACGGCGCCCGGCTGTTTTGGGGGGTAATAAAACATCCGCATATTCGCCAGATTGAGCACGATGCCTTTGCGCGGCGCATCGGGCAGGATGAACCGCAACGGCAGCATCACGCGTGCGCCCGCTTCGGGAGTCCAGGGGAAGATAGCGGGGTTGGCGAGGGTGATGTCGTTATAGCCCAGGCCGAAGTGCCGGGCGATGTCAGGCAAGGTGTCGCCGTCTTGCACACTGATCCCGGCAAGACCGCCAACGATGCCTCGGTCTTTGGCGATGACGAACTCGCGGGTGGCGATGCCGGCAAGTTTCGGCTGAATCTCTTCTACCGTGTCCGGCGGGGAGGCTATGGTAGGCAGCGGGAAGCCTGTTATAGGCGGCAATTCTAAAACGCTTTTAGCCGTAGTAGGCTCAAGCTGGCAACCGCTGAGCAAGCCGGCGGCCAACAGCATGAAAGGCAAGGTCATTTCCGTATGCGGCAGGCCGGTCGATGTTTTTTTCAATGACTTCATAGGCGTGAGCAGTAATGGTGGGTGCGGGACACGGTGTATCTTGGACATTAGAGCCGGCCGATTATAGGTAGAATCGACCGAATTGAAAGTGCGGGGATGCACGAAAATGGCAAACCACGTTCACTTGCAGTAGTTCAAACCTAGTCTGGTCGTTACTGGATTTTTATTTGATTTGATTAGTTAAATTCAAGTTAGCCTGGATTAACGCCGGCAATTTATAAAGTATAACTTTAAAAAAGGCGGAAAGTCCGCCGATTTTGATCGCAACGAATAAATCCAGCGAAGCTGAGCTTTTTTACGCTAGACCGAGTTGCTCTTGTTTATAAATGATTGCCTGGTTTACTTGCTGATGGTGGCTATTTCGGAAACCTTGGGCGATTGACGTCTAAGGGTCGAGAGCTTGGCGTTCAAAATTGGTTTTTGGCAGTGGGGGATTCACTCGCTCAACAGAACTATTTAAGCGCAACAAATCCACCTAAGAGCATCTGCTACAATAAACGGCTTACACTCAACGCTATCAAATGGCTTTATCACAAGACATCCTGTCGAGAAATCGCGTCGTCAATACAAAAGATAGGGTGCTACTGAAACTATTGAAGATTACGCTCTTCGCTATTTGGTTATCTGCGTTTTATGCCGGATAAACACAAAGGTAAGAAGCCAAAGACGCTGGGCGCGGCTGCGTAGTGCAATTGGAAAACAGGAACTGCGTATTTTATTTCAACCGCAGGTGAATATGATCAGTGGCCAAATTACCGGTGCCGAGGTATTGGTACGTTGGCAAGATCCGATCCGGTAGAGGGATGATGCCGCAGCTAAAATTTATTCCTATTGCTGAAGAAAGCAATCTGATTATAGAAATCGGCGGCTGGGTGTTATGCGAAAACTTGTCGGCAAGGACGCCTTTGGCTGGACGAAGGTTTACCGCCATTGACCTTACCAATTTCAGCGAAGTGTCATTTGCGCTTTGGTATCACTGGTTCTCAAGGAAACGGATTTTCCAGCCACGCAACTGGAATTGGAAATAACCGAAAGCGGATTGACGGGCAATCAAGATCAAGCGACGATCATCCTTAATAATCTCTGCACTCAAGGCATTCGTCTTGCCATTGATGATTTTGGCACGGGTTATTCATCTCTGGCCTATCTGAAGCACTTTCCCCTAGATAGACTAAAAATCGACAAGAGCTTTATCGACGATATTCCTTTCCATCAAGATGACATGGAAATCGCCGCGCCCATCGTTGCAATGGGGCATATTCTGGGCTTTAAAGTCTTGGCCGAAGGCGTGGAAACCCAGGAGCAACTGGCTTTCTTGCGGGAAAAAGGTTGTGATAGCTATCAGGGCTATATTAAAAGTAAACCCATACCGGCGGATCAATTTGCTGAGTTGTTGCGTAAGCAGCAGCGGGGTGAGTTATGAAATAAAAATATTTGAGTTGGTTTGACTGGCAGCTTTATGACCATGAATATGGCAGAATGAAGTACGGTAAAACTTGGGCGAAAACCTTTACTTTCGGAGAATAGGCGAAAGTCCGGATGCCTATATAGGATAAAAAAACATTATCCTCTGTACATGACACAAATCAAACCTTATAAACAGGTTCAATATAATTGCGATATCAAATCCAATATTTCAAACTATTTGGTATTGGTAAAATATTGATATTACCAGGAGACATTTTTTGAAACAATCCTTTTATGACCTAAATTACTCTGATTTAGAAACGGTTATAAATCAAAATAATTTAAACCCCTCAGCAGCGTCAGTTCTTTTTAATTGGCATTATAAGAAAAAAGAAAATACTCAATGCCTTGATAAAATTGCCAAATGCTCATTAACCTTTTTTCAAAATAATTTCGACTTCTCTCTACCCGAAATCGATACGGTGTATGAGTCAAAAAAGGATCTAACAGTAAAGTTTCTTTTTAAGCTTAAAGACAATCATAAAATTGAAACCGTCCTTATTCCGTTTCATAATAAATATTCAATTTGCCTTTCATCGCAGGTTGGCTGTGCAATGAATTGTTCTTTTTGTTTTACCGGAAAACAAGGGCTTAAAAGAAATTTAACTACCAGTGAAATTGTTGGTCAGTTTCTACAGGCTTGGCATTGGTTAGCAACAAATCGACCTGGAGAAGAGAGAATTTTAAATATTGTTTTTATGGGACAAGGCGAACCTTTACATAATTTTGATGCCGTCAAAAAAGCGTGTGAAATTTTTTTATCACAACACGGAACTTCAATTGGTGTTCAAAAAATCACTATTTCAACGGCTGGTTATATGCCTGGACTTAAAAGATGGAGTCAGGAAATTCCGGGAGTGAACCTTGCATTATCTCTTCATTCGCCCTTTGAAGAAAAGAGAAATGAACTTATTCCCATTAATAAAAAATATCCGCTGGATGAGGTATTGGCAACTATTGACAAGATACCTTTAAATAAAAAGCAATTTATTACTTATGAATATATTCTGATAAAAGATTTTAATGATTCTCCCGACGATGCTAAAAAGTTGGGGGCGATACTGGCTGGTAAAAGTGCTTATATAAATTTAATTCCTTTTAACTCATTCCCAGGATCACACTACACGCATCCGGATTTGGATAAAATTGAAAAGTTTAAAGAAGTTTTAGATACATTTAAAATCCCGACTTTAATAAGAAGTGCTAAAGGCGATGATGTATTAGCAGCATGTGGTCAACTCAATTCTAAAAATTAAATAGCTATCAAGTGCCAGTGCATGGGGCCGGACCAAGTCAGCAATATATTGTCATGGGAAAAAATACATAAAACCTGGATTTTAAAAATGCCTGGTCAAGTCTGGATTTTTATACCTTAAATTCAGGTTAAAGATCAGCCCTTTTAGGACAGAATAATCAATTTGATTCCCACCGGTTAAGAAGTATAAAGAATTAGCATCGCTAACGGAGCTAGGGCTCTGTTGTATTTACTATCATCCCAACTAGACAAGGCTCATTTTTGCGTAAAAAGCGGAATTTGTCTGTGCCGCAGTAGCAGAGGTTGGCCGTGGGCAGTTGCGAAGTTATTGTGCGGTTTTGGTTAAGGCTGGGGATGAACGTGGCGTTAAGTTTAGACGGAAGTAGCGCTAATGATTCGGTGACAAGGAATAAGGGACTGGTGAAGCGGGAGACAGCAAAAACTTCCAAGGCCGTTAGGCCTTGGAAGTCTTCAGGTCACTATAAGGACGAACTGCTCAGTTAGATGAATCAGTCCCATGAAAATTGTCCGGCTCTGCCTCTTTTACGGTTCAGGTTAATATTACTGGCTATGGCTGCCGTTGCGAATAGCGCAGACGAGATGATGAATTCGCCTGAAATAAAGCCCAACAAGCCCGTTATAAATACTATTCCGATTAAAATATCTTTGTAAAAGTCGCTCATGACTAAGTCCTCGTTTAAAGTTGAAAAGGTTTAATTCAAACTGCAACTCGACTATAGTAAAGACCGCTACCGTTGACAATAGCGTTGTTGGTATATTGATTATTTCCTGAATTGATGCAATAAAGGCGTAAGTTATTGCTATAAACCGAGTTAGAATGCTAGGGCTTGGTATGCTTTTGAAACCTTACTTTTTTCGCTTGGCCCAAACCGATTCCCGCCAATCCGTCCTATACCGTTGCGAAATACGATTCGCCTTCGGCCTCCAAAGCTTATCAAGGAACAATGCCTTACAATAGCGGCAACGCTATACACAAAATAAGTTTAGGCCGGTGCGTTTTTGCGCTGAACGGAACGGTCTGTACTGACATTCCGGGCATAAAAAAAGCCCAACCGTTTTCGGCTGGGCTTTAGGTATTTGGTGGAGGCGGCGGGAATTGAACCCGCGTCCGCAAGTACTCCGCCACAAGGTCTACATGCTTATCCCGCTCTTTTGATTTAGCTAGTGACTACCCGTCGGGCCAAGAAAATCACCAGCGATTCC